>TARA_R100001440_G_scaffold25353_4_pt1 | contig 25895 bp, 26 predicted proteins | sample TARA_R100001440 | Tara Oceans TARA_R100001440 (sample SAMEA2622112) | marine metagenome | biome: marine biome (ENVO:00000447); feature: surface water layer (ENVO:00002042); material: "saline water (ENVO:00002010), including plankton (ENVO:xxxxxxxx)" | depth 5 m
ACCAGTCCCGCCATTGCGACAGTCAGAAATATCATGGGTTCAGCTAGCTCAAAATAAACAGGTTTTCAGATCGTTGTGGCAAACAACGCATGCAGGCAGCGACAGACAACAAGGCAAAAATACGGTGTGCCCGGCAACAGCATCACGCGCGACTCTGTGGTCACGTCGTGTTTATTATAGGTTTGCCGGTGCCGTTGTGGAAACAGCGTATCGGACTAATCGACGATTTGATGGGCGGGGAAGCAAAAAGGCCCGGTCTGCCAGCCTGAGTATCAGGGTCACGGAGCGGCAGACCGGCGCAGGTTCAGTTCGCTTGTAAAAAGTCGTTCATATGGCCGGCCACCTTTTCAGGCTGCTCCTCCTGCAGAAAGTGGGCGGCTTCGATCTGAACCACGTCGATCTGCTCGAAGCAGTCCTCAATATGATTGAGATACGCGGGAATGATGACCGTGTCCTTGTTGCCGTAGATATACAGCGACGGCATGGGCCAGTGGTGTCCGGCCAGACTGGCCCAGCGCTTGGCATCGTCGTTGAATGTGCGGTAGTAATTGGCACTCGCGCCGGGCGTATCCGCGATTTTAAAGGTGCGGACATATTCTGCGATTGCATCCTCCGGGAAGCCCTTGTCGCTCCAGGTGCGCAGGAAATGCCGCAGCCAGGGCTCTTCGGCACCGGGAATCATGGCTTCGGGTAAGCCCGGGGTTTGCAGGAAATGCTGATACCAGTAGGCACTTGAGCTGCCGGCCCGTACCTTTTCGATCACCTCCAGGTTGCCCTTCAGGTTGTTGATGATCGCAATGTTCATGATCACCATCTGGCTGACCCGTGCCGGTATTGCCAGCGCAACCTCCTGCGCCACGATACCGCCCCAGTCGTGCCCTACCAGCTGGAAGCGCTCAAGCTCCAGCGCATCAAGCATGGCAATCACGTCTTGCGCCAGCTCTGCCTTGTGGTAGTGGTCTTTGCCGGGCGTGCGCTCGCTGTCACCCAGGCCGCGCAGATCCGGCGCAATAATGCGCAATCCGGCTTTGAGATAGCCGGCCACGTGTTCCCAGCAGTAAGAGCTCTCCGGCCAGCCGTGGATCATCACGACCGGTGCGCCTTCGGGATCGCCTCCCTCGCGCCAGGCAAAACGGCCCCTTGGTGTGGTCAGAAACCGGGGATCACTCAGGTGCATAGCGCGCCTCCATTGTGGGTGAATCGCCGTTTTGGATAACCTGATCGGCGACGAGTCAGATGGGTAATGATTGAGCGTCCGTTACCTTCCCACAATGTGCGTCTGCATTCCAGACACCTGTGTATGGTTTGGTTGATCGATTCATCTAGCCGGAACTACGCATAGAGCACGAAGCCGGACTAGGCTAGTGTCCCGCCCCTCTGAAAAGCGCCGTATTGAAGGGCGTAACAGATCATCCTTTTCGTTATCCGGGACTCACATGCTGACGACGTTTTTAAGCACCTACCTGAGCAGTGCCATCCGCTTTCTGTTTCTGCTGGCGCCATTTTTTGTGGTGACCATGTTTCTGGCGCTGACCCGGGGTGAGAGTGCGGCGGAGAAAAGCAAAACCATCCGTCGCGCCTGTTTGTCGGCATTGATTCTGGGGCTGGTGCTGTTTTTCGTTGGGCCGGTGTTGTTCAACGCCATAGGCATCACCCTCAACTCGTTTCGGATCGGTGCCGGGTCTCTGCTGTTTTTGACGGCTATCAGCCTGGTCAACAGCGGTACCCGTAATCACGCCACCGGCTTGCCGGAGGAAAACCGGGATGACATCGCGGTAGTGCCACTGGCGATCCCCATCATGATTGGCCCGGCCACTATCGGTGCGATACTGGTTTACGGTGCCGAGCTGAAAACCGTGCCTGAAATGGCGGGCGGGGTGTTGGGATTGGTGACGGGCCTGCTGAGCCTGGCCGTACTGCTGTATCTGTCGGGTTACCTGGAGCGCTGGTTGGGCAAGACCGGCCTCAATATCATGTCCAAAATCAGCGGTCTGATCCTGTCAGCGATGGCAGCCGAGATCGTACTGTCAGGTATTACAGGCTATATCCAGAGCGTCGGGTTGGCGGCGTAAAGTCATCGGGCCCGGCCGGGTTATGTCGGCGGATGCTGGGTATCATTCGATAGGGGTGTCGGTTACGATTTCGGGAGCGATTCTGCAACAGGATCTCTGACGGAGCCTGCTTATGGATCTTGATAATCCTGCCGCCATTCACCGGATGGTGCAGTTGTTCTACGCCAGCCTGCTGGATGATCCCACCATGCGCCCGGTATTTGTGGAAGTGGCCGGCGTACACCTGGCGGACCATCTGCCGCTGATAGAGGGGTACTGGTGCAAGATGTTGCTGGGCAAAGACACCTACCATCGCAACATGGTGTACCGTCACGAACAGCTGCATGACAAGTTACCCCTGAGCCCGGAACACTTTGAACTCTGGTTTGACCATTTCAACCACACGCTGGATCACTACTTCGAAGGCCCTTACACCGAAAAAGCCCGCAAGCTGGCGCGCCGTATTCTGCGCAACCTGGCCCGATGGCTGGCGGCGCGCGATGCTCAACTCGAGGCTGAAAAAGCCGCTAAACCCTGACGTCTGGGAGCGAAAGCCAGCTCACTGGCCGGCGCAATCTGTCTCCAGCTTCCGCCAGTGCGGTGGCATGGCGACACCCGGCATATCACCGTTACTCGGCCGGATCGCCTTATAGAGGTGGCCTTCGTGGCGAACGGTCGTGCCCACTTCATAGGCTTTGGAGAAAACCCATTGGGGTGAATCTTGGCAAGCGGTGTCTACGGTCATCCTGGATGCTTCCCCTGCTGGTGCCTGCTCATTTGACGTTTCTGGCGAGTCTTTTGCGGGTGCATCGGAATGTGGTTGTGCTGCGGCGGTTTCAGGTTTGGCATTTGCCGCCCGGGCTTCGCAGTCCGGTGTTTCTGATACCGCTTCCCAGGCAAACTCGCCGCGCCCTGGCTGGTGGCCTTCGTGTAGCTCCCGGGAGCGGTACCATTGGTCGTTGTAGTGCACCAGTTCGCCGGGATGATAGTAGCGGGTGGGAACCCACTCGTGCTGGCTCTGATCGCAGGTTGCGGCCTGTGCGATGGCAGGAAGGGAAAATAAAACGGTGATCAGGCAGAGCAGGGCAAAAAGCTGGCGCATGTTGAGTTCCGGCGTTGAGTGACTGGAAAAAGGTCCTTGATTCCATCTTTACAGAGCGTGCCGTGTGACCCTGATGGAATCAAGTCGGGGTCGGGGCGCGGTTGTCTTCCGGTGTGGCCCGGCACTGCAGCGACAGGTTATGCTCCCGGTTTGTTCAATTTCAGGCGCTTTAACGGAGCGCCGCGGCAAGGATAAGGCGTTATGCAACACTGGCTGTTTTTGGCTGCCGCTATCTGTTTTGAAGTGCTCGCAACGTCGGCACTGAAGGCATCAGACGGGTTCTCCCGGTTATGGCCTTCGCTGCTTGTGGTTGGCGGCTACGCGCTGGCGTTCTATTTTCTGTCACTGACCCTGCGGGTCATTCCGGTCGGTATTGCGTATGCGGTTTGGGCAGGTACCGGTGTGGCCCTGATCACGTTGATCGGCTGGCTGGTCTTCAAGCAAACACTGGATGCCGCCGGGGTTATCGGCATCCTGTTTATTGTGGCCGGTGTGCTGATCCTGAACGTGTTTTCAAAAGTATCGGTTCACTGACCCTCATTCGGCGCACTAGCGCTCTTCCGGCCCTCGTGCCTCAGAACCGAGGTGGTAGGTGGCAAACCCTGCCATGACCACCTGATCAACCGCCATGCCGATGATCCGGCCGCTTCGCTTTGCCTTGATGGGGTGCTGGGCGTTGGTGATCGGGTCAGTCACGATGCCCAGCACTTCACCTGCCGCAACCTCGTCACCCAATTCCACATCACTGACCAGAATGCCGCCGACGTTGGTGCGAATCCAGCTGGAATTATAGTAGACCGGCTCCGGCTTACCCCAGACAAACAATCGCGAGATCATCCCCTGCTTTTCCAGCAGGCTGTTGATGCTGTTGACCCCTGCCTCGATCTGGTTTTCCTGGATCCGCAGCGATTCCCCGGCCTCCATCGTGACGGCCACAATGTCGTTGTCGGTCGCGGCGCTGCGCAGCATGCCGATGGTGCCCTGGCTGTGAACCACGGCCATTTTGTCAAAGCCGCGGGTGAACTCGGCGACTTCGGGAATGTGCATGTCGGCCCGCAACTGCGCCAGATTCGAGCGTTTGAGCGATCCGGTATGTATGTCGACCAGCATGTCGCAATGACGGATCACGTCATTAAACAGGGAATACGCGATGCGTCCGGCGAGGCTGCCGTTCGGGTCGCCCGGGAAATTACGGTTGAGATCACGGCGATCCGGCAGATAGCGGGACCCGCGCTGGAACCCCTGCACATTGACGATGGGTACTCCGATCACCCGGCCGCTGAGTTCGTCCGGTTCGATGTCATACATAACCCGGCGAATGATTTCGATGCCATTGAGTTCATCGCCATGCACCGCGCCGGTCATGCACAGGTTTGGCCCCGGCTGGGCGCCATTGATCACCAGCACCGGTGTGGGGCTCGCCAGCCCCGAAATCGAGATGTCCGGGGTCCAGGCCAGCCGGGTTGAGGTGCCGGGGCGGACTTCAGCTCCCAGGATCACCAGAGGCTCCGCCTTGGGTGCAGGCTTTGCGGGGGCGGGAGTGGTCGTGGCGGTTTCCGCAGGCGCCTTGTCATCGGGCGTAGCCGGGCTTGCGGGTTTTTCAGGACTGGTTGTTTCTGGCGTCGGCTGTTGTGTATCGGGAGCAGTGGACGTCTCGGCAGGAGTGTCCGTCTGGTCTGTTGCGTCAGTGCCCGGCGCATCCGGTTTGGCGGCGCTTTCAGGGTCATGTGCCACGGGGGGGCTGCTGTCTTCCGGTAAAGATACTGTCGGAATCCGCTGGTTTTCGGGGAGCAGGTCGTTATCCGGTGACGATTCGGTGACCGGCGCTGCCTGGGGCGGTGGTGCCACCTCTTTCAGGTCCACGTCCGGCGCGACCATGGTGGCAGTCTCTTTGGGCTTGTTCGCGTTCTCCGGTGGCCCCGCCACGGGGTCATCACCTGTGGTTTCCGGGGCTGATTTCGCCTCAGCTGCACCCGCGTCTGCTGTGGGCTCGAGTTGGCTGGCATCGATATCTTCAACGCTTTCGTCTTCAGACAGCTCGACCGGGTAGGGGCGTTCTGTTTTGGCGGGCTCGGCTGACGCCGCCGGAACGTATAGCAACAGGCCGGATGACAAAGAAAATAGCAGCGCTAAAAGACGTGTCGATGAGACAGAAGCGTGGAACCTGCGTGTCGGTTGATATGGCATGTTGGCGTCGTCATTCCCCGGAAAAGTATAAGCGTCAGTCTAGTCGTAATTCACCGGCACTGTCATGAGGGCAACGGCGGATTCATGCTGGCCGACAGGATGAAAGGCTGCCGCCGCCGTGGCTGAGCGTATTGTGCCTGCCCCAATGTATCGGGAACATTAAGATAATGTTGGGAGGACGGCGTTCTAGCGATGTTTTCGGTGTGCCCACAGCCAGCTGTAGATGCCAATATTCAGCGCCGCCACTGTGCCGCCAAGCAGTATCTGCACGCCACGGGTCAGGCCCGGCGGATAGATCAGGGGTAACAGGTAATGAGCGATAAAGCTGCCGCTGTAGCCCACATCACCGGCTTGCTGCCTGAGTGATACCTCAAGCGGTGTCAGTGGGCAGATCCAGCCACTGAACATCACCAGTGATGCCCAGATAACTGCCGGCAGGTGGAGCCAGACCAGTTTGCGGTAGCGCAGGGCAAGGAGGCCGCCGGCAACAGCGAACAGAATGAACAGCAAGTGGAACAACAACAGGGCATCCGCGGCCAGCCGCCAGAGCATGGGTGGAGTCTCCTGCGTTACCGGGGGCCAAACAAAAGGCCGGTCTGTCGTTGACAGAACCGGCCTTGCACTATGTCCCGGTCAGGTTGACCCGGGACTGCTGAAGGGCTCAGCGGGTTTTGATATCGCCCTTTTCGTCAGAGATGACGATTTCGACCCGACGGTTCTGCTGACGACCGCTATTGGTGTCATTGCTCGCGACGGGATAAGCCTCACCGAAGCCTTGCACATCGACGCGTGAAGAATCGATGCCGTCCAGAATCAGGGCGTTACGCACCGCTTCAGCGCGACGTTCTGACAACTTCTGGTTGTAGGCTTCAGCGCCCGTGCTGTCGGTATAACCTTCAACCCGGACTCGACGGTCGGTGTACTCGTTCATGAAGTCCGCCAGGCGCTGAACCGTGCGTTCGCCTGAGGACTTGAGCTCGGCCTTGTTCAAATCGAACAGGACATCACCCAGAGTCAGCACCATGCCGCGATCAGTTTTCTCGGCCTGCAGGGCTTCCATCTGAGCTCGCAGACGATCTGCCTCAGATTTCGCTGATTGCAGGTTCAGTTGCTCCCGGCGATCTTCTGCCTTCTTGATTTCTTCCTGCAGCTGCGCCCGCTTGCCCTGTTGGGTTGCGATCAGTGCATGCTGGTTTGCAAGGTAGGCCGAGTGTTCAACCATTTCGGTCGATTTCTCGTCCGCAAGCAACTGCTCTGCCTTGGTCAGCGATTGTTCAGCATCCCTCAGCTGCACTGCACCTGAGCGTGCGACGTAAGGGTCGTCGGCAATCGCTTCATAGTTGGCTTTTGCTTCATCCACCATGTCATTCTGGGGCGGCGTACTTGCACACGCAGTCAGCAGTGCGGACAGGCCAATGGCAGTGCCTGATAAAAGAATCCGTTTAGTCATGATAGCCTCCTGACGATCCGCTTACTGTTGCTCAGCGTTGATGCGCTGACGCATCTGCTCGATGTTCCTGTTAATTTCGTCAACCGCATTCTGAGCCTTTTGGGTCTCGGATTTGGCGGCTGCGAGTTGCGCATCGACGGTTGCTTTCTCCAACATCATCTCGGCGTCGTCGTACTTCTTGGCGTCGATCAACTCCTGCGCGTCGGAAATCTTGTTCTGAGCGTTATTCAGCATCACCGGCTCGAAATCCCGGGCATCTGCTGCCTCGGCTTGTTGGACCGCTGATTTTGCTGCTGTCAGATCTTCCGACGGCATTTTCCCTGAGCTGGCACAGGCTGACAGCACTAGCGCTGAGCCGACCACCACACAGAGACGTCCTACTTTAGGATGCCTGTTCATGCATCTTCTCCTGTTTGTGCCATTGTCGAAATCATGTTCACTTCCCTGTTCAGAAAGTCCCTTGAGAGCGAAACGCAAAGTTTTTGGTAACGAAACATTACGCAAATACAAACAATGCTTACGTTTAAAGATAGCAGGTCGGTTCAGTTTTAGTATGAAAAACAGGCAATTTTGCACATTGCAGGGCGGGAGGCGGCACCTGTCGCTAAAGACGGCGGGCCTGTCTTGGCGGGATTTGCCGGAATCTCATGGATTTACAGAATGTTCATAAAGATCGTGCGCTGATGTTGAAATAGGGAGGCCCGCGCGCCTCACCTGATCAACTGCCAGGTGCCGTCACTCTCGCCTGCGCGTCCATCCTTTTGCAGCTTGATCAGATGTGCCAGCAATGAGCGACTGGCGACCGGATGCAATGCAGGTGAGACGTCGGCATAGGCGTGAGGGGTGAGATCAGCGAGTGTGCCGGGGCCGTTGTTGTTCAGCGCGTCGATCACCTTACGCTCACGGCCCAGCCGGTGACTGACCAGAAAATCCACCACCATGTCGGGATAGGCCATCAGGAAGCCGTGCCCCGGGGCGATCCACTCGATGGTTTCGCCCAGCAGGCGGTTGAGGGAGGTCAGGTAATCCGCCATGTCGCCATCCGGCGGGTTAATGACAACGGTTGAGCCTTGCATAATGTGATCGCCGGAAAACAGGATGTTGTCCTGTTCATGCAGAAAACACAGATGGTTGGAGGCGTGCCCCGGGGTATGCAGCGCTTTGAGCGAGACAGTGCCGAGTTGCAGGCGTTCACCATCAACCGGAATCTGCTCGGGACTGAAGTCGGTATCCTGAAGGCCATCCGCCGGAGCCGGTATACCCCACAGTGCTGCACCGGTTGCGGCTTTCAGTGCCCGGGCTCCGGGGCTGTGATCCTTGTGGGTATGAGTGGCCAGTATATAGCGCAAAGTCTGGCCTTCGAGCCGTTCGAGCAGCGCTTGCAGGTGGTCACTGTGATCCGGGCCGGGGTCAATTGCGATGGCCCCTTCATCGGTTTCGATCAGATAGGTGTTGGTGCCGGGGCCGGTCATCATGCCGGGGTTTGGCACTGTCAGGCGTGAAACCGTATCGCTGAGCTGCACCCAGTGCCCGGGTCGGATTACGGCATGGGCGGTTCCCCGTGCCCTGGGGTCAAGTTTGCGGACTTCGCTATAGGCCGGTTGCCCTGGTGCCACGGATACGATATCCCCTTGCCGTTGAGCCGGCCAGGGTTCGGTGGGGAAGGGCGTGGGGGTCTGCTGCATCGCATCGGCGAGGATCTCGTCGCAATTGCGGAACCTGGCGAGTCGGCGCAATACGCTCAGGGTCGGCGCGCCGAACAGCCGCTCACCGCTTTGATGATCCACCAAAGCCTGCGCGGGGCTGAGCCAGCAGTGATCAATGGTTTCCTCGCCATCGTGGCTGGCAGTCTGGCCATCGGGTGCAGCCGCGACAAAAAAGCGGGTATCGAAACGTCTGGGTGGGCCGGGAGGCGTGACCCAATGATCGATATACCCGATGCGGTCCAGTGGCAGCTTCAGGTCGTGTTCACGGCACAATGCCAGCAGATCGGTGTCGCCATTGGCAATGGGCAGACGGGCATTGGCGAGCAGAGGATGGCTCGGGTTCACCGGCTCGCCCTGAGATGTTTGGGCGAGCAGGATTCCGGCTTCTTCAAAGCTCTCGCGAATAGCCGCCACCAGATAACCGATGCCATTGTGGTCGATGCCCATCAAGGCGCTGGCTGAGGTGTCGTTGTGGCCGGTAATCACCTCGTCAAGTTCCGGGTGTTGGTCTGAGGGGTCGACTGCGCCACCGGGAAAGACATAAAAGCCGGGTAGAAAAGCGGCCTGATGGGTGCGTTGCAGCATCAGCACTTCAACGCCATCGAGGGTATTGCGCACCAGCGCCAGAGTGGAAGCGGGTCTTGGGGTCATCTCATCGTTATTGTTAGCTGCCATAATGCCCTGAAGATACCCCGTCAGCAGCGGGAATACGACTGCGTTATGCAACCATTTGCGGTATGATCGCGGGCCATTTTCCCTGTCGCAGAGTGTAATCATGGCGCGAGTCAGCTTGTCGTTTCCGGATGACGTGTTTATTTTTTCCACCGAAATGCCGGTGCGTATTACTGACATTAATGGCGCTAATCATCTGGGTAACGATGCGCTGATCTCGATGTTGTCGGAAGCGCGGGCGCAGCTGTTGGTGAAATACGGTGTGCAGGAAGTTGACCGCGATGGTGCCGGCATCATTGTGACGGATCTCGCGACCATGTATCAGTCGGAGTCGTTCTTTCCCGAAGTGCTGAGGTTTGAGATCGGGCTGACTGACTTCAACCGCTACGGTGGTGATTTCGTGTTCAGGGTCACCAAGGCCGATAGCGGACAGCCAGTGGCGCTGGCCAAGTACGGGTTTGTGTTCTTCAACTACACCGAAAAGAAAGTGGTGCCCATGCCGGAGCGGTTTCGCTCCAGGTTTGCTGCCTGACCAAGCGTCCTTTCAGCCGGCGGCAGTCAGCCGCCGCATGCCTTGCCGGTAAAACAGATACGCCTGAGCGCCAGCAAGCAGGTTGCCGATAAGGGCACCGGTGAGCAGCCCTGGCATGCCGGCAATCTGGGCGCCCGCCCAGAGAAACGGCAGAAAGCACAAAAACAGCCGCAACACCGAAATCAGCAGCGCCCTCATTGACAGGCCCAGCGCATTGCAGACCGACACCATCAGCATACAGACACCCAATCCGCTGTAGCTCAGCGGTACCCGCAACAGGTAGTCATGCAGAATGCCGGTGACGGCAGGGTCGGTAGTAAACAGTTTGGATACCACCCCAGACAGCGCCAACCAGACAATCCCGATGACCAGTTGCCAGATGACAACGAAGCGCACTCCCAGCCTCACCAGCTTGCGGATCTGGCCGATATCCCCGGCCCCCAGCATGCGGCCTATCATCGGCGGCATCGACATCGTGAGCGCCAGCACCACAACGATCGAGAAAAACTCCAGCCGCGTGCCCAGCCCCCAGGCGCCGACAGCAGCGGTACCGAAACCGGCAACCAGCGCGGTTGCAAGGCTGGCCGCCAACGGCGGCATCAACTGGCTCATCATCGCGGGCGCCATGATGCCGCTGAGCTGGCGGATGGCTTTCATCAGCGCCAGTTCAGCCAGATCAAATCTCAGCCAGCGTCGTCTCAGCAATTTGGGATAGACCACCAGGCAACCCGCGCTGAATGCGGTAATGGTGGCCAGCGCGGCTCCGGGCAGTCCCCAGTCGAAAACGAAGATATACAGGGGGTCGAGGGCGATATTGAGCAGGCTGGTGGCCACCATCATATAGCCCGGCAACCTGGTGTCGCCGTGTGACCTGCAGATGCTATAGCCGAAGTACAGCATGGCGCCCAGCCAGGCCGCCCCGAGCCAGGGTACCCAGTAATCGGTAATCAGCGGTATCAGGGCGGGTTCTGCACCCAGCAGGTCGAGTATGGTTTCGCGCAGCAACCACACCATCGCCAGCAGTAAAAAGACAAGGGTGCCGCCAATCATGACCACCAGTGCGGCCAATCGTTCGGCACGGGCATTGTTGCCGGCACCAAGCGTGCGGGATATGACGGCTGTGGTGGCAATGCCCAGCCCGACCTGCAAACCGATGACCAGTTGTTGCATCGGCACGGTAAAGCCCAGCGCCGCAAGAGGATCACGGCCTAGCTGGCCGATAAAGATGCTGTCTGCCAGCTGGAAACTCATCAGCGACAACACGCCAAAAAGCATTGGCCACGTCATCCGGACCAATTGGCGGCCCAGCGATGGAGAGACGGAGTCAGAGGTTGTCACAGAGGGCGGCACCGCATTGAATCAGCGAGTAAGTGGCGCGCTAAGTCTAGCAGCCTGGAAGGGAATGAGCAGGTCAGTGAAAGCCGGGACACGAGATCCCGGCTTTCAACGCATTACAGTACAGCTAGCGCGCTGTCGTAATCCGGTTCGTTCTTGGTCTCGCTGACCAGTTCACTGTGAATGACCGAGTTGTGCTCGTCCAGCACCACGACTGCGCGAGCGCATAGGCCTCGCAGCGGGCCATTCTCGATGGCGACGCCATAGTCCTGACGGAAGCTGTCGCTGCGGAAGGTGGACAGGGTGACGACGTTCTCGAGCCCTTCGGCACCGCAAAAGCGAGCGGCGGCAAATGGCAGGTCCGCAGAAATGACCAGAACCACTGTGTTATCCAGGCCGCTGGCCTTTTCGTTGAATTTGCGCGTGGACGCGGCGCAAACGCCGGTGTCGACACTGGGGATAATGTTGAGAATCTTGCGCTTGCCATCCCAGGCGCTTAGCGGCTTGTCGTCGAGACCGGCGCCGGTGAGTACGAACGGCTTGGCTGCTTCGCCCTTGCCGGGAAAGCTGCCTGCGACATCGATCGGGTTGCCATCAAGTGTGACTGTGCTCATCGTGTGCTCCTTGTCGATTTTGCCTGATTTCAGGCCGATTGGGGTTTCATATACGCTGCCCCCGTTCGTTAGGATCCTACGACGTTTGTCGATGTTACGCCACAAGGCGTCAGGCAGGGCTTGCTGCGGGTTCGAACCCGGCAGCGGGATAGCGGGTCGTGCGCAGCCAGTAGACAAGACCGGCGGTAATTGCGCTTACCGCGATTGCGGTCGCCATTACCTGACTGGTGCCGTTGTGCAAATGACCCACCAGTATGCCGGCGCCTGCGGCCAGCGCCATCTGGATAAAGCCGAACAGGGCCGAGGCGGAGCCCGCCATTTGCGGAAAGGGTGCGAGTGCGCCGGCCATGGTTTGAGGCAAAATCATCCCCACGCCAATCATGAACAGCATTTGCGGACCAATCACTGCTGCCGTCGTGAAGACTTCAGCCCAGGCCAGCCCGGCCATCAGCACACTCGCGCTGATACTGATCACCAGACCCTGCCGCAACAGTTGATCAGGCAGCCGGGTGCGGCTGAGTCTGGCCGACAGGATACTTCCGGTGATGTAACCCGCGACCATCACTGAAAAATAGGCGCCGAATGCAGAAGGGCTGACCCCCAGAAAATCGATCAGCACAAACGATGAGCCGGACAGAAACGAAAACAGGCCTGAGAAAATCAGCGCATTGGTCAGTGCGTAGCCCTGAAATGACCGGTTTGAAATGACCGTGCGATAGTTGCGCAGCAAATTGGCGGGCCGCAGTGTCTGGCGATAGTGTGGTGCCAGAGGTTCCGGTAAGCGAAAAGCGATCACCGCGCTGAGCACAATGGCGTAGCCGGCAAGGGCGATAAAAATAGCCTGCCAGCCGAAGCCCACCAGCAAGCCGCCGCCGAGCGTGGGGGCGATAGCGGGCGCAATCGCCATAATGCCGGCCATTATCGACATAATACGGGCCGCTTCCCGGGGGCTGTGTATGTCACGCACTGCCGCTCGGCCGAGAACCGGGCCGGCAGAGCCGCCCAGTGCCTGCAGAAAGCGACACAAGATCAGCCCCTCAATCGAGCTGGCAAGGGCGCAACCGAGGCTGGCGATCGCAAACAACAGCAGCCCGCCAAGCATGATCGGCTTGCGCCCGAAGCGATCCGCCAGGGGGCCACAGACCAGTTGTGCCAGGGCGAAACCGATCATATAGATGCTCAGCGTCAACTGGACCTGCCCGGTATCTGCGAGCAGTGTCGCGCCCAGCGTGGGCATGGCGGGCAGATACATATCGGTTGCCAGCGGCCCGAGGGCGACAGCGGCTGCCAGCAATATGGTGGTCGACAGGCTCGTCAGTCTGAACATGACGGCAGGGCTCCGGAAAAGGGTGAATCAGAGCCTGCAGGATACGGATCTGGCCGCTGTAAAAAACGCCCGTTGCCTTCATCATATTCATGAACAAAAGTGATGAATGAGTCAGGCGTCCATTTTGTTGGCGATAGTGAGTAGCTGTTGTCGGATCCAGCGGTGGCCCGGATCCTTTTGGTGGCGCTGGTGCCAGAGCATAAACAGTGTGAACGGCTTGATGGGGACGGGCAGCGGTGATGCGGCAAATTCACGCAGTATGCCGCCGTGCAACCGGGCAGGGGCTGTCGCCAGTAGCGCCGTGCCCCGCAGAAATGCCGGTAGTCCGGAGAAGTTGGATACCGTGACAGGCGCATCCCGGCGCATGCCTTGCGCCTCAAGTGATTCATCCAGCCCCAGCCGGGCGCCGGTATTGAATATGATCGAAATGTGCCGGCTGTGAAGATAATCCTCCAGATCCAGTGGCGCCTCTCGCTGGGAGGCGTCATGGAACACGGTCATTCGATCATCCAGCAGGCGTTGCTGCATGATGTCGTTTGCTGGTGGCGGATGTGGCGAAATAATCAGGTCGCACAGGTCTTTGCGTAGCATGTCAGGTGTCGGAATGCCGGACGGGATGATATGCAGCTCGATGCCCGGTGCCTGCTCCCGCAGCACGCGGGCGAATGCGGGCAGTAGCAGATCGCGCTGGTAGTCGTTGGCCGCAATCGTAAAGGTGAACTCCGCCCGCTCCGGCGTGAAGGGCGGACCCAGCGACAGGCCGCGCAACTCGTCCAGAAGATGCCGGATATGCGGGCCGGTCTGGATCGCGTAGCGGGTGGGGGTAATGCCCCTGCCGGCTTTTACAAATAGCGGATCACCCAGGGTGTGCCGCAGCCGGTCCAGGGTATGGCTGACGGCAGACTGGCTGACGCCAAGACGTGCAGCTGCTGCCGATACGCTGCGTTCGTCCAGCACCGCAAGAAACACCGAAAGCGCCCGGGTATCGAGATTAAAATCATCAATTGAATTCATGAATGGCAGTGTAAGCGCAAAGCCGCACAGCGGCCAGTGCTGGCAGGGGCTCTCCCCGATGTTACCGAGTGTTGATGATCGAAACCCGGTAACAGGCGTATGGTATCGGAAACACTCAAACAGGAGTTGTCATGACAATGCACCTGGCTTTTGATGTCTACGGAACGCTGGTTAATCCTCAGGGTATGGCGACCCATCTGCAGCAGGACGCGGGTCCGGCCGCTGCCGAGGTGAGCCAGCTGTGGCGGCAGAAACAGCTGGAATTCTCTTTTCGCAGGGGGTTGATGCGGGTATACGAGGATTTCGGTGTCTGCACGCGCCAGGCATTGCGCCATGCCATGGCCAGCAGCGGCTTCTCGATGTCTGCTGACCGCGAAGATGAATTGATGGACGCTTACCTGACCCTGCCGGCATTTGACGATGCGGCACCGGTGCTGGAGCAGCTGGGTGACCGGTACCCGCGTTTTGCGTTCTCCAACGGCAGTTACCCGGCACTTGAGAAGGTGCTGGGCCACAATCATTTGCTGGAGCATCTGGACGGGCTGGTATCGGTTGACGATATCCGCAGCTTCAAGCCCGATCCTGCGGTCTATGCGCACGCCCGCCGCGCCACCGGGGCCATGGATCAACCCCTGTGTCTGGTGTCCTGCAATGGCTGGGACGTGATTGGCGCAAGGGCGTCGGGGTTGCTGGCGGTATGGGTTCAGCGGGACCCCGAGGTTGTGTTTGAGGACTGGGGACTGGCGCCGTCAGCGGTGATTCCCGATCTTCACGGGCTTCCGGAGGCACTGGCAACGCTGGATGCTCGCTAGGGCCCTAATCTGACCGTTCGGCGAGCCAGTCGGCAATGGCAATCCAGCTGGCTCTGGGGGCCTTGCTGCCGGCAAGAATGCCCATGTGTCCGCCGGGCGTGACCCTGAAGGTTTTGTCGGTCGAGCTGACGTGATCCATTACCCGTTTGGCCGCGCCCGGTGTCACCATGGTATCGGTGGCACCGGCAATGGCCAGCAGGTTGGCGCTGACATTTTCCAGTCGCGCGAAGTCGTCTCCGATCTGGATGGCGCCTTCTGAAAGCTGATTATCAATCCAGATCCGAACCACTGTGTCCTGAATGATCCCGCCGGGGTAAGCGACCATCCGATCGAGAAAGGCGGAGGTGGTGGCGTGGCTGGTCACGAACTCCCGGTCGCCCAACCTTGCCAGCAACTCCCAGTAGCCCATGACGCTGCCCACCGGGTTGGTCAGTTTAAACCCGATGGTGTTGGCCCAGCCCGGCGTATGAAACCAGTGCGGCTTCAGGTTATGGATACGAAACCCGGTGCGCTCCCGCACCCATTCCGCGACATCGCTGAATCGCTGGTACATCGCGCCGATCAGGCCAGATGCGTGGCTGTCGATGGGCGCGCCCAGAATGACGGTATTGCGGATATGCGGGTCCCGGCTCAGGGCCGCATGGAACAGGGTGAACATGCCGCCCATGCTCCAGCCGTGCAGTGACAGATCCTGCTGACCGCTGTGGGCACGTACTTTGTCCAGATAGTGGGGCAGGAATTCGGCGACATAGGTGTGGAGATTGAAGTGGGTATGGGCCCGGGTAGGGCGGCCCCAGTCAATCAGGTACACCTCGAACCCCCGTGCGCGCAGATAGCGAACCAGACTGCGCTCGGGAAACAGATCATAGATCAGCATGTTGACGGCCAGGGGCGGCACGATTACCACGGGGGTGCGATGAGCGCTTTGTTCTACCGGGATCACTTCACCATCAAAGGTTATGGTGTCTTCGGTCAGTGGCGGGTAATAACGCAGGCTGACTAACCCGTCGTCCTCCAGCACTGCAAACGGCGTCTGTCCTGCCTGCACCAGTGACGCTGCCCGGAAAACCCGGTCAAATGCATTGTCTGCGTAATGTTTAGCCTGCCGGCGAAGAATGGCACTGCGCTTCATGGCGGCCTTGAGTGGTTTTGCCATAGTCATCTCACAGAAAAAGTCCTCTTCAGTCTACGCAAAGGTCGGGGCGGGTCAGTGGCGGGATGGGCGCAGGGGTCAGGCATTTTGGCCAGTATTTATGACCTGACCGTCACCTGACTCGGGCAGATGATCACTGCGCACCTTTCGGCGACTTGCTATGATGTGCGCCTGTATTCGCTGGCTGACGACGGATAAAAACAATGCTGAGTTTTCTACCGGCACCCGTAAGGGGTGTGATTGCTGCTGTACTGCTCGCCATCAACACAGTGTTCTGGTGTGTGCTGCTTTATATTCCGGCGCTACTCAAGCTGCTGATTCCGATCAAGCCGTGGCGGGTCGCCTGTACGCGGTTGATCATCATGATTTCCGAAGCCTGGGCTGCCTGCAACACCGGCTGGATGAAATTGACGCAGCCTACACGCTGGGATGTGGAAGGGGCTGACAAGCTCCGCCGTCAGGGGTGGTATCTGGTATTGAGCAACCATCAGAGCTGGGTCGATATACTGGCGATGCAGCGGGTGTTCAACCGGCGAGCGCCGTTTCTCAAGTTTTTTCTGAAGAAAGAACTGGTCTGGGTGCCGGTCATTGGCATTGCATGGTGGGGCCTCGATTTCCCGTTCATGAAACGCTACTCCCGTGAATATCTGATCAAGCATCCTGAAAAGCGCGGGCAGGACATGGTCGCGACTCGCAAAGCCTGCGAAAAATTCCGTTTCGCGCCGGTTTCGGTGATGAACTTTGTTGAAGGCACCCGCTTCACGCCCGCCAAGCACGCCAAAGCGAAATCACCGTACGAGAATCTGCTTCCGCCCAAGGCCGGTGGAGCCGGATTTGTGCTGGACGCCATGGGGGATGCCATCGAAACCCTGGTCAATGTCACCATCGCCTATCCGCATGGCGCCCCGACCTTCTGGGAGTTTCTGTGCGGCAAGGTGCCGGTGATTCGCATGCGGATCGATACCCTGCCGGTGCCTGAAGGGCTCAAGGGAAAGGATTACAGTGCAGACGCTGAACAGCGCCGGAATATGAAAAACTGGCTGGGCGGCATCTGGCAGGAGAAGGATGCGCTACTGAAGGAACTCAACAAAGCGGACTGACGGCTAACGGCAGTCTCACATGCTATTGCCTGTTAGTTGATCGCCTGCATAAGGCCAATGGCCGGGACCTGCTCAAGCAGGTCTTCTATCGTCTGGGGTCGGCTGAACAGGTAGCCCTGCCCAATCTGCGCGCCCATTCCCAGCACACAGCTCAACTCCATTTCAGTTTCGATACCCTCTGCGACCACGGTCAGGTCAAGCCGTTCGCAGAGGGTCAGAATCATCTCCAGGATGGCGCGTTTCTCGGCGTCGTGATCAAGCCCGGATATCAGGCTGCGGTCGATTTTGAGCTGATCCAGCGGCAAGCTGCGGATATAGCCCAGCGATGAATAACCGGCTCCGAAATCATCCAGTGAAATCGCAACACCCTGCTTGCGCAACCGGTGAATCAGGTGGACCGCGACATTTGGGTCGGCCATCACGGCGGTTTCGGTCAGCTCAACCTTGAGTCGATCCGGCGACACTGATTCACGGGCCAGCACTTCAAGGATCTGATCAGCCAGATTGGGATCGTGCATCTCGGCCGGTGACAGGTTGATGCTGAGTGTGAAGTCGTTACCGTAACGCTCCAGTAGCCTCTCGTCGTGCAACATCGGAACCGCCAGTTCCAGCATGCGCCCCGTCAGTTGGCGTATCAGACCGGTGCGCTCGGCCACCGGTACGAACAGCATCGGAGATATCAGCCCACGCTCAGGATGACGGATGCGGGCCAGCACCTCGAATCCGGTGACGCGACCTTCCTGCAGATCCACAAGCGGCTGCAGAAACGCTTCAAGCCAGCCATGGCGCAGGGCTGAACGCAGCGTCTGTTCCATATCCAGTCGGCCGTGGGTTTCCGTGCGCATGGTATCTTCGAACAACACGAAGTTGCCGGTGCCTTTTTCCCTGGCTTCTCCCAGCGCGGTGCGTCCGGCCTGGATCAGACCCTGGGCTGTAACCGGGCTGTCCTCGGCCACCTGGGCGGCGGCCATTACGGCTGATAGCCAGACTTGTCGCTCACCCAGGCTGAACGGGTCATCCATTGCATTCATGATGTGCTCGGCACGTTCGTAGAGTGCCGATTCATCCGTGGTATGAAAGACAAAGGCCAGCGTGCCGTCTGGCAGGCTTGCGATCAGTTCCCGGGGTTGGAGTGTCCGGGTGAGGCGCTGGCGGAGTGCAAGCCTGAGTTGCCGGTTTTCCTGGGCATCCAGTGTGGCCGCAATAAGCGGGCAGTTCGGGATGTTCAACAAGGCCAGGGTCAGCGGTGAATGAGGCTCAGCGCCAAGCGCAGTGGACAGGTGCCGCTCGAGGTAATCAACATTGGCAAAACCGGTGTCGGCGTCGATATATTGCGGGTCGTGCAGGGACTGGTCCAGATGGCTCAGCAGCGCATTGGCAGCATTCGCCAGAGCCTGAAGGTCGGCGTCATCATCGGGTAAGGGCAGCGGTGAAGTGGTGCCTCCCGATAATCGGGATTCAAGCTGTTGGGTCAGCGCCCTGATGTGGCTACGGAGTTGGTCCATGTCAGATGACGACACTGAGGCTATCCCGATTGAGGGTTAGGGAAAGTTTGAACGGCTGTAAAAATCCACGTAACGGATAATCGGGTTCGCGCATACGTCCCTGCCTGCCAGTAACATCAGTGGCTGGTATTGCTCTCGTTAAGACTATGACGATGGCTGCAGCACATATCAAGTGATAACCGGCACGATGGACACCTGCGATCCTCATGCCGGCTAAATTCAGGCAGGCTGTTGCGGTGCTGCCATAGAAAACTGGATTTGCTTGCGGGCGTCGTCCACCCCGGCAAACGTGACGGTCACCGGCTGATCCAGCATAAATGTCTGCTCGGGGCCGGTCAGCGTGAGGGTGATCGGGTCGAAGCTGTACTTGCCCGCCATATCCTTGGTACTGACAAAGCCTTCAATACCATTGCAATCGAGCTTCACAAAAAAGCCGGATGCGGTGGAGCGACTGATAACGCCCGCCATCGGTTGATCGCCCAGTTGCGGTGCGTACAGGCATTTCAGCCATTGTTCCAGGCTGTTGGCCGCACGGCGGGCATCAAACTGGGTTTGCTGCAGCGCGGCCAGCTGGTTTTCGGTGAAGCTGACATCCGGGCCGCCCCAGAGTGCTGCGCGCAGTAAACGGTGGACATGGAAGTCACTGTATTTGCGCAACGGCGAGGTAAAGGTGGTGTAGGCAGGAAGACCCATACCCTGATGCGGTGCGGGCGTGAACGACAGCTCTGCCCGGGTCAGTTGTCGCGACAGGATAGTTTTGACGGGCACGTCGCTTGTGAGCCCTTCGGATTCACGCATCAGCGTTTTAAAGCCATCCGGGCTGGCCGGATCCACATCTGCCAGAGTGGGCGCGTGGGTTTTCAACAGTGTGCGGATGTTCTCGTGGCGATCGTCGCGCAGACCGCTGTGGGTAATGTACAAACCCTGTTTGCTGTGGTCGGTCAATGCCTGTGCGGCGCATCGGTTGGCGGCAATCATGCATTCTTCGACCAGCCGGTGCGCTTCATTCTGCATCGCAGGCTCGATCGTCCGGATGTGACGGTGCTCATCGAGTCGTAGCCTGAATTCGGGGCGATCAGCACTCAGCAGTGCGTGCTGGTCGCGCCAGCGACGCAATGCCTGGGCCGCCTGGTGCAACTGGTCCAGACTGCCGGAAACGGCATCCGGCAACGCGCCGGTCTCATCGTCTGAGCGGCCACTGATGACGGCATCGACCCGGTCGTAACTGAGTTTGCCGTGGGAGCGGATGATCGCCTGCTGCAGCGAGAACTCTCCCAATGAGCCGTCGTTGTTGACCTGAACATCACATACCACCGCCAGCCGTGGGCTATCGGGCACCAGCGAACACAGCTGGGTGCTGATGGCATCGTGCAACATGGGACGGGGTTCGCCGGGGAAATAGATCGCGGTGGCCCGCGCTCGGGCCTCCTGCTCAACCGGGCCGTTCACAGCCAGCAATGCTGTTGGATCAGCTATGGCAACCGACAAGGTCCAGCCTGTGGCGTTGGGGACGGCGTAGAGGGCGTCGTCCATATCCTGGGTGCTGGGGCTGTCGATGGTGACAAAAGGATCATTTGTTCGATCATGGCGATCAGGGGCCTGCTCTGAAACAAGCGCTTCGCTGAGTTGATCCAGCTCTTTGCGGGCCGGCTCGGACCATTCCTCGTTCAGATCGAACTGGGCCATGGTAAACGCGCGCTCGATACCGGGCTGATCCGGTTTGCCCAACACCCTGATAACGGCGGCCTGGCCTTTACCGTCCTTGACCGGGTGGCGATTAATGCGGCAATAGATGAAGTCGCCGGGCTCTGCGCCATCGCGTAGTTTGGGTGGAATAAACAGCCAGTGATTGAGCCCCGGTGTTTCCGGCGCCACAAAATGACCCTTGCCCCGCACCTTGTATTGACCGACGAACGTCTTGAGCGGTGATTCGAGCAGCTTGTCGATTTCCGCGTAGGCTTTGCCTTTTTCGCCTTCCTGCTCGATCACCTCGACCCGGTCACCGGGCAGTACCCGCTGCATCTGCTCTTGTGGCAGATACAGATCCCGTCCATCGTCGAGAGCGACAAAGCCGAATCGGCCACTGGTGGCTTTAACGGTGCCTGGCAACACGACCTTGGTGGCTTCGATATCCGTTTTTAGCTGGCGCAACTGCGAAAGGGCGTCGGCATTTAGCATGCAATGGAACCTGAATGGCGGGGATTTGAAAATGGATTAAGGTATCTCGCAACAAGGCGATTGGCGATGCCAGCGCTTCCTGTTATCCGGAATCAAGGCTGGCAGGTGCTCAAAAGGGCTTATCGAGATGCTCGCAAACAGTATACCGATTATATCGTTTCGCGTCAGACAGAGGATTACCATCCAAGCCCGAAATTCGGGTCCGCCCAAAACATAAAGCCAACGTAGAGGCCGACAACCGCGACACTGGCGACAAAGCCACGGAAGCTCCAGCGATAGGCATGCTGGTCATCCTTGCGCACCACAATCTGAACCAGTGCGCAGGCCGACAGCCCCAGCGACAGCACTGCCAGCACCATCGCGACATAGCTGCCGCTGCGCACCACCTTGACCTGCCGGGCATCCGAAGCGCTGACACCCTGGTCGATCACGTTGACGCCATGCATCGAGCCATGGGCCGGCGCCTCGACGGTGTAGCGGTAAAATGGCCAGAAGCGCCCACAGCGCAGGTTCACCGGGTCACCGGTATTGGCGACTGTAATGCCGCCGGCGCCCATCAACTGGCTGCCACAATCGCTGACCGCCTGGCTGAGCTGGTTTTCGCTGATCTGGGTGTAGGTCTGACTGGTACCGAAAATGGCCGTGCCAGTGGTCTGGAACAGGGTGTACTCGATCATGCTGAGGCTGTAACTGATGCCACCGTAGAGAAACAGGCCGATCATCATGAAGCGGAGTATTTTGGGACGACTGTCGGTTTTTTCGCTGCTGTTCACTGCTGATTCCTGTTGTTTTTCGGTGTTGACGGGATCCATGACAGGCGTGAGTCCAAATTCTTGACCATACTGTCAGCGAGCCCGTCTCATCATTTGTGCACGATGATCCGGGTTCCCAAGCATAGACCGATACGCGGTCTGGTTTCGATACCCTGGAGGATTGAAATGGTAACGCCAAGAATGCATGGAGTGATTGTAGCGGCTATTTCGGTGGTGTTGGCGGCGTGCAGCACCACCGGCGACAAGGCTTCGCACGCGACGCATCAGGGCGCCGCGACTTCAACGCCCAAGGCGCAGTTCGAGTGTGCAGACCGAAACGGCAATGAATATATTGACCGCGCGGAGCTGGTTTACCTCGAAGAATGCGGCATCGGCGAGAACCTGTCATGTGGCAGTGTTGCGGCTGCGGATCCTAAAGACCAGCAAGGGGCGGCTGGCACCCGGGAAGACAAGCGGGCAAACTTTGAAGACGGGCGCCGTCAGCTGGAAGTCATGGATGCCGATCGCGACAACCGCATCAGCAAATTGGAATTCCGTGCGCACTGCAGCAACACCGCGGCGGACAAATAGTCCGGGTGTTACTGCAGCCGGGTGACAGTCAGGGGTATTGGGCGAACGGCTGGGTCTGGCCCTGTTCGTTAAACAGTACAACCGTGTAGGCGTCCTGACGGTCGCCCATTTCCATACCCGGGGAGCCCATCGGCATGCCCGGTACGGCGAGCCCTTTCGCTTTTGGCGCCTCGGCAAGCAACTTGTGGATGTCGCTGGCGGGTACGTGGCCTTCAATCACATAGTCGCCCGCGAAAGCCGTGTGGCAACTCGCCAGCTCGCGGGTCAGGCCTGCTTCCATTTTGATGGCATTGATGTTGTCTGTTTCATTCACGGTGACATCAAAGCCGTTGTCTTTCAGGTGCGAAACCCATTCTGTGCAGCAACCGCAACTCGGTGACTTGTAGACAGTGATGGCTTCTCCCGCCGCAGCAAAAGTGCTTGCAGCAGCCAGCAGCAGAGTGCTGACACTTCGGGCTAGCAGATTCATGGTGTGATCCTCAGTGATTGTGGGTGTTGTTGGATTGGTCGTCCTGCGCGGCGGGGCCGCTAAGCCAGAACCAGCTGACGACAAATACGGCCAGCAATATGCCGGCACCATTGACCAGTAGTGCGCTCATTGGTCGTCCTCCTTCTGTCGTTGTTGGCGGGCACCGGGTGGTTTGAATAAGCGCAGCCGGTTGGCATTGGTCACCACGGTGACAGACGACAATGACATGGCCGCGCCAGCCAGCACCGGGCTCATCAGAATGCCCCAGACCGGAAACAGAATACCGGCTGCGACAGGCACGCCAAGGCTGTTATAAACAAACGCACCGAACAGGTTCTGGCGGATATTGCGAACCGTCGCCCGGGAGATGGCGATGGCGTCGGCGACCCCGTGTAGCGAGTTACGCATCAGCGTGATCGAGGCGCTTTCAATCGCGACGTCAGTGCCGGCACCGATCGCGAAGCCGACATCGGCTGCGGCCAGTGCCGGCGCATCGTTGATACCGTCGCCAACCATGGCTACGGTACGGCCTTCGCGGCGCAGATCCTCAACGATGCGGGCCTTGTCCTCCGGCAGAATGTTGGCGTGAAACTCGTCGATACCGGCTTCTGCCGCAATTGCAGCAGCGCTGGCTTCCACATCGCCTGTCAGCATCACTACCCGAATGCCCTGATGTACCAAATCAGCTATCGCGGCCTTCGAGTCAGGTTTGATCTTGTCCGCCACTCCAATCACGCCGACAGCAACCCGGTCACGGGCGAGAAACAGTGGCGTGCCCGCAGCATTGGAGATGGTGGTTGCGGCCTCGTCCAGCGCAGACAGATCGACGCCCTCAGCTTCCAGCCAGCGGCGATTGCCCAGCCGCAGGGTGGCATCACCGCTCTGGCCGCTGACGCCCTTGCCGTTGACTGCATCAAACCCGTCGATTTCAGCCGGTGTTACGTCCTGTGCTTTGGCTTCGGCCATGATGGCTTGTGCCAGTGGATGTTCAGAATGTTGTTCAAGCCCCGCCGCGAGCGACAGCAACGCCTGTTTCTCCCTGTTGTTCACGGCCACGCTATGGGTCACCCGTGGCTTGCCTTCGGTAATAGTGCCGGTTTTATCCAGCACCACGGTATCCAGCTGGCCGGCCTGCTGCAGTGCGTCGCCCTGACGAATCAGAATGCCGTATTCCGCCGCCTTGCCGACGCCCACCATCACTGACATGGGGGTTGCCAGCCCCAGTGCGCAGGGGCAGGCGATGATCAGTACCGTGGTGGCCGCCACAATCATGTGAGCCGCCACCGGATCCGGGCCAAAGTTGTACCAGGCCAGCGCAGCGGCGATCGCAATCAGAATGATCGAGGGTACGAAGATCGCGGAAATGCGATCCGCCAGTTTGCCGATCGGTGGCTTGGATCCCTGGGCCTTTTTGACCAGCTGGATGATCTGGGCCAGTGCGGTATCCCGGCCCACCCGGGTGGCCTCGCAGACCAGCGAACCGCTGGTGTTGAGGGTGCCGGCGGAGACCTCATCGCCTGCAGCCTTGGCGACGGGCATGGGTTCGCCCGTGAGCATGCTTTCATCGATGCGGCTGTTGCCTTCGATCACCTGACCGTCGACTGGCATCTTCTCGCCGGGCCGGACACGAAACTGATCACCGGCTCGCACTTCTTCAATCGGAATGTCCTGTTCTTCGCCGTTGCGGATTACCCGGGCTGTTTTGGCGCGTAGATCAAGCAGCCGCCGAATAGCCTGAGAGGTGCGTCCCTTGGCCCGCAATTCCAGCGCCTGGCCCAGGTTGATCAGACCGATGATCATCGCGGACGCTTCAAAGTAGACGTGCCGGGCCATTTCCGGGAGGGCGTCGGGCAGTAACACCACTACCATCGAATAAAGCCAGGCGGTGCCGGTCCCGAGTGCGATCAGGGTGTCCATGTTGGCGTTGTGATGACGAAAGGCTTTCCAGGCGCCGGTAAAGTAATGGCCTCCGGCCAGCACCAGCACGGCCAGTGTGACCAGGCCTACCAGCAGCCAGCCGGTCTGGTTGGCAGGGGTAACGGTCATGGCGCCGCCCAGCAACCCCCAGGCCATCAGGGGAACACCCAGCGCCAGCCCTACGGTCATCTTGATGAGACGCTGGCGGTATTCCCGCTGTTCGGATTCCACGCGCTGGTCGTCGGCAGCATCGGGATCTTCAATCTCGGATGCGCCATAGCCTGCGCTTTCTATTGCGCGGATCAGTGCTGAGGCATCCGGGGTGCCCTCTGCAGTGGCGGTGAGGTCGGCCAGATTCATGTGGGCTGAGCTGACGCCTGATACCCGCCGCATTGCGCCTTCAATGGTGCTGACGCAGGAGGCGCAGGTGGCACCGGTGATGGATAGGGTGATGGTGTTGCCGTTTTTTGAAGCGGATGCAGGCTGATCATCGCTTTCAGTTGCCGGTGCAGAGGGTTTGGCCTCCGGTTTGGGCGCGCTGCAGCAACCGGGGTCGGAGTTTGCCTCAGGGTCGTCCTTCTCTGCGCTCTCAATGGGCTGTGCCGGATAGCCCGCCTCGGTGATCAGGCGCGCGGCCTCGCGGCTATCGACGCCGTCGGGCAGGGCAACCTGCTGTTTCTCGAGATCGACCCTGATCAGATCCGTATCGCTCACCAGCGAAGCAATCGATTTGCGGATATTACGCACGCAACCCTGACAGGATGCACCGGAGATAGATAAGGCCGGGTTGAAGGCTTCACTCATCGTCTTGGCCTCCTTTTGCTGAAAGAGTTTCTGTCTGCCGCTCCGGGCTGTCGTCCCAGTGTTCGATCAGCCGGCAAATGGTATGACCATCGGGCGTGCCGTCGGGCATAGTCGACCACGCCGCCATGGCATCACGCATTCGATCGCGCAGTGCCTCGAGTTCTGCGAGCCTGGTCTCTACTTCGGCCAGGCGATGTTCAAACACGTCGCGGACCATGGGGCAGGGGGAGTTGTCATGATCAGCCTGATCAAGAATGGACTGTATTTCGGCGAGACTGAATCCCAGTTGCCGGGCTTTGCGGGCGAACTGCAGCCGTGTCAGATCTTCGCTGCCGTACTGTTTGTAGCCGTTGTCCGGATTGCGTTGCGGATGCAGCAGGCCTTCCCGGGTATAAAAACGCACAGTATCCGGATTCACGCTGGCGGCTTTGGCAATTTCGCTGACTTTCACAAGACCTCTCCCGTCTAAATCCTGTTCAAAGGATAGCGGTAGTTTAAAACCTTTGAGCAGGTCACAGGTCAAGGGTTATTGTTAGCCGCAAGGGGAAACAGCTCGTTAAGCGCCGGTCAGCGGGCTCGAAGGAAGGTGTGGCAGTGGCGGCATTGGTCCGGCGCCATCATTTT
>TARA_R100001440_G_scaffold3826_2_pt1 | contig 25879 bp, 38 predicted proteins | sample TARA_R100001440 | Tara Oceans TARA_R100001440 (sample SAMEA2622112) | marine metagenome | biome: marine biome (ENVO:00000447); feature: surface water layer (ENVO:00002042); material: "saline water (ENVO:00002010), including plankton (ENVO:xxxxxxxx)" | depth 5 m
TACTTCTGATTTTAATGTTTGAATAAAGAAGATTAAATCTTTTTTGTCATAATCTTTTAAATCTACTTTATTAGGTATTTTGATTTCATTGTTATATACTAATTGCATAAGTTATTTATTTAAGTTACGCAATTATTATCAATCTATTGTCGTATTTCCGGCGTACTAATCCTTATAATATCCTAAGTTATATTTACATAAAATCTCATCACCGATTCTTTGAATGTGTTTTTCAATAGCAGAGTCGATTAAGGTATGTATAGCATTTTGTACCGGACCTGAGTAATCTCTGTATTCATCAACGGTATATTCAGTCAAGTATGTACCAATTGTTTCAATTTCCATTAATAGCATTTCTTTATCCATTGTATTTCATATTTAATATTTCTGTATCTTTACCAACCATCCATTCAACGTTAGATGGTTTAAATTCATTATCGTATAGAAAATCCTCATAATCTTCTGAGTTCCATAGTTCGTCCCATATAGGTACAGTCTTCATATCTATTTGGTATACGTTACTGTCTTCAAAGTTTAAAATTGTTAGTATCATAGTATTTTATTATTTAATTTAGTCATTGTTCTATTATTTAATTGATGATGACCATAAGTTATAAAATGTTCCTCATCAAAATCATATTTATCACCATTAAAATTAGGGTGATATATCAAATCTTGTTTACCAATAGGGTACATTGTATTTGGTCCCCACTCTTTAATGTTATAAGCAATACATTCTTGTTCAAGTTCCATACATAGTATAGTTAACTTATCTTGAAGTATAGCTCTGGCTTCATGATTCATATAAGGTTCGTCCCACATTGGTTCTTTTGTTTCAGTTTCAATAACTCTATAATCAATACCACCATAGAATGTAAAAGATATATAAAATGATTTTTCTTTCATACCTTCATACATACCATTATATTCAAACATAGATTTAATTATGTCTCCACTTCCACCATCAAACCTTTTTACAATTGTTTGTCTAACAGTGTTGAGGTCATGAGTGTTGTAATATCCGTGACCTTTTCTGGTCGTGGATTTATTCCATTTACCCATGTTTCTTTTTGAACCGATATTTAATTCAACGGTCCAATGTTTGTGTGTTTCTTTTTTTTGTTTTGTCATAGTTATTCATTTTAGTTATTATCAATCTATTGTCGTATTTAATACGTTTCCCACATAAATTCATTTAGTTCAAGTACCGTTAAATCATGAGGGTGTTTGTTTCCGGATAGTAATAAATCATCCATTACTAACCATTGATTTACTCCATGACGTGAACACACGTCGATAAATTCCATTTTTGTCATTATATTTCGTTTAAGTCTTTTTTAGTTATATAGTCTTCTACTTGTTCCATAAGGTCTATAGCCTCATTTTTACTATTAGTCATATCCATTAATCTGGACATGATTACACTCATAGGATTATAATCATATAACCTATAAAAGTATTCTAATTCTCCTTTTGTTAATTTTCTAGTCATAGTTATTTATTTTATTCTAAGTTTAACATTTCATCTAAAGTTCTTACTATTTGGTTTCTTAAATAGTTTCTTTGGTTATGGTTTAAACATTTGAATGTATCAACATCCAAGTTTGAAGTTGTTATTGATTCAACAACTTGTTGTAATTTATCTATTTGGTTAAAGTTTATATACATAGTTATTTATTTTTAGTTTCATTATTATTATCCAAGTTTAATCGTTTTTGTTACGTATGATTTTGAAATGAAATTCATCAAAGTAGTCTTTGAAATCTTCCCCAGTATTATAATATTCCTCATACCATTTTTTGAGTTGGTTGTAAGTCCCTTCAAATTCGACAACATCAGTATTTGTCATTTCATAATAGTCTGTAATTTTCAAACCAAAATTGTTAAATGTTATTAATATAGTGGAAATATCCATTATATCAAAAGTTATTTTAAATGTATCCATAAAAGTATGTTTTTTATTTGTTAGTTATTTTAATTGTACAGGTATAGACCAAGGTCTAAAAGTACCTTTTATAAAAAAGATGACATTAGGTTATATAATATATATAAGTAATAATCTATTGTCATACTTTTTACATTAATATTATCCTTGTTCAATCGTATTTTCTACGTATCTTTTTATTCCGAGCGAAGCGAGGGGGCCTAACTATATTATCAGTAGTGATTCGTATTTCCTACGTTTTGCTATACATGCTATACATATATACTATACACGAAAGCCCATTCCCCCGTGACTACATCCCGCAATGCAGGACTGTTTCTGGGGTACTACGGGTTATCTTCCGCGAACTTAAAAACTAACTATTATCCTTTAATAGCTTCAACATATTTAGCTTTGGACCACCTGTATTTCTCAGGGACATTTATTCCACATGCCTCAAGGTATTCCCAGTTAAGCACGAAGCCATCAGTTTTTGTATTTGTTTCTTCAGTGAATATCTTTACATATTCATTTTTATAACCTACGTTTTTCGCAAGCATATCTGATATACTAGATTTGTAACCTATTATATCGTAGTTGGATTTATTAAATCCTATTAATACACCCTTCTTAATATCTTTAGCAAAGTTAGTTTTAGATTTAACTTCCTCTAAAGCAAGGGTCATATTGGTATGCCAGTCCCAATCTGGGTCCCACGTAGATTCTTTATCTATTGTATTCCATATATTTTCAATACTTTTCCCGTCATAGTTTATGACTTGTAGTTCACCTCCGTAGGAGTCATCCCAACAGTTACATATCTTTTTGTTATCAAAGTATACATCCCATTCTTGAGAAGGTCCATCGTGTCCACGCATTGTTTTAATGTTTTTTGCAGTAGCGCGGTTGTAAAATTCATTTAATGTTATTTTATTCATAGTTATTGTTTTTAGTTATTATTATTATTATTCGTATATATTATCCGAGTACCCTCGTAGTTTTGACGTATAGCAAAAATGTTATTTGTTCATTGCCGCTGTCAAAAGTAATTCAAAGTTGTGGTCAAGTATTTCATCAACCGCTTGTCTGAAGTCATCAGAGCTGATCGAGCCATCTCTGTACGCGTCTGCGTGGAATTGTATTTCATTTAATATTTCAGTTCTCATAGTTATTTAGTTTTAAGTTCACAATTATAAATTTTATCTTCGAGTTCCATTATATATTCCACACCCCATTGTGTGTCTTGATATATAATTTCATATAATTCATCATATCTTTTTTTATTATATTCCATAGTTATTTATTTTAAGTTCATATATATTATCAATTTAAGTTCGTAGTTATGGCGTATAGCAAATTTTATTTAAAGTCAATTAGCGTTGGGCATTCGTCTTGAACCATACCCATTTCCCATACTACTTCCAGATGTTTTCTGTCTAAGTCGTACTTGCTTAGTATTTCATTTATACAATCGTCTTTTGATACACCCTGTGCCTGGCACTGGTCCATGTATTCTAAAAAGTATTCTATTATCATAGTTATTTATTTATTTGTTACTTTATCGATCCACCATTGTGGTCTTGGTTTGTATGTTTGTTCATGTAGTTTTTGTAAATCTACGAGGTTGTTAGCTTCGTGCATGAGGTCTTTCTTGTAAAGTTCATGTAACGCCATGACAGACTTGCCAGGGTTTTCTTTCATTATTTTATAGAATCTGTTAAATTCTTTTTTAGATATTATTTTCATAGTTATTAAGTTTTACATTTATATTATCATTAAGTCATCGTAGTAGTGACGTATAGCATTTACGCTTGTCTGAGTCCTTCCCACTTACAGTGCGAGTAATACTCCTTGTTACCGTGATACGTCCACAGCGCGTTTCGGCTGTAACTCGGTTTCGTACTGGATTTAATCTTATCCGTAGTTCCGAACGTGATACGTTTGTTAGTCCACGTGTTTTGTGTTTTTACTTTCTTTCGTAGTTTTTCTAGTTTAGTCATAATAATTGTTTTTAAGATTAGAACGCGTGGCGGGAGTCGAACCCGCACCTTAGTACCGTAGCACGCGCTGTTGTTCATGAACCGAACTTTAATTAATCAACATAGTCAAAGTCAAATTCTTGTAAATAGTAGTCATTGTTTATTTTGACATAGTTAGGCAAGAATGATGTTGTTTGCCATTTGTTATTTAGTTTAAGTAAGCTTTGAGTTTTGTTACAAAGTTTAGTTAAGATTTCAAGGTTGATTATCTTTTTGTTATTAGATAAAGTTGAAATTATGTATTGATTTTTTGATTTATTATATTTAATTTTTTGCATAATTATTAATTTTAAAGTTCATATATATTATCTAAATGAAGTCGTATTAAAGACGTATAGCATCCGGGATCCGGGACCGGGATCACGCAACACGCAAACGCGAAACGAGCACACACCCCCAGGTAGTAGTCACACCGCACAGCTGTACACAGCAAAAGGCAAAAACTCCGGGCAAAAACACGCAAAACAGGGCCCCGTGGGGCTAAAAAAAAGCATTCCGGTATGCAGCGGTGTCACGTAAAATATGTATATAACATTTCAGTTCTATATATCTAATACGACATTAGCTTATATAATATATTAAATAGAGTTCTACTGTCATATTAAAAAAAAATTTTACGGCGTAATTAATATATTATGAAACAGAAACTTAGTAAGAAAGCCTTGCTCGCAAAACGTAAGAGGGATTTAGAGTATGCTCTAACACCTAGAAGACGTAAGATGAAAGCGGAGAACCAAAGAAAAAGAAGAGCCGCTATAAAAGCAGGAAAGAATATTAAAGGTAAAGATTACGATCACAATACCAGACGTTTCATATCTGTTAAAAGAAACAGATCAAAGACGAAGACTACTAATAATACCAAGTAGACTTTAATATTAACCATGTAAACATAAATACCATGACATATTTTTATTACAAAACCTCAACTACCAACGACTCCCAGATAGCAGAGGCTAACAAAAAGCAATGGGAGCACTTCGCTGATAAAAAGAACTGGCGAATAACTCAATTACCAAATGGATATTACCAAGCGGAATGTGCTGATCCTTGCGATTGTGCAGAGGGAAAACCTCTTTGCGATTGCAAGTTTAACGGTATAACAAGAAGAGAAACAATCAAATCGTGTGAAGCTGCAATTGATGCATCTATCGAACACTACAAAAAAAGATTAGACTTCTTAAAAGGACCTAAGGTAGTAAAAACATTTTAGTAACCACTTATAAAAATTAAATTAAATGGAATTCAATAACCCAAGTGAGATAGTAAAAAACCTTGCATTCGGATCGTCTGCAAGAAACAAAATAATGAAAGGTGTCCAAAAGTTAACGGATGCCGTAGAATCAACTCTAGGTGCATCGGGTAAATGTGTTATATACGAAGACGCGTTAGGTAAACCTGTAATCACCAAAGATGGTGTAACTGTAGCAAATTCTGTTGTACTTCTAGATCCCGTAGAAAATATCGGGGCTACCCTTATAAAAGAAGCAGCTCAGAAAACAGTAAAAGAAGCTGGCGATGGAACCACTACCTCGACCGTCCTAGCTTCATCCATCTTAAACGAGTGTAATAAGCATAATAAGGTTGATCTAAGATATATCAAAAGCGGTATAGAAAAATCTAAGAATAAAGTATTAGAGTACTTAGACAAGATTAAAATAGAGGTAACAGATGAAATGTTAACAAGTGTTGCGGCTATATCTGCGAACAATGACGAAGAGCTCGGAGATATAATTGCTGATGCTTACAAAAAAGTCGGTAAAGATGGTGTTGTATTAATGGAGGAATCTGACGACGAGACCACGTACGTTGAAATCGTAGATGGAGTACAATTCGATTCAGGACTCAAATCACAGCACCTCATAACCGACAAAGAAAAGAATAAGGTAGAGCTTGATAATCCTTACGTACTTATAGTTGCTTCAGAAGTGCCTAGCGTAAGAAAGATACAAGCAATACTTGAACACGTTATAAAAGAAAAGAGAAGTTTGTTAATTGTAGCACAGTTAGCTCAGCAACCTTTATCTGCTCTTATAATGAATAAAGTAAAAGGCAACATAAAAGTTAATGTTGTTGATGTGCCCGGGTTTGGCGCGACCAAGCAAGATACGATAGAAGATTTAGCGACAATAACCGGAGCAAAAATTATTTCGGAGGATTTAGGAGACGATTTAGATCTTATCCAACCTGATTGCTTAGGTGAAGCAATAAAATCCGTTACAGATGATAATAACACTGTTATTACTATAAAAAAAATGCCGCAAGCGGCATTAGATAGAATAGGTGCAGTTAAAAATAAAATCGCGGAAGAAAAGAACGGGTTTATTAAAAAGAAGCTAGAACAACGTCTTGCAATGCTTTCGGGCGCTGTAGGCGTTTTAAAAGTTGGGGCTAATAGTAAAGTTGAGCTCAAAGAAAAGAAAGATAGAGTTGAAGATGCGATATATGCAACAAAAGCTGCATTAAGAGACGGTATAGTTCCCGGAGCGGGAATAGCTTTACATAATGCTGCTGATAGTGTTGATACAAAAGTTGTAACAGAAAAAATATTATTAGAAGCTATAAAGATGCCTTATAAAACTATACTTGCTAATGCTCATATAAACTACGGGCCTAATATGCAAGAAGGGCACGGTGTGAATGTTATAACTGGAAAAACTTGTGATTTAGTTAAAGAAGGTATAATTGATCCCGTGTTAGTTACTAAAACAGCATTAATAAATGCAATAAGCGTAGCTACTACAATATTATCAGCTGATTGTGTAATTTCAAATGTAAGAATAAATGAAAGCAGTAAATAATTACATAATCATAAAAGGTATAAAAGAAGAAAAGAAAACTGATTCTGGGTTTATTATGCAAGATGATAAATCAGAATTTAGATATTTGAAAGGGGAGGTTGTAAGTATTGGTGAAAAAACAGAAGCAATAGAATGTGGTAATATTATATATTATGACAGACATGCTGGTCACGAAATAATATTTGACAACCAAACATACATCGTAATAAAACAAAACGATGTTGTTATAGTGGAATGAGAATAGAAGCAGCAGACCTACGCGAATTGCAACTTTTTAAATATTATAGGCTGGTTCGTAAATGGGCTTGTAAATCAAATGGTTTAACCGATGCGGACTTAGAATTATTGATATATTTTGATTGCATTGGAAGATTTACACGTAATGATTACATTAACGGTACTTACATCATGAGTTGGGATAAAGCGCGTTGGGAAAAACTACGAAAAAACGGCTGGATAGATGTATGGAGACACCGTAATCGCACTACAATTAAATATTCTATATTCCAAACTTCATTCAAATCAAAAAGACTTATAACAAGAATATATAACATTCTGCTGGGTAAAGAAGATATACCTGTGTCAGGACAAAATGTATTTTATAAGAACAAAACATATACAGATAAAGTTTTCAATAAAGCTATAGATGATATGTTAAAAGACCCCGATAGATAATAACAAATAAAAATTAGAAATTATGCCAGGAAAAATGAAAAAAGGAGGAGGATTAAAAGTTAAGACTTCTTACAAGAAAAAAACTAAAGCCAAAAAGAAAGGCAAAAGAATGACTTACTAATGGCTAGAAAAAACGCCCCATCCAGAAGAAAATCACTTGGATATTATAACAAAGCTAACAAAACAGGTACCGGTGCCAAAGCAGGTGGAGGTATGTCTAAAAAAGGTGTAGCTAAATATAGACGTGATAATCCTGGAAGTAAATTAAAAACAGCGGTAACTACGCCACCGTCTAAATTAAAAAAAGGAAGTAAAGCTTATAAAAGAAGAAAAGCTTTTTGTGCAAGATCAAGAAGCTGGACTTCTGAAAGAGGTAGGGCTGCAAGGCGTAGATGGAATTGTTAATATGAAAAAAAAATTATCACCAAAACAAATGAGAATTGCCGCAATGGCAAAACCATTTAACAAAATTACAGGAGCTGATTTTGTTAAGCTTAGAAACAAGAAAAAAAATAAAAAATAATGAGCGAATTAGATATAGAAAAAATTAAAAAATCTAAATTTAACGTTAGCGTAGAAACACTTATAACAATTGGGGCTGTTGTAGTAACGGTCGTTGGTATGTGGTATTCTTTGCAGGCAGACATACAACTCGCTAAGGAGTTGCCCGAGCCGCCGGTTTCAAGAACAGAATATGACCTAAAAGATCAATTAATTCGTGAAACGATAATTAATACACAAGAAAAGGTTGAAGAAAACGGTAAAAAACTCGAGGACATTGACAATAAGTTATATGAAATAATTAGAAATTAACATGAAAAAATTTATTACCACTCTACTTTTATTACTAACTTTTTCTATATATTCACAAGACGTTTCAGTCATACACTTTAATTATAAGTGGAATCAAAAAAATGATTATAACAAATTGCAATCTATAAGGAGAGCTAATGTTTCTAAAGCATTTGTTGAAGAACAAACAGCTGAATTGCAAGCAAGCATAAAATCTGTCCCAGTTATAATTATATTTAGAAAAGGAAAACCTGTTGCTAGATTAGAAGCAGGGTTAAGTATGAAAATAGAAACAAGAATTGAAGAAATACAAGAGCTTGTTGATAGATACCAAGATTAATATGAAATCAAAAGGATTAGGTGATTCAATAGAAAAAATCACAACAGTAACGGGAATAAAAACTATGGTAGATATAGTTTCAAAAGGGCTTAATGTCCCTTGTGGCTGTGAAGGCAGAAGAGACGCTTTAAATATAATGTTCCCATATAAAAAGAAGAAAAAATGACAATATTATTTATAATTGCAATAATTGAAGCAATAGCTATAGTATATTTAGTTATGCTTCATTCAGGAAAAATTAAAGATGCAGATGGCGATTTTATCGCTGATTCAGTTGAAGCAAAAGTTGAAGAAGTTCAAGTTAATGCTGTAAATAAATTAAATAGATTAAAAGCTGAATTAAAGGACGTAGCAGCATCAATTAAAGAAGTTGGTAATCAATTAGAAGATTTACCAAAATCTTTAAAAGGCAAAAGAGCTGGAAGAAAAGCTAATGTCAAAAAATAGAAAAAAATTAAAAGATACAGCGGTTGGTAAATTTTTAGCCGGTGCTGGATCAAATATAATAGGTAGCTTAGGCGACGTCCTGCCAGATAAGGGTGTAATGGGATTAGTGAAAAATCTTATTAAAAAAGACCCAGAGTTACCAGCTGAAGATAAAGAAAAAGCTTTAGCGTTATTACATCAAGATACTGTAGAAATGCAGGAAGTATCTAAAAGATGGCAAGCGGATATGCAATCTGATTCGTGGCTATCGAAAAACACAAGGCCTTTGACACTGATTTTTTTAACAGTTGCAATGGTCTTATTGATATTTATAGACTCAACAGGATTAGACTTTAGTGTTGATGGTGGTTGGGTAGATTTATTAAAATCTCTTCTTATTACTGTTTACGTAGCCTATTTCGGTTCGCGTGGAGCGGAAAAATTCAAAACAATAAGTAAATAACATGGCAAAACTAAATACCTACTTAACAGATACTTCCATACAGGATGGTGATAAGTGGATTGGAACAGATTCGCTAACAGGTAAAACAAGGAATTTTACCCCTCAAGGATTAGCAGATAATTTCAATGACACAGGTAAGATAGGTATAGGTGGTCAAATACCTTATGTATTTAGTATACAAGGATCCCCAAATAGAAATGTTGGTACTATTACTTTCCCCACAGGTGGTGGTAATGGTACAGCTTTTTCAGCTATAAACGCTTTAGTATTAAGTAAAACAACTAACGGCGGAATTGCTGTATCAGAATATTTACAATATTTAGAAGACAATGTTATATTTATTTATCAATTAGACAATGTAAACAATTTTGGTAAATTCTCTTTAACATCATTAGCAGATAGATCTGGAGAAACTACATTTTTTGATGCTACATTAATATTTTCAGAAGGAAACGGAAGTTTAATAACTGGAAAAACATATGGAATTGTTCAGGGGCCTAGCGATGTAGATAAAAACTTTGTATTTACACAAGGATCAGCCGCTAGCACTTGGACAGTAAATCATAATTTAGAAAAATTTCCATCAGTAATGGTGGTTGACTCTGGCAACAATGTTGTTATCGGAGATATAACATATACAAATACTAATTCATTAACAGTAAGTTTTTCTTCAGCATTCTCAGGAAAAGCATATATAAACTAAACAAAAATGGCTTTAAAATATTTAACACATATAGATTTAAATAAAAATCAATTACAGAATGCGGTAATTCACCCTTTGGGCACTGCACCTTCTGGAGCGGTTGAAGGTCAAATATATTACGATTCCACAGTTGGAGATAAAAAAGTATATATTTATAATGGATCCGCTTGGGTTAATATATCAGGTGACATATCAGAAGTTATAGCTGGAAATGCTTTAACTGGCGGTGGTGCTGATGGTTCTGTAACATTAAACGTAGCGGTAGATGATACTACAATAGCAATTGCTTCTGATGCTTTAAAAGTAAAAGATGGCGGAATAGGATCAACACAACTTGCGGCTACATCAGTAACAGCTGGTTCTTATGGTTCTTCTTCAGCAATACCTACATTTACAGTAGATGCTGATGGTCGTTTAACAGCAGCAGGAACAGCTTCAATAACTACAACATTAGATATTGCAGCGGATTCAGGAACAGATAATGGTGTTGTTTTAGGAACAGACACATTAACAATATCAGGAACAAGCAATGAAATTGAAACATCTGTATCAGGTGATACTATAACAGTTGGTTTACCAAATAATGTTACGATAGGTAATAATTTAATTGTAACAGGTAATTTAACAGTTTCAGGTACACAAACAATTGTTAATACAGAAACTATAGAGCTTGCTGATAATATCATTAAGCTAAATAGCAATGCAACAGGAACACCATCAGAAAATGCAGGCATTGAAGTTGAAAGAGGTGATTCAACAAACGTTGCACTTAGATGGAATGAATCAGATGACGATTGGGAAGTAACAACAGATGGTTCAAATTATCATAATATATCAACAGCTGCGGATTCATTCAAAGGATCAATCGGTGATGGTTCTGCTACATCTTATACTGTGACACATAACTTAGGAACAAGAGATGTATTAGTTGAGCTTTATGACGCATCAAGTTATGAAACAGTTATAGCGGACGTAACAAGAACATCAACAAGTGTTGTAACAGTAGCATTCACAGTTGCTCCTGCGTCAAACGACATTAGAGTTCTTATCAGAAAAATTTAAAATATAATTCATGGGTGTAAAATTTAAGTCACCGTTAGAGCTTTCAGGGCATAGATCTATATTACATACAGATGCTGTGCAAACTCTGGTTGTTAAAGTTATTACAAAAACTGCAGCGCATCCAGAACATGGGAATGGAAGTTCTAATGGATATACAATAGACGGTGTTGAAGGGGCTTATTTAGAGTTTACACCAGGTAATACATATAAATTTGATCAATCTGATAGTTCAAATAATGGTCATCCATTAAGATTTTATGAGGACTCTGGCAAAACTACAGCTTATACAACAGGGGTAACATCAAGCGGAACACCTGGTAATTCAGGGGCATATACTCAAATTATACCAACTATTTCTACACCTCCATTATTATTTTATCAATGTACTAATCATGGATTAATGGGTAGCCATGTTAGATTTGGTACAGTTACTTCAGCTAGCGCAAATACAACATATACAATAAATAGTGTTACAAGTGGAAGTAATGCAATAATAAGATTAACAGGTAGTGATTCGTCAACAGATGATGTCACAATAGCAGCAGGAAGTAATATAAGTATATCAGAAACAGGAGATACTATAACTATTGCATCAACTGCGGGTGGTAGTGTAACTGAAGCTTTTAAAACAATATCAGTAGCAGGGCAGTCTGACGTAGTTGCGGATAGTGCAACTGATACATTAACTTTAGTTGCTGGTAATAATGTTACTTTATCTACTAACGCAAGTAATGATTCTATAACAATTAATGCTTCAACAACCGTTTCTCCTTCTGGAATGAGTAAAGACACATTTACAGGTAATGGTAGCGCAACAGCTTTTACATTAGGAGGCACTGTAACTGATGAAAATAATACATGGGTATTTTTAAATGGTGTATATCAAGATAAAAGTACTTACAGCATTTCAGGAACTACTCTTACTTTTTCTACAGCACCTCAAAATGGATTTGGTGTTGAAGTAATGAGATTAGGTACTGTTGCAATAAATTCAAACTCTTTAGCAACAGATACTTTTACAGGGAATGGTTCAACAACAGCTTTTACTTTATCAGTATCACCAGTTAATTTAAATGCAGTAAATGCTTATATATCTGGTTTAAGACAAAATGATAGCACATTAAGTTTATCTGGAACTACTTTAACGTTTAGCACAGCGCCACCAACAGGAACATCAATTGAAGTAACAAGTATAGGTGCTATAAGTGCAACTTCAGTAGTAGCACCTTCAAGTGTAACAGCGGGAACAGGTATAAGTGTTGCAAATCCATCAGAGGGTAATTTTGTTATTACAAATACACTTTCTACTGATTATAGTGTATCAGTAATAAATTCAGCAACAACAGCTGTTAAAAACACTTTATACGTATTTACAGGGAGTGCGGCTTTAACATTACCAGCAGGTGTAGTTGGTAATTCAATTAAAATTAGCAATAGGTCAGGTACAACAACTTGTACAATAGTACCTAATGGAACAAACAAAATAATGGGTAGTAATACTACTATGACGCTTGATACAGCATCAGCAAGTTTTGAATTAATATATTCAGGAACAGCCCAAGGATGGGTAATAATAGGACAATAATATGAGTAACTTTACAGATTTTTTCGCAGCAGGAGGCGCAGGAGGTGGACTAGGCCAAACTATAACAGTAGGTGATATTTCTTATCCTAATGCCAGGCTTATATCGGAAATGAGTTTATATCAAATATATAACAGTGCTGATGGTAGCTATAATAGTTGGAGTTTTGGAATGTTTGATGTAAATGAACCAGATTGGTACTATAATACCGGTAGTGGTGGTAATAGTGATTTTGTTACAGTGGCTAATATAACTTCTTCTTCTAACGGAGGAGCGCTATATGGAGCTTTTTGCTATTTTGACCATAGCAGCCATGACCATAGTGCTAGAGTGGTTAGTATGAGAATTACAATAGATGGGACAGCAACTACTAAAACAAGTAATTCTAGGGATAGTTTTAACTGGAATATGGTTTATTTAGGACCCATTGGTGCGGTTAATATTACCCACGTTGGGGATACAGGAGACGGAAGATATACAACTGATGGATTTTTACAAGCCCCTGTAGGAGATAAGGGACAGCCTGAAGTGTTTTGGTATCATAATTCTACAGGAACTTATAATGCAAATGGAGATAATGGAGATACCAGACAAAAAGTGTTTGCAAAAACGCAATCTCCACAATTTGGACCATACCCATTACCGTATATATATTTTGCAAATACATGTAAAGTAGAAATGAAAGTAAATAGAGATAACTCCCAAGATAGAATGTGGGCAGGAATAAGATTATTTTAATTATGAATTTTGAAAAAGCAGAACTTTTAGAAAACTTAACAGCTCCAGAAAGAAATACTAAAGAGCTAGTTCAATCAGGAGATAAAATAAAAATAACACTTGATGGTGCTGTAATAATATGTAATCATTTTAAAGATTATGTATCAGAACCATACTACTCTCAACCCGAAGAATAATGGCATTAACTAAATTAGACAAAAACCTTTTAGGATTCAGTGACGATACTGATTTTGTAAAATTACCTTCAGGTACAACAGCTCAAAGACCAAGTTCTGCAGCTGCTGGACAATTAAGGTTTAATACAACCATAAGTGATGCTGAAATATATGATGGAAATCAGTGGGTAAGAATGGGGACAACACCTCCTACCTTTTCAGCAATTGATTATCCAGGGACCGCTACAGCTGCTAATCCAGCTGGAGGCGAAAGTATTATAATAACAGGTACTGAATTCAAAGCGGGAATTACGTTAACTGTTGGTGGCACAACACCCTCGAGTATAACTAGAAATAGCACAACTCAAATAACATTTACAGCGCCTGCTAAATCAGCAGGAAGCTATGCCATAGTAATAACTAATAGTGATGGAGGAACAGCTACAGCCTCAAGCGCTATTAATTATAATGGTATACCAGCTTTTACAAATGCCGCGGGCTCATTAGGTTCACTTGAAGAAGGTGGAACATTTAACTTTTCTGTAGCGGCAACGGAACCAGACGGAGGAGCTGTTACATATGCTACAACAGCAGGAAGTTTACCTGGGGGAGCATCATTAAACGCGTCGACAGGAGCAATTACAGGAACCGCTTCAGGCGTTAGTGCTTCAACTACGTCTACATTCACTATAACAGCTACTGATAATGAAAATCAATCATCAACTAGACAATACAGCATAACTGTTACTAATTTTGACCCTTCAACAGTACATGCCACAGTTTTATACACAGGAAATGGTGGTTCTCAAAATGTAACAGGTTTATCTTTTAAACCAGATATAGTTTGGATTTATAATAGAGTCACTTCAGGTGAGTCTCCTAAAATTTATGACAGTTCAAGAGGAGTGCATAAATATTTTTATACAAATCAAGGGCAAACAGCACAAGAATATAGCACAGGTTTGCAGTCATTTAATAGTAATGGGTTTACTTTAGGGTCTGAAAGCAATAGTAATGCTAGCGGGGCTGCACATGCCGCGTGGTGTTGGAAAGTAAATGGGGGCACAACAAGCACAAATTCAGATGGTAGTCATAATAGCACAGTGCAAGTAAATCAAGCACAAGGTATATCTATTTTAGAATATACCACAGTGGGTAGTAATACAGCTACTGTCGGGCATGGGTTAGGAGTTGAACCAGATGTTGTTATATATAAAAACTTAGATAGCACAGGAGGCGTAAATCTTTATACTAAAGTTGTTGATAATTCAATGGACTATTGGAGTTTGAGTGCTAATAATGGAGCATGGTATGATAGTTCAACGCAAGCATTTACTTCGAGTACTGTAACAATGGAATCAGGTGGTAGTGGTCAGGATTTTATAGCTTACGCATTTGCAGAAAAAGCAGGTTATTCAAAATTTGGTACATATTCAGGTACTGGTGTATTAGATGCACCTAACCCAGTTGTTACGGGATTTGAACCAGCGTGGGTGCTAATAAAAGTTACAAATGATAGTTCATCAGGTGCTTATTGGGGTATATTTGATAATAAAAGAGAAACTTTAAACCCTAGGCATAAAATGGCAAGGGCTGGAGCAGGTGGAGATGAATGGGAAGGAGACACTAACTCTGTAACTTTTCATTCAAATGGATTTAGTGTAAATGGCGATTATACAGCAACAAATGCTAGTGGTAAAAATTATTTTTATATGGCTTTTGCCGGCCCAACTTCAGCGGCAACGCCTGTACTTTCTAATAGTTTTGATATACAAGCTTATACTGGTGAAAGTAATTACAGTCCTAAAACTGTTACATATACATTTGAGCCAGGATTAATAATTAACAAAGCTAGGAATGGGGGGCATAGTTGGGGATTAGTAGATAGTTTAACTTGGGAAAAAGGGCATTATAAAAATACAGACAACAATAATCAAGTTTTTGATGGAAGCGGGAGTGGCTGGGATGCTGTAAGATCAATAACATCTACAGGAGCAGTAATGCACGCACCTTGTACTTGGAATTGTACAAATACGTATATATCGTACGCATGGAAAACAGGGTATAGAAATGGAACTATAAATACAGATGGAAGTATAAAAGCAACAGTTGTGGCTAATCCAGCAGCAGGAATTTCTGTAATAAACTATAAAGGGGCAGGTGCTGATGCTACTGTTGGGCATGGATTAAGTTCAGCCCCAGAGGTCGTCCTTGCAAAAGCAAATACAGGTGGATCAGGTAATAACTGGGTAATGTGGCATAAAGATATAGGAGGTAATAATTACGGATTATTTTTAGATAATAATTCAGCACGTTATACATCTGGAGATTTTTGGAATAATACAGCTCCAACTTCATCAGTTGTTAGTTTAGGTGATGGAGCGGAATCAGGATCAACTAATAACTCAGGTAGAGGATATTCTATGTATTGTTTTCACTCAGTTACTGGTTATAGTAAATTTGGAACGTATAATGGAACCGGAAGCGCAGGCAATGCCCAAACATTAGGTTTTGCACCAGGAATGATTATACTTAGAAGAATAGATTCACTTTCAGATTGGTATGTGTTTGACTCAGTAAGAGGACAAAGTAATATAGTAAGATTAAATCATTCTAATACAGAATATAGTAACAGTAATTTTAATTTTGAATCAAATGGGTTCAGTTTTGATGCGGGCGACTTTAACGAATCAGGCGCAACGTGGGTTTACCTTGCGTGGGCAATAAATTAATAAATAAACAAAAATGGCACAAACAAGATTAAAATCAGGTAACCTTCATATGATAGGAGGAGAAACTGGAACCTCAGGTGATGTGTTGAAATCCAAAGGTGATGGTACTTTTGAATGGGGTGCAGGAACAACTCCACCGTCATTTTCATCTGTAGATTATCCTGGGGATGACACAGCATTGGATCCAGCTGGAGGACAAAATCTAGTTATAAACGGTAGTGGTTTTCTTACCGGTATTAATGTTAAAGTTGGAGGAACAAACGCATCTTCTGTAACTGTAAATAGCACAAGCCAAATAACTATTGTAGCTCCTGCAAAATCTGCTGGAACATATGCTTTAGAATTTACTAATACTGATGGTGGTAATGCTACTGCAAATAGTGCTGTTTCTTATAATGGTATACCTGCTTTTACTCATAACGCAGGAAGCTTAGGTGCTTTTAAACAAGGAGCGTCAGTAAGTGTATCTGTGGTCGCTACTGAGCCTGATGGGGGTGCAATAACTCACACTGTTACATCAGGGTCGTTACCATCTGGATTAAGCTTAAACGCAACAACAGGGGCTATAACTGGTACAGCTCCAGATGTAAGTGCTTCAACAACTAGTAGTTTTACAATTACAGCAACAGATAACGAAAACCAATCTACAAGTAGAGCTTATTCTATACAGGTTGATCCGGTTTTACCATCTGATGATTTTAATGTACTTACGTATACAGGTAATGGTGGAACTCAAAGCATAACTGGCCTTTCATTTCAACCTGATTTTGTTTGGTTAAAAAAGAGAAATGGGGATGCAGAGCAACATTTAATTCACCCTAATGTTGGTACAGGAGAATATTATAGACCTTCGTATAATTCAGCAGGTAGATTAACTTCTTCAGATAAAATTACAGCGTTAAATAATAATGGATTTAGTTTAGGTAGTGATAGTCAAGTAAATAATAATAATGATACATTCGTAGCATATTGCTGGAAAGTAAACGGAGGAACAACAGTTTCAAATACAGACGGTACAACTACTAGTACTGTACAGGTAAATGCAGAAAAAGGAATTTCAATGATTACTTATAGTGGTGCTGGAGCAGCTCGTACAGTAGGTCATGGGCTTGGAAGGGTTCCAGATTTCTTTATGATGATGGATAGATACAATGGAGGAGGATGGCGTATATGGCATAAAGACTTTGATAATGCTGATAGATATTTAGAAATGGGCACAGGAGGTCAAGTTAGCAACGGAACTATTTGGTCCGGTAATAGGCCTACTTCAACAGTATTTAGTTTAGGAAATATAGCTCCACCAAATGGTAGTGGTAGGGCGCATGTTTGTTGGGCGTTCGCTAGTATAGATAAACATTCTAAATTTAGTTCTTACATAGGAAATAATAGTTCAGCAGGCCCTATTGTGAATTTAGGATTTAAACCTGCACTTTTAATAATTAGAAGAATTGATAGCGGGGATCATTTCTATATGTTTGATAATAAAAGAGAAACTGCAAACCCTAGAAACGTAGCATTATTTATGAACTCTAGTGCAGCGGAATCAACAGGTAATTTAGGTACTGGAGTAGATTTTTTATCTAATGGTTTTCAGGTTACATCAACTGATAGCGGAATAAATGCAAATAATGGTAAATATATATACATGGCATGGGCAGCAGACCCCGATGTAACAGCACCAACACTTGCTGATAGTTTTAATGCAAAAGCCTATGCAGGTAATTCAGGTACAAATACCATTACAGGTGTTGGATTTAAACCTGATTTGGTTTGGCTTAAAGAAAGGTCAGGAACAGACAGGCATGTTTTAGTTGATATTTTAAGAGGAGAAGACAGTCAGCTTTCTTCAAATAGTACTGCTGCTGAAACAACTTATGGAAGTAATTTTGATGGGTTTAACGCAGATGGTTTTACTTTAGGTAGCGCAACTGAAACAAATGGTAATGGTGAAACTTATATTTCTTGGAACTGGAAAGCAAATGATGATGAACCTACAATAGAACAAGCTACAGAAACGGCAGCTGCAGTATCAGTATATAAATTTGAAGATAATGCAAATGATGTAACCGGTAATAATAATGGAACAGCCTCAAATGTGTCTTATGTAACAGGTTATTTTAATAAAGCTGCTGATTTTAACGGTAGTACAAGTGTCATAACAACTGGTTTAAATACTGGTAATAATAATATGACTTTTAGTGCTTGGGTTAATTTAGATGCTGCTTCAAGCGGAATATATGGAATGGTTTGTTCAGGTATATCTAATTATTATACTTATTTATCTGTAGGGCAAAATGGTAAAGTTTGGATTTCAAATGATCAACAAATAAGCGGAGATGCTGATAATGGATATGCAACAGAAGGTACAACAGTTTTACAAAATGGTCAATGGTATCATATTGCAGGATCATTATCTTCAACAAAGGGAGCAAAAATATATGTTAATGGTGTTTTAGAAAAAACACAACCATCAAGAACAACCAATGCACCAGCAATTAGCCCTCCAGCATATAGTGCAATAGGTGCTTGGAAAGCAAGTAACGGTAATCTTTCAGGGCAATTTAATGGCCAAATAGATCAGGTAAGATTTTATAATAAAGTCTTAGATGATGCAAGTGTTTTTAAATTATATCAAGAAACTACCGCTCAAAATGGTACAGCAGATATAGGAACTAAAGGAGTGTTGTCTAATAAATCAATAGTTACTGCAAATACAAACGCTGGATTTAGTATTGTTAAATATATAGGAGATGGAATTTCTACATCAAAAATTCCTCATGGGTTAGGAGGAACACCTGAAATGATTATTCATAAAAGAGTGGATGGTGTATCAGGATGGGTTGTAAACCATCATAATTTAAGTACTGGATATGAAATATATTTACAATCAGATAATCCCCAAACAAATAGTATGGGTAATGATGGTGGTATGACAAACGGTACACAAAATGCTACAACACTAGGATTCACAGCGGGAGCAAGTACCACTAATAATGTAAATACAAATGGAGCAAAATATATTGCTTATTGTTTTAGAGGTATATCAGGGTTTAGTAAGTTTGGAACATATACTGGAGCAACAGCAGGAGTAACTATAACAACAGGTTTTCAACCAGACTTTGTTATGATTAAATCATCAAGTCATACTGAGCATTGGGCTATACTTGATGCTACAAGAGGTTCACAAAAAGCTTTATTTCCTAATAGAACTAATGCAGAAAGTAATACCGCATTACACACTATTACTTTTTCATCCACAGGTTTTTCATTCCCTCATCAAGATACTGCTGATGCAATGTTAAATGAAAATGGATATACATATATATACGCAGCATTCAAAATAAACTAAAACGCGTAATATATAAAAAATACAATTAAATCAAATTCAATAACTTATGAAATTAAAGAAAAAAGAGCTTAGTGATTTAAAAGCTTTAGTAGAAAAAATGTCTACAAAACAAAACGAAATTGGGTTAAATACTATTAATGGTCATAAATTAGCTCATGCGTTTTCACAATTAGAAATAGAATTAAATACTATGAAAACTGGTTTAGAAGAAATATATGGTAAATGCAATATAAATGTTGAAACCGGTGAGATAGATAAAATTGAATCAAATGAAACTAATAAGAAAGATTAGTATAGGAAGAGATTATAAAGATAATGCAATGCACTATCAAATTGGTCAAGAAGTTTATGGTAACCATGTAATCACAAATATATTAGAAAAAGATACAAATTACGAAATATATATTAAAAAGAATAAAGAAGTATTACTTTGGAAATCTTTTAATAAAAACATGGGAATAAGTGTAGAGTATAATTTAGATTATGAATAACCCATACGCTTTAATAATACAACCAAAAGAAAACCGCTATAAAAACACCAAAAAAGTATCCAATAAAAACTTAATCCTAAACACGTCAATTAGTGACCATAGGTATGTAAGTAAAGAGGCTATAGTAAAAGCTCTACCAGGAGCGTTTAAAACGCCTCTACGCGAGTCTGATGAAGTATTAGTACATCACAATATATTTAGAAGGTACTATGATGTAAGAGGAAATGAAAAAAATAGTGGTAATTATTTCAAAGAAGATATGTATTTTTGTTACTTAGATCAAGTATACATGTATAAAAGAAATGATAATTGGATAGCAATGCCAGGATATTGTTTTGTAAATCCTATACAATCAGAAGATAAATGGGAAAACAAAGAGGAACCATTAAAAGGTGTTGTAGTTTACACGGACGGTACAAAGTTTGTAAAAGAAGGTGAACTAATAGGTTTTACACCATACTCAGAGTTTGAGTTTATAGTTGATAATAAAAGGCTATATAGAATAAAATTAAATGATATTTCAATAAAGTATGAACACAAAGGAACAGAAAAACTCTATAATACTAGCTGGCTATAAAGCTGTAAAAGAGTTAATCAAAGTCGCTGAAGAAGAAATAATAGTTGAAGACGCAGCAGATGAGCTTGCAGCAGATAGATTAAAAAATGCAGCGGCTACAAAAAAATTAGCTATCTTTGATGCTTTTGAAATATTAAATAGAATTGAATCTGAAAAAGCAATGCTTGATAATAAACCTTTACAAGAAGAAAAAGCTTTTAGCGGATTTGCGGAAAAAAGGTCTAAATAATGTCATATAAACAAACATTATATAAAATAATTGAACCTATAAAGCGTACAAAAATATATAGAGTTAATAAAAAAAGAGGCTGGGAATATGGATATAACAAAGAGCATGATGTAGTTGTTATAAGTAAAACAGGTAAGATAGGTGATATATATGAAATACAAAATCTTAAAATAGCTTTACCTGTTGCAGAAAATGTGTATAGCAAACATAATAAATGGACGCCTGCTGATTATCCTAAAGAGTTAAATAATATAAAAACAATATTTGATTGGGAAACATATCCAAAAGAATTTAAAAACAGATGGCATGATTACATTGATACGGAGTTTACTAGAAGAGAAGAAGGTTATTGGTTCCGCAACAAAAATGTTGATACCTATATTACTGGCTCTCATTACAATTACTTGCAGTGGTCCAAGATTGATGTTGGGAAGCCAGACTTTCGAGAAGCAAACAGACTATTCTTCATATTCTGGGAGGCATGCAAGGCAGATCAAAGATGCTATGGAATTTGCTACCTTAAAAATAGGCGTTCCGGATTTTCATTCATGTCAAGTGCTGAAACGGTTAATCAAGCCACAATTTCGTCCGACTCTAGATTCGGAATCTTATCGAAGACTGGTGGAGATGCAAAGAAGATGTTTACCGACAAAGTGGTACCAATATCAACCCACTACCCATTTTTCTTCAAACCAATACAAGATGGAATGGACCGCCCCAAGACAGAGTTGGCCTACCGTGTCCCCGCATCCAAACTCACAAGAAAGTCCATCACCAGTACAACCAAGTCCTCCGAGGCGCTCGAAGGGCTCGATACAACAATAGACTGGAAGAATACGGGTGATAACTCTTATGATGGTGAAAAGTTAAGATTACTTGTTCACGATGAATCTGGTAAATGGGAAAGACCAGATAACATATTAAATAACTGGCGTGTAACTAAAACAACGCTGAGACTAGGAAGTAGGATTATAGGAAAATGTATGATGGGATCTACTTCAAATGCCTTAGATAAAGGTGGAGATAACTTTAAAAAATTATACAATGACTCAGACGTTACAAAAAGAAACCGCAATGGACAGACTAGCAGTGGATTATATAGTTTGTTCATACCTATGGAATGGAACTACGAAGGATTCATTGATTCTTATGGATTACCTGTATTCGAAACACCCAGTGCTCCTGTCGAAGGACCCCACGGTGATAAAATCGATGTTGGTATAATAGAACATTGGGAAAACGAAGCTGATGGTTTACGTGAAGATCAAGATGGATTAAATGAATTTTATAGACAATTTCCGAGAACAGAAGAACACGCATTCAGAGATGAAACAAAAAACAGTATATTTAATTTACAAAAAATATACGAACAAATAGATTACAATGACGGAACAATGACATCCGGTGCTGTAACAAAAGGAAACTTCCAATGGGAAAATGGTATTAAAGATACGCGAGTAATATTTACACCTGATCTTAAAGGAAGATTTAATATATCTTGGGTTCCTAGTATAAATTTACAAAATCACGTAATACTAAAAAATAATAGGAAACATCCCGGTAATGAACATATAGGAGCATTTGGATGTGACTCTTATGATATATCTGGAACAACAGACGGCAGAGGTTCTAAAGGAGCCTTACACGGGTTAACTAAATTTAGTATGGAAGATGCACCTGCTAATTCATTCTTTTTAGAATATATAGCTAGACCGCAAACAGCAGAAATGTTTTTTGAAGATGTATTGATGGCATTAGTATTTTATGGAATGCCAATACTTGCGGAAAACAATAAACCAAGATTGTTGTATTATTTAAAAAGAAGAGGCTATAGAGGTTACTCTATGAATAGACCAGATAAAACAATTAATAAATTATCAACGGCTGAAAAAGAAATAGGTGGTATACCTAACTCATCTGAAGATATGAAACAAATCCACGCTGCAGCTATAGAATCATATATAGATAAACATGTAGGATTACAAGAAGATGGTGATTATGGTAGTATGTATTTTAATGCAACGTTAAACGATTGGTCTAAATTTAATATAAATAATAGAACAAAACATGATGCCGCAATAAGTTCTGGTCTTGCAATAATGGCATGTAACAGACATTTGTATCAGCCAAAACAATTAAAACAAACAAAAGTTTTAGATTTTGGTTTTAAAAAATATAATAATAAAGGAAGTATTTCAAAAATAATAAAATAAATGAATATATTACCAAGGGGCGTATTCCCAAGCCAAGCAGTATCAAGTGCTGAAAAAGCAAGTGAAAAATATGGTTTAGAGATTGCAAGAGCGGTTGAATCAGAATGGTTTAAAAGAGATTCTGGTACAGCCAGGTACTACGCTAATAGAGACAACTTTCACCGTTTAAGATTGTATGCTAGAGGTGAACAATCAATACAAAAATATAAAGATGAATTATCTGTTAATGGTGATTTATCATATTTAAATTTAGATTGGAAGCCAGTACCTATAATACCAAAGTTTGTTGATATTGTAGTTAATGGTATTGCTGAAAGAACATATGATATAAAAGCATATTCACAAGACCCCTCTTCTGTGCAAAAAAGAACTGATTATGTTAATAATCTTATTGAAGATATGATTGCTAGAGATTATAAAGACTCAGTTAAAAATAATACTGGTATAAATTTATTTAAAACAAATAGAGATACTTTACCTGAAACACAAGAAGATTTACAATTGCATATGCAATTAGATTATAAAGATTCAATTGAAATTGCAGAAGAAGAAGCTATAAACAATGTATTTGATCATAATAAATATGAATTAATAAAAAAGAGATTAGATTATGATATAGCTGTTGTGGGTATGGGCGCGGTTAAAAATGAATATACAACTTCAGAAGGCATAAATATTAAATATGTTGATCCAGCTGATTTAGTTTATTCTTATACTGAATCCCCTCATTTTGATGATATATATTATGTAGGTGAAATAAGAAGAGTTTCAGTTGTTGATCTTAAAAAACAATATCCGCATTTAACAGATGATGATGTAAGAAGAGATGTTGAAGGTCAAGGAACTAATGCTAAATTGTATAATAAATCATATGCGGGTGGGGATGCCGAAGATGATGCTTACGCACATGTATTATATTTTGAATACAAAACGTATAGAGATGAAGTCCATAAAATAAAACAAACTTCAACTGGAGCTGCTAAAGCAATTAAAAAAGATGATACTTTTAATCCTCCTAAAGACTCTAGATCAAGATTTGAAAAAAGTGCTAGGACTATAGAAGTTATATATGAGGGTGCAAAAATAATAGGTACTAATAAATTATTAAAATGGCAATTAGCTGAAAACATGACAAGGCCAAAGTCAAATACAGTAAAAGCGCAGTTTAGTTATAATATAGTAGCACCTAGAATGTATAAAGGAAGAGTTGAATCACTTGTAAGTAGAATGACAACATTTGCTGATATGATTCAATTAACACATTTAAAACTACAGCAAGTATTATCAAGAATGGTTCCAGATGGTGTTTATTTAGATGCTGATGGTATTGCTGAAATAGATTTAGGTAATGGAACAAACTATAATGCGCAAGAAGCATTAAATATGTATTTCCAAACCGGTTCTGTTATTGGAAGATCAATGACACAAGATGGAGAGTTTAATAACGGTAGAGTTCCTGTGCAAGAATTACAATCATCTGCGTCTAATGCTAAAATATCAAGCTTAATAACATCTTATAATTATTATTTACAAAACATGAGAGATGTAACAGGTTTAAATGAGGCAAGAGATGGATCTACACCAGATAAGAATGCTTTAGTAGGTTTACAAAAAATTGCTGCTGCAAATTCAAATACAGCAACAAGACATATATTACAAGGTGGATTATATCTTACATTAAAAACAGCAGAAGCAATATCTCTTAGAATATCAGATGTATTAGAATATAGTCCAACTAAAGAATCTTTTATACAAGCAATAGGTAAAGCAAATGTATCTGCTTTAAAAGAAATGGATAAATTACAACTTCATGATTTTGGTATATTTTTAGAATTAGCACCTGATGAAGAAGAAAAACAATTACTTGAAAATAATATACAAGTATCTCTTCAAAAAGAACAAATTAATTTAGAAGATGCAATTGATATAAGAGATATTAAAAATTTAAAACTTGCTAATCAATTATTAAAACTAAGAAGAAGAAAAAAATTCGAACAAGATAGAGCCTTGCAGCAAGAAAATATTCAATTACAAAGTCAATCTAATGCACAAGCTGCACAGGTAGCCGCACAAGCAGATGCTCAAAAGCAACAAGCTATAACTGCAAGTAAATCACAATTAGCGCAAGTACAAGCACAGCTTGATACACAAAAATTAGAAAAAGAAGCTGAAATAAAAATGATGTTAATGCAAAAAGAATTTGAAATGAATATGCAGCTTAAAGACGCTGATTTAAATGTAATTAAAGATAAAGAGAAGTTTAAAGAAGATAGAAAAGATAAAAGAACTAAAATACAGGCTTCTCAACAATCTGAATTAATAGATCAAAGAAAAAATAATAAACCACCAAAAAACTTTGAATCCGCTGGATTTGATAGTTTAGGAGGATTTGGCTTAGAGCAGTTTGAGCCTAGATAAATAACTGCAAAACATTTTTATAATATTTTATCATGGAAGAAAATAAAGACGTCATAGTTGACGAAACACCAACTGCTGCAGAAAAGGAAGAAAAAGTACTTGAAGCAGCGGGAAAAAACACGGGTAAATCCGAAGATGGGGTTTACAAAGTGGATTTAAGTAAACCACCTAA
>TARA_R100001440_G_scaffold61965_1_pt1 | contig 25765 bp, 33 predicted proteins | sample TARA_R100001440 | Tara Oceans TARA_R100001440 (sample SAMEA2622112) | marine metagenome | biome: marine biome (ENVO:00000447); feature: surface water layer (ENVO:00002042); material: "saline water (ENVO:00002010), including plankton (ENVO:xxxxxxxx)" | depth 5 m
CCGACGTTTCGAGGGCTTTAAACTAGATGAATGAAACACTATACCTGTCTCTCAAAAAAACTGAGGCACAGTGGAGCTATGCCGACTCCACATAGTACGATGCCCTCCCAAGATAAGCCAAACTCGTGAATTTGCCAAAGGGCCTCGATAACAATTGCGCCTCCAATGCTTCTCTTTGCTGACCATCGACGAAGGTTGCCCTTGGTCTTGAAGATTTGAGTGATGTCTAGAGCCGAGATAAGACCCAACCACGGGTTTACGTTGCTTCCCTTATCTCCCATATATATTGGTCTTTGCGTTCTCTCAGTCTTGCCCACCATCCGCCAAGGCGAGGCGTAGAGAAGTTCTTTTCAACTGCCCACCCTGCGTACCTATCTCCTAGTTTCTTATATGAGCCAAGGCGCAAGTGGTGGACTGTTCTTTGTTCTAATCTTAGTCTCTGCGTTATCCTGTCCACTGTGACGGGTAGGTGCCATTTTTGATGGTCGTGGCCTCGCACGATAAAATCTGCATCCGGAAAGTCCTTTTGGTCGATGTCAGCTCCCAAGATACCTTTGGAACGCTTGGCTCCCCCTCCGTACCCGTGATGATAGTGTACGTTAAATCTTTGTTTTGCTCCTCCATTTCTGTTAGCTTGAACGACGAGCCAACCAGCGTACCCCCCAACCTCGACGTGTCCCCCTGCCCCATTGATGATTTGAGCAACCCTGTCAATGGGTGAGACCATCATCCTCTTTTCAATGTTGGTTTCGTGGTTTCCCTTAGAGATAAACTTGATGACATTCGCGTACTTGGTTAGCTTCTCGCCTACGTCTTGGATAACCTCGTCCACATAGATGCAGGACTTGTACTCCGGTCGAAGTTCGGAGTAGTTGCCACGAGGGTCGAACCGTCCTTGCATAAGGTCGAACAAGTCTCCAAAGATGAACACCCCCGCACCGAGCTCTTGGGCCTCTGCGAGGTGTCGGTGAAGGCGTTCTCTGTCGCACTTTATCGCGTCGTAGTGGATGTCGGAAATAAATAGGAAGTCTTGAACCCCACCACGCTTGCCGACGTTGCAATCGACGGTGTGAAGGGTGCGGGCTTTACGTTGTAAAATCATGAGCGTTTAATAGACCCACAAACTATTTGCGGGCTTGTTAGGGTCAAGGTCAACGTGGATGAAGTCCTCCCCTAACCCTATCCTGTGAAAGCCAGCATCCAAGAGAGCTTCAACCATAAGAAAACGACGTGAGGCGTTGGGCACGGCTATGTCAGCCGCCAGCCCCAAGAGATGCGAGGACTTAGGCGAGGCGGGAACGCCCTGCTCAATCAAAGAGCGATTGTACTCCACCGTCCGAAAACCCGAAGTTATAACCATAGGAAAGCCGTAGATGTCCCGCGCGATGTCGAGGCGTTGGACAACTTCGTGTTCCATAAGCTCACCGGAGCCGGGTCTGTCGGGGGAGTCGAATTCTGACAGCTTGAACCACTTGTACATTAAAAACCCTTTTTGGCTAGTAGTACCTTAAGCTCGTGGATACCTTCGACGCACTCTTTAAGCATTCCCTTTAGTTCGCTCTGGTCAGATTCCAACCTAAACACCCGCCCCTTGAGCTTTGCCACCTCTTGATTGAGGGATACCCATACACCAATTGCGGCAGTAAGGGAGGGAAGCAATGTCATGAGTAGGTCAGGATTCATCGGAATATAGTGATATGGCCGTAAATATCTACGGCCTTTGTTGAACGAAATGTTGTCGCTTGAATATGCCAGACGTAAACACCGTCGGGGACGAAGTATCCAAGGCGGTTGCCAAGCCACCTGTCGGAGGGGTCGTAGCTCCTCCACACAAGCGTCCCCCATCGGTTGTAGATAGAGCACTCCCACCTCCACCAGCACTCCTCACGGGTTACGGGTTGCCAATACTCGTTGACCATATCCCCGTTTGGGGTGAAGGTGTTGGGGCAATAGATTTGTGGGTCGAAGCATTCCTCCCCTTCGTCGGGTGCGTAGTTGCATTCTCCCTCGATAGAACATTCCTCGCAGTAGTTCAGAGCGTCGGGGTCAAGACAACCTTGATATACACACGTCCCGTCGTCGTCGGTGGCCTCCGAGTTGTAGTTGAAGGCGAACATATCTGTACACCCCTGCACCAATGGAGGCGGTGGAGGGTCGCACGCTCCGTTTAGGCTCCACTCTATCCACGAGTTCCAGAGGTCGTCGTCCCCAAGGTCGGGGCTATCGTTGACTTGATATACGGCTACGATAACGCACTCCTCAAAATAAGCCGCGTCTTGGAAAATCTCTATCCAACAGTCAGCCGTACCAGACCCCGCCCACGGGGTTTCGAGTAAGTTGAACGTGACAGTATCCCCCGTCTGCAAGATGTTGTCGTCGCCCTCTCCAATGTCGAAGCCGGGGAAGTCTAGAGGGAATATTAGCTTGGCCCACCCGTCAGGATAGAAGCAAGGGTAGTTGTCAGAGATGTTGGGTATTGGCTGGGTAAACGTCAACCCCAAGAGGAACTCTCCAACACTGTCAGCATCTGTCATACACGCCCCACCATTTACGGCAAGGGTCATATCCGTAGATATAGGATTGAAACCTACAATCTCAAGGTCGCATTGACCCCAAGACAAAAAGGGGACAAAGAGCAAAAGCCACCTCATTGCACAAAGACCTTGCGAGTGATATGCTTCCACTTGAGGATGTACACCCCTGTCGGTAGCTGGTCGAAGGGTCGCTCTACCTGTCGTCCACAGATGTCGTAGATACGTGGCTTGCCCAGAGGCAACACACTTGCCTCCACAACGTAATCAATGTACGTTCCGGGAGAGAAGTCCAACTCCACGGGGCAGTCCCCTACGTTCCAAAGCATATACAAAAGGTCTTGGACGCTGACCACCCCGTCGTTGTTGGGGTCGATGGGAGGGTTGGTTTGTCCGTAGTAGCTCATCATAACCAAGATGTCCCCGTTGCCTATTGTGCCATTGCCGTCGTAATCCAAGGGGCACTGCCCAAGAGCATTGCAAAACTCTTGGGAGAAAGAGTCAAAGACAGTCCCCTCACCCGTCCATACCACGGTGTCTCCGTTTAGGGTGGCAAGAAAAGACCCCCCCCCTAGGTTACACTCTCCGTCGTCGTCCCAATCGAGCCAGCACATACCATTCCCCAAGAGGTCGTCTATCTGTACCTCGTAGCACCCGTCAGCTACGCACGCCTCGTACTCGTACAACTGTTCTGTGGGAGGGTAGTTTTGGTCTCCAATCAAGACCTCGCCCGCTTCGTTAAGCAAAGACCAAGACAGGAGGTACGCTCCATTGTGCGCGTTGAAGGTGATGTCCACCACGTCGCCCACCACATAGTCCAAAGGGAAGGAGACGTAGTTGTTGTCGGGGTACTGCTCGTCTTGAGCCAAAACCTGAACCTCGAACATCTGAGCACCCTCCACACTTACGTCCTCAAAGAGTACGCTCTGCGTGCCCACAGGCATATCCAACAACACCTCAAGGTATTCTTGTCCGTTGCTGAATAGGCGCACCTCCACCCATCCCAAGGTTTGCGTCCCTTGGTTAAGTACGTCCACCCAAATGTCTTGGCTCGGTGTACACCACTCCTCAAAATACACGGCCTCACCGATACCCGCGTCGTAATCGACTACGGGCGCACACGCCAAACTTGTGGCAAGGGCTGGTCTTTGTTCCTCAAGGCATTGGTGCATCCGTGCCGACTGACCCTCGGTAAAGCTCTCACGACAATCCTCTGCTGTGTAGTCCATGAAGTTGTCCAACAAAGCGTCGGGACAACTCTCATTTGTGCAGTTGTAATTTGCCAACGTTACGGGAGTATCGCAAACCCTGTCTCCCTGCACCTCGCAATTCCACTCATCGTTGCAAATGACCGTATTTTGAAACGTATGAAACAAAGAGAGGTAGTGCCCCATCTCGTGTACGAGAGTCAGTCCAAGGGTGCGCCCCGGCTTCAGTACACCCGTCGTCCCTGTCGCATTGTAAAGCGTTACGATGCCATCTCTGCAATCGTTTGTTGGGCCTAGGTAAGCGAATCCTTGCGCCCCACCCAAGCCGTCGTTGCCGTTAATCTCTGGCACAATGTAGATATTGCAGTATTCGTCGGGATTCCAACACCCTGCCGTCTGTTTTACAAAACCCTCATTTACTCCCACGCTCCCATCGGTTCCGTTGCTTATCCCGTCGGTTGCGTATTCGCTCCAAATGGTTGCTCCATTGGTGCGTGTGATGCCTGTTGTGGGGTTGCCTTCGGGGTCTCTTGCGGCCAAACAGAAACTAATCGCGCTCTCCTCGAACTCTGCGTTTAGGACTTGAACTTGAGAGACGATTTGAGCTTCGGATACGTTGGATTGACCTCCGTCGTGGACGATATGAAACACCACGGGGACGGTTTGTTGCAAGTATGTTCTTAGGTTACGGCTTTTTTGTAGCCCCATCGCCTGCACCTCGTGTACAAGGCACTCTTGCGACAGAACCAGTTTCGGGAGGAGAAGGAGAAATAGTAGGGCTTTTTGCATCGAGCCAATTTTTGAGGAGGATGATATGTTGTTTCCGGTTCAATCGTAAAAGATTTTGCGAGCCAAGTCAGGGTCGACCCTGTCGTAACCTCCCGATATGGTCATGCCATTTTGGTAATACACCTGAGTCTCGGGAGACATATCGTTGGACGTGTTGCTCTTGTACTCAGGAAAGAGTGAAGAGTTCTGCAACAAATACTCGACGAGTCTTGTTGTGTAAAACTGTGCGTTCTGTCGTGCGTTTTCTATTTCTCGGTGTAGGTCGGCCTCGCTTATAGCTGAGGTGTTCTCTGCCGTGCGAATGACCAACCCTCCATTGTCGAGTTTGACGTACAGGTTGGGCAACATCTCCACCATAGCCCACCACACCGTCGCCTTTCTGACGTACTTGTCCAAGAGGGTCTCGTAGTCGCCTGTCACACCACTACCAGCGATGTCGGACTTGAGCTTTTCAAGGAGGTCGGTGCCGAGGTATTGTTGAATGTATTTGTCCTGTGCCAAAATGATAGGCGGAACCATAACCGCATCTTCCACCCCTCCGTTGAGCTGGGTCAGACGCTTCATATAGTCCGGATTGACAAAGAGAACTTCTGCGCTTAGTGCCATTACTTAGGTGTTGTCCAGTTTTTAGGTTTTAAAAATCCACGGTTCTGCATATCGCGGGGACGCTTGGCAACTCGTGGGTCGTTCTTAGGCAATGGGTCAAGCCCTGCCTCTCGTAGAATCTTACGAGCGCGGTTTGCGCTTATCTTGTTATTGTTCTTGCGTAGGTAGGTGCGACGCTCCCAAAAGTGTTGGCAACTGCCCCCACCCTTGTAGAGCCACAAGTCGTAGGTGTCGGCTCCGTTTGGCCCCCATCCGGGGTTGACGGCACGCTGAGAAGCCGCGTCAATATCCTCCTTTCTCCATACCCTATCGCCCGCGTTGACCATACGTTGACAAAACTCTCTCGAAGGGTTGCCATTTTTGCCCGTTACTTTGGGCATATAGGCATATCTTACCTTTATTAGTTCGTTGTCTTGCTCGCTCTTGGCTTGTGGTTTGCCGCTCGGTACTTTGGCAAAGTTCCACATAGCGTTCATCTTCTCCTCCTCGTCGTAGTCAACGCGACGAGCGTCAATCAACTCCCAGTCGTCGTCCATCTCCTCACCCATTTCGATAAGAAAGTCTGCTACTTCACCCTTGGCTGTTGGGATGTCCTCGCTGAGTTCTGTCGCCTCTGCCGACGTGTCGAACATACGGTTGGCCGTGTCTCTGTCAAAGCCAAGCATCGCAACGAGAAGTTGAACGGCTTGTGGGCGCGTCAATTCTCCCGTGCCAACCTTGGCAATGATGTCCACGGCACTTGAGATTTGAACCCCCGTATATGAGATGTCCACGTTGGCCTCCTCCGCTTCGGGCTTGTACAGAGTAACGGACGCGGGTGTCCCTGCCGCGTTGAATATGCTAACCAATGCCTCGGTTACAATCATTTGGTAAGGGTCGATAACCTCTTGAGCAAAGATTTCCTCTGCCGTCTTAAGTTCAAGCCCACCTCCCAGCTTGCCCGGCACCATAACGCCAAACATCATCGGAGAGGTCACGCGGTGTCCCACCATAATCTTGGCCACTACCTCCTCGCTTAAGAATTGGTATTGCTTGTCTGCATCGCTCAAAGGGAACGGCTCGAAGTCGGGCTTTCTATCGGGAGAGTCGGAGTAGGTAACGATGAACTTTCCGGCATTTGTAGCCCCTGCCAACTGTCTCTCGATGTCGTTGCGGATACGTCTGCGCTCCTCCTGTGCTGGCACCCCGTTTTTGAAATGGATAGTAAAGGACGGAGCAAGACCGTTCTTGATATTGTTGATATGGTATTTACCAATCTCTTTGTCAAGCTCGATGTAATCAATAGACCCAATGTAGTCGGGCTTGGGGTAGTAGTACGAACCGGGTGAGAAGGGCTTCACGTACAGAATCTGAACAGGAAACTCCACCGACGTTTCAGGGTTGAAAGCGGATACAATTTGCGGGTCCTCACGCTTGTCGCTCCAGTCTTTCGAGTAGTAGTAGAACTCTACTTGCTCGTCGTCGTTTACCTCAGCACTACGGACATTCTCAAAGGGGCAATGCCGCACTTTTGAGATGGTCTTCCTGTCAATAGAGTACACCACCTCCAAAGCAAAGCCGCCCTGTATCTTCAGGTCTAAGCACGCCTTCCGAACTTCGTCTTGCAAGCCCCACTCCTCCATCTTAAGTCTTGCCTCTAGGGTGTCAGCTTGCACCCCATCGCCAAAAATCATGTACGCAATAGAGGTGCAGAGCGCGTTGTGTGTAGCACTCGACTTGTAGAGGTCAATGAGGTACTGAGGAAACAGATTGTCGTCCCCATAAGTTACCCATCCTTGGTTGCTAGGACGCTCTGCGTAGGAGCGTTCTTGATATTCTTTTAACTTGAGTAGTTCCATTACTGGTAATATATCACATTGTCAGGGATGTCGACCGTAGGTATAGTCCAGGCAGGAGCATCCTTGAATTTAGCCGTACCTACCTCGCACAAACCCACCACGGTAGCGTCTTGTGGGTCGGTGTTTGTTGATGAGTTTTGACCATATACGGAGTAGGTGTACAACCCGGACTGCGTAATTAGAATTTGTCCGCTGCCTGGTTCATTATTATGCGTTCCAATGGCAAATTTGGTGTACCTCTCGTTGTCCACGGTAACGTCTAACACACAGGCAAACGTGTTGTGGGTCGCCTGACTCTCAAATACCATAAGGTAGTGCGTAAAGGCGGAGAGGAACTTTCGCGCCTCAAAGGGCGTGATGTATCCAAATTGCTCAGAGGTGTTTGGTATGAGGTGAATCATTTGATAAAATAAAAGGGGAGAGCAAACGCCCTCCCCCCCCTTGTAACAATAACGGCCTTAAGGTTGGCCCGGTATTTCGTTAGTCTTACGCTGGAGCGGCATCAAAAGTAAGGTCGGAGTCTGCCGGAGTAGTAACGTCTGTCATATCCAAGAACGGTGCAGGCGCAATGTCTTGTGCGCTGAGTTCCAAAGTGAACCCGCTATTGTCGCCCAGTGCTTGACCTGTAATAACTGTTCCGCCAGTAACCTCGCAACCGAATTGGTGACCGACCACAAAAAAGTTGTCGTTGTTGTCCCGCACGACGCAAGCAAAGCGCCCCTTGGCAAGGTTTTGGAGTTCTGTGATGTCTGCCGCTTCAAGCTTGTTGAATTGAACAGAGACCACTTGGTCAAAAATTACTGTGCCAGCAACGATGTCAGAGGTTACGGTTTGAGTCAACGAGCCCGTGGCCTTTGTCATGTCGTAGGTTTTCATAGCGGTTGCCGCAACTCCTGTGGCTAAACCCGCTACTGCACCTGTGGAAATATCCGCCCACATACCTTCCGCAAAATTTACAAGAAAAATCTTGCGAATGCCACCGAGGGCATCCTTACAATTCAACCCGCGTCCTGCGAGTGTAGATGAACAAGCCATATTTTTTGCGTTTAGGGAGATACAGGGGGAGACTAGCTCCCCCCTTCTCTCGGTTAGATATTAGTTGGAGCGACGGACGCAGGCCATAGATGCCTCGTCCACAATCTGAGTACCTCCGTCGAACATCATGAGGATGCGAGTGAGGTCAGCTCCGGTTGTGTTGCGGAGGTCGATGAAGCGAGCTTCAACGTGGTCGGTCAATACGTTGGTTCCAAAGTACAAGTTGTCCACGCGAGATGCCAACAACGTGTCGTCAGGGAATCCAGCGGGGCAAATAATTTCGTAGCCGAGGTAAAATTTAGCCATCTGAGTTGCCAAAACCGGGTTGTTTTGGTCAGCGGCCAAGAATTGGAAGTACAATTGGAAAGACTTCCGGCTCATGTAAATCTTGGTATTTGCGTCGCCAATCAAAGCGTCTGGCAAGTCTGCAACCAAAGCGGCCAACTGAGTTGCGATACCTGTATCCGTACCGGACCCAGGGGTTGCCGCAGTAAAGGCACCATCCAACAACGTCTCGTTTGTACCTGCACCAGCGACGTATGCGCTCATGATAGAATCAAACAAGACAGGCACGCCTGTGCCTGAAGTAGAGCCATCGGTGTGGTCGTACTTGCCCTGCCAAATATTTTTCTCGATGTCCTCAGCAACGCGAGAAGCAACGTACTGAGCAAGGTACTGCTCATAATCACCGGGAACGCCAGCGTAGTTGCCGCGCATCTGCTCAGCCGCCCAAGTGCGGGCAAGCTCGTGGTTACAGATTTCCTCGTTTACCTGCAACTCGGTAAGCACCAGTTGCACGTCGTCAACGGACAGAGAACCGTTCGCTGCAAATCCGCAAGTGCGGCCTTCCACGGTTCCGCCTGAAACCTTGCGGAGGTTAGTCTTGTAGCGAACGTTGTCAAGAACTGTGCAGTACCCGTTCGCGATGGTATCTGCGCTCAAAATTGCGGGAGCCACAAAGGGAACAGCGGCCGTCCCTTCGTAGTTCGTGTTTGTAAAATCTACAACAGCCATTTTAGCTTATTTAGAAAGTTGATTTGCAAGAGCGCGGACGCGCTCCTCGATTGTCATGTTGGCAAGGTCGAGCTTTTCTACCTTGGGTGTGGGGGCTTTGTGCTTGAGTCCCGGCTGTGCCGCGAACTTTTGCAACTCCTCCAACTTAGCGTTGGTCTGGGCAAGGGCTTCCTTGAGTGATTCTAGCTCCGTCTTTTCGGGCTTGTCCTCGCTCATCTCTACCTCTACCTCGACTTCTACTTCCTCTGCGACTTCCTCAGTAACCTCCTCGGCTACCTCTTCGGTCTTCATCTCCTCCTTTTCCTCGTATGTCATTTCCTTGTCTTTGTCCTTTTCTTTTTCGGCTTCTACTTCAGATTCTGAGTAAACTTCAGCCACAGCCGAGGCAATAGCTAAAGAAAGCTCCTCTCCCAAGTCGGGGAAACGCTCGTTGAGGACTGCTAAAACGTCCTCTTTGTTCAATTGGGTTTTCATTTTTTGCTCTTCAGTTTCGAACTTCTTTGCATTTCCTTTCTTCCCCCCGTTATCTTGGTCTTTTGGTAGTTTGCTACCCGGAGGTATGTTTTCTTCGGGTCTTTTCCTAGTTGGTTTTGTGGTATCTACTCCTTTTGGGGCCTTCTCGTTGTCTCTCTCCTTGCCGTCGGTTTTTTCTATTTTAGTGATGGCACCCCCCTCTCCTATTGACATTACTGAGCCATCTTCAAGCTCATAATCTCCAGGAGGCATAGGGATACGTTCGCCCTCATCGTTTATAATATACACTTCGGCTCCCTCTAAAAAGCTTTCAGAATCTGTATAGACTACGGTGCCATTCTCTAAGGTTTGTTCGGCCATATCTACGGCAATTTTTTCCTCGACTTCGAGAGCAACATTGAATTTATTGAAAACGTCTTGAACTCGTTGTTTAATATCCATAAGGTCGCGTTTGTTTGTATAAGTTTTAACTAGCCTCAATCCTGAAGTTTGCCTTTATTTTTTATTCGATTTCGGGTGTCCCTTGGGTAATAGGTCAAAGTCTCCCGTGTATTTCTTGTTCTGGGGTCTGCCGTTTTTTACGAGGTACAGAAAGGCGTTGACACGAGCAAAAGCCCAAGCACTCGGACTCTTGATTTTTGGCGAGTGGCTGACGTTGAACGCCCCAAGTCCTCGCTGAAAAACCGCCTTCAACATACCCACCGTCGTCCCATAGCCGAGTTTGTCTTTGTAGCGTTCGTTGAAGTCGTCGGACTTTTGCTTCAATGTTGCCTCGTCTTTCTTGCTGACCTTTGCGCTACGGGTGTCCTTGGCCGAGCCGCGAGCCGTCCCCTTACCTTTTGGGTTTCTGTTAGGCGTGTCGCTTTTCGGTGCTTTCTTGCTCTCACGGATTCCTCCTCTTTCACCCACCTCCGCTAAGTTGTGCTCTTTACAAGGCATGTACCATGTAACACCTTTGACTTCATGCGTGTGGAAGCCGTCGCAACCAATGTCCTTGGCTGCCTCTATTGCTGCCTCTTTTGTATCGTAAGCCAACCGGTTATCGATTACCAGGGTATCATCTGCAAAAAGTGCTCGAATCTCTGCAAAGAGTTCCTCTTTTAGTTTGGACTCAGCCCAGCGCAGTCCGGCCTTGCCTCCCCATAGGAGATAAGAGATGGTTCCACACGCTGAGGTGTCGCCCTCGTCGTAGTATTCAGCCGCCCGTGAGAGATAAGAGGCCATACGCTTGACGGTCTCCAGAGATACAGGTTCTCCGTTGGCTAGTTGTTGCGCCCGCACCTTGCCCGTCTGGGTGGCGCACTTGTTGCCGTTTTTCTCGTTTAACTCAATGCCTCTTTTGGCGTTGTTCTTAACTGCGTCGGGATAGTCGGTGTAGGACTCCATAACTACGCGAGTTCCTGTCTTGGTGCGATTGTCGGTCTTAACGATGGCCTTGGCAAGTTCGGCCAACATCTCATCCTCCGCGTTCTTTTTCATCTTGTCCACAAAGTATCCCTCAATGGAAAACCCTTTGACCTTGCCCTCTTTGACCCACTCCTGCCAGATGGCTTCGTTGTCAACCTTAACTGCCACCATCCACGTCCCCACAGGTACGTCAAGGTCGTAGGCCGCGCTCTTATCCTTTTGCTTGTCTTCCACCATCCACGACTCCACCACGGTGAGCCCGTTGATTTTGTGCTCGTGTTCGAGGGTGTGGTTGGCTTGGTTGCCGTGCTTCAAGTATAGCTCTGCCGCCTTGCGTACTGTGCTCTTGGAGAAATAGACGTAGAACTCGTCCTCCCCGTTTTTGCGATAGATAGGTTTGTCCGGCACGAGTGCTGGGCCGATAAGGATTTTTTTGTCTGCGTCTACCTCGGCAAACTGTACCTTCTGTTCTTTCAGGGCAATAAAGTCCAACTCGATGGCTGGCCTGTCCACTAAACTTATAGCATCAATGCCGTACAATTCGGCTTCCTCGTCAATAACTAATTCAACAATTCTCATAGTGTTGCTTGTTCTTGTATTTTCTTGTTCGCTTGTTGTGCGGTGCTTACGTCGCTAGATATGACAAATGTCTGCACCGGGGGAAGGGTCTGTTGGATGTCTCCAAGGAAGGACAAGTCCAATTCCGGAGTTTGTGGTACTTCCGTGGCTTGTGTAGCTGCCGCAGTCAAAGACGGTGCTGGGGTGGCCTCGGCTGCTCCGCCTCCTCCATCAAAAGATTGTTGCCTTATACGTTGGACGTTAGACAAGCCCGTTGCCGTTGCCGCTGATGCCGCTGCCGTACCTAACACCGGGCCGACTACGGGAATCCCTGCCAAACTCTTAAACGCTTGGACGGCACTTTCAAAGGTGGAGACAAGGGCTTGGGCCGCCTGAATTTTTTTTTGTCTTTCAAACGCTTTTTTTTGCTCCTGTTCAGTCTCTCCGGCAAACGCCTCGTTCAGAGCTGACAAAGCTCCAAGTGTTTGTTTGACTACGCTAAGACGAGCCTGAGAGATGGCTTGTGCGTTGGCCTTTTCTTTGTCAAGTTCTTGTTGCCTTTTTAGGTCGGCTTGGCCGTCGGATTTGTCTTGTATCGCGGCAAGGTCTGCATTAAGTTGCTCCGTTGCCGCTTTAATCAATCCCTCGTCGTCTCCTGCGATGGCAATTCTTGCATCGTATCTTTGTTGGGCAACCAGTTCCTCGCGCTCCTTTGCACTCAGCGATAAGGCAAAAAGCTCGTCCTCCAATTTTTGCCTTGCCTCAAGTTCGGCTTGTGCGGCCTTCTCAGCTTCGTCTACGGCTTTTTGTGCTTCAGCCTGTTCTTGCTTGGCTCGTGCTTCACGTTGTAGAATAATACTCTGCCTCTCACCCTCAAGTCTTTTCTGAGTCCTAAGGGAGCGCGTCTCCAACTGTATGACTTGCGCCTGTGCCTCAGCTACGGCTTGTATAGTCGCTTCATCGCTCTTGGCCAGTTCCGCTTTGCGTTCCAAAATCTCGGCACGCTGGCGGGCAAACTCAAGCTCTTGCGCCACCGTTCTTTGTTCTGCCGCAATAGCCGCGTCCAGTGCTCCTATCCTATCCTCAAACGCCAGTTTCTCATCTTCTACTAAAAGTCTATTTTCGGCAATGGTTTTGTTCGTCTGTGCCCGTACAGATAGGAACTCCCTCTCTGCTACCTTCAAGTCATTCTCTTGGCGTGCCAGTTCAGCCGCTGCCGCTGCCGCGTCTCTCGTCTCTTTGGCGTAATCGGCCGCTGCCTTTGCTCCCTCCGTCAGGCTCTCCGTCACGGAGTCCACACCAAATACAACTTTTCCTGTCGCATCCGCTGCGGTCTGTGCGGCTCCGGCAAAGTCCCTTTCAAAAAGTTGCTTTATCGCTTTTCCAATTGAGGGGATAAAGGTCAACAATCCCTCAAAGCGTGTGATAATGTTGTCCCTTAGTGCTTGCCCAAAATCTTGCAAGGCCTGTTGAGGGTTAGAGAATGTTTCAAAGAGACGCTCACCGACTGCGATAAGGATGTCTCGAAACTTTTCAAAGACTGTTCCAAGGGTAGCCGTGATAACTCTTAAACGTTGGGCACCCTGCTCCGTATCTCGGAAGTACGACACAAGCGAGGCGATGGCGGTAATAAGCAAGCCAATCCCCGTGGCGGCAAGTGCTACCTTGAAAGACTTAAGGCCAGCAATTCCTGACTTGAGACCGGAACTAAAGTTGTTAAATCCAGTAATTGCTCCCCCACTCATTTTGTCGAGCTGAGTCGTTAGCCCAGCCGTCGCCTTGGACGTGCCCTCAATGCTTTTCTCTACACTGTCGATACTCTTGGTTACGTCCTTTGTGTCGGCATTAAATTCGATGATGACTTCCTGTTTGCTTATAGCCATTAGAGAACGTTATATATGATGAGGGTGCAAGCCGCACCAAAAGCCGCGAGATATACAAGCGTCAAAAAGTAGTCGAGGGGGACAAGCCACCACGGGAGAGGTTTCTTGACCTTGTTGGCTTGCAATAGGTCAATTGCCCTCGTAATATGCTCAGGTCGTTTCATTGCTTGGGGTAGTTTGTTGGGTCCTGGGAATACACTTGCTAGTGGCCGCCTTGCTAGGTAGCCAAGTGTAACCATATCGAATACAACACTCTCTTGAGCCGTAGTCAGGTTCGAGGGAAGTGCTGCCGTTGAAGAGGACCGCTTGCAAATTAGAATCAAAAGAGGTGGGCAAGTCTTCACAGTCGCGCGTGGATTCCGTAATCTTGATAAGCTTAACTTTTGCGAAAGACATATTTGACAAGTCTACATCTAGTTCTAGAGCTCTCCAATACGCTCCGTTGTAGAAGTATTTATTGTTCCATTTCCATCGAATTAAGTCCACCTTGTCGAATACAATTTCACATTCTAGGATACGAGACGATTCTGAGTACAACTCACGCACATAGTCCCTCCAGTATTTGTAGTATAAAGTATTCAGCGGGTTGCATTCTTGAGGCACAAAGGCCGACTCCATCCCAAAGTTGAGGTCGTTGTCTGTGAGTGTTGGCCTGTTGGCTGAGTATGGAGAAAAGAAAGGGAATACCGTCGAGGGACTGCCTGTTGTCCCATCGTCCTGCCTCAAATACCAATTGCCAAAAGAATCAATAATACCACCCCAATAGGCAAGCATCGGCAGCGGGTTCTCTATCCTTCCTCCATCGCTTGTAAGACTTCTGTGTATGGCAATACTGGTGCCTGGAATTAAGGATAAAATATAGTTGCCCAAGGCGGTCTCTACCTTTTTTTCACCTGTTGCAAAGTCGTTCTCTGGGTCCGTCACTTGGAAAGCTCCGTAGACCCTGTCTAGACTTAGTTCTACTGCGTCGGAGATGAAGTCCAAGCCCTCTCTAAAGGTCCACTCGTAATCTTTAAATTGGAGGTCTGTTGTCGGTCGCATCTTGCGCGTTTTGTCCGTCAACACTTTATTGCTCCAATCGTACTCGTCGCCAGACGCAAAGTAGTCGTCCCACGGCTCAATGATAAAGTCCTTGTCAATGCCTGACGGTATGAATACTAAATTGAACATTTTCTGAAGCGAGGTCAGAAAGTCAATTTGTTTCATTTCCGGCATATTGGCGGCCATGTCTACGTCTTGTCCACTCAATGGCTCCGAGACATTGTAAACCTCAAGGGAGGTTGTGTACGCCTCTCCTACGCCCGGAGTGGCGCTTGTGTAGGGGTTGGTTCCAAATAGTCTGTTGGTGCCGTTTGATATTTCGTACCTCAATTCTAAGGTGTCTCCATCCTCTAAAAAAATTTCAGGACGCTTGGGTCCGGAGGTGTTGTTGAACCCGTTATATGCCGCGTCAAATTCAACAGTTTCAAATCGACTATCTGTGTTGCTCGAACTTATTCCTCCATCTACGATGGTGTGGAAAAGGGAGCCGTTCTTGTACAGATAGACAAAGACGTGAGAGTTGGCACTTACAACCTTTCGGTAATGCGCGTTTACTCGAACGTCAACGCGGCAAGTATAGGGGGCTGTATAAGCGTTGGTTGTGTTATTAAACTTGTTGCCAGGGTCGAGTCCTCCATTGATAGAGTCAACGATGGGGGCGCGTTGTATCCCAGATGTCGCTCCGTAGTCTGCCGCCAATCCAGCCGCGCACCTGTTATCCCCTTGGTCGTCGCTAAAGGGAGTCGGGGCACCATTGTACGCGGGCATATAGATATTGGCAAAGTCAGCGGTCTCAAAAAAATCGCTCGTGTAGGTCAACCCGGCATCCGCAAAGATTTTGTCGATGAGTGCCTTGGCTCGAATGTAAGGCGTGAACTCACCCATGTAGATACCATCGTCCTCCGTCCACGGTGGTCGGTCAGGGATAGAATAGTTGGAACCTTTGTCGATAAGTCCATACCTAACGTCCCCACTAAAGAGAGAGCCAAATGCGGCAGAGGCAAAATTAGTAGTGTTAAGGTCGTGGTTGTAGCTGCTAATGTTGAGGTCAGAAAGTTGTTTGTCTCCAATAGCCTTGGTCAAATCCACGGCATCGGCAAAAAAAACCACCTCGTAGTCTGTCCTGTCCTCAACTTGTATAATGTTCTTAATCTGAACATATCCAAATATTTCAGGGACCAAAGCACCCAAGGCCGCAGGATACTTTTGCTTAAAAAACAACGTCTGTTGCTTTGTTTGGTCGTCGTTGGCTGGATGGTATCCAGGGTGCTCTATTTGTCCAAATGCCGTTTGCGTGTTATCTGTCTTGGGAATAGTAAAGGTCTGACTAAAACTCCCTACTGGACTTTGGATGTTCTCCAAGTCCGAAAAACGCAAAGCGTAGGGCATGCTCTCGTTGGCATAACCCGAAACTAAATCGAAAATCGTGTTGCCACTTCCTGCAACTAATTCTCTCTTAAGAAAAAGGTTCAACATAGTAACGGCTTGGCGATTTCAAATTCACAATTTATCGGAGACAGACGTGCAGACGCTTGTTCGTGAACGTAGTTCGAGGTCTTCATTCGAACCGGATACCATTTACCATCGTAGCGGATAGCAACTTCTCTAGATACCAAAGCAAGTTTAAAAAGCTCCCTCTCTTCATTTGTAAAAAAATCCTCTGATAGTACAAAGCCCCTTATCCCTTGCGACAATCCTAGTACGGTGTTGGGTAAAAATTGTTGATTCTCAAGTATTTCACCAAACTCGTTAGTAAATGTGTTGGTTAAACTAAAGGTCTGACGGTTGCTTGTGTTAAAGGTATCTTTAACTCTTCCGTCAAATCGTAAAAACTCCGTGCCCTTGCTCCCTTGGAACATAAGTTGGGCGGGCTTGTGCTTAATAGGTCGGCAGTCTTGATAGACACGAATGGCTTGCCCCTTTTGAACCTGGCTAGCACTGAATTTATATAAATAGTATTCAAGGTATGTCCAAGGGTTGGAAGCAATGTCGTAGTAAACATCCCATCTACTATCGCTCGAAGGGATAGCGGCAAGGTTAGCTGGTCCAATAGGCACCGAGTACACCTCAAAATTTGAAGTCACAATCGTAGGTTCGTGGTCGAGAGCCCCTTCCAAAACTCCGTCTTTGTAAACAAGGACCTTAACTCTATCCCAATTGGCCTCGTTGGTGTTTTTGCCCGTCTCAAATTCGTAGTCATAGGCCTCTAGTTGCAGAACGTCGGCAACGGCTTCGTCTTGTAGTGCCATATCGTAACGGATATAATCTCTCTCTAGTAAAGGAGCGGCCGTCACATTTCTGTCCGTAAGCCATCCTTTTACCGTGTCGTCAATGGGGTAATGTTCAAATATGTTGTCAAAGCTTCCGTCGTCCCAGGGTTGTTTTGTGGCAAAGTTTAAAGGGATGTAATTGTAACTCCCTTGCAAAGACGATTTGACACCATTGGTACTAGAGAACACTTGTAGTTGGTAACCAGTGGCTAGTCCGGTATCTTCAACGCCTGGGGTCGTTATGGATGCTCTAGAACCTCCAAGGAGACTCGCGTACCAACCGCCCTCGTTACTTGTTGGTAAAACGAAGTTTTTAAGGTCTATTTGAGCCGCGTTATTGCTACTTATTATCGGAGCGACAAAAGCCTCGACAATAGGCGTGCCTATCGTCGTTCCATCCATTTTCAATAGGTAAATTTCTACAACCCATGTGTCAATGGTCACCGCACTATCTGACCAAGATAAAAACGAGGTTTGTCGTTTTTCAACCGGACTCTCTGGTGGAGCAAACGTGGTGCCAAATGAAAAAGCCATTTTACTTTAATTTAATGTTGAGAGAGCCAACCTTAAAAGACAAGCTCTTTACTAGGTCTTGAGCTAGTGCCTCCCCTAGTTTCTCGGTGTATTGTGGGACGATGCTATCCAGAGCTACCGCGTAGTATCTGAGTCCTGCGATGCCCTTGCGCTTGATTGACCGAGCGATGAGAAAGGCCGCGCTACGGAAGCGGTCTCCTCCTCGTGGCCCTACCTTTTTTATAAATCCACCTCCCACGGCTTGCAGTCGCACGGGCTTTACCTTCATCCACTTCTCTATTGCGTCGACGTGCTTACGGCTGGGATTCTCGTACTTAAAGGAAAAAGGCGCGTTTCGGTTCTTGCGCGTGCCATTGACTCCCCAATGGATGAAGGCGGCATAAGGAAGCGGACTTCCAAAGCTCACCTTCCCACTGGAGATTTTATAATCTAGGGACTTCTGTAAAGAGCGCGAGGCGACACCATAGGAGCGGTTCTTTCCAATCCTACGGGAGCCAAGGGTGCGCTTGGCGGCTAAGTTTACCTCGTCGGCAAACTCGGCTAGTACCTTATCGAAGTCCTCCGTCTTCACTTCTTAGACTTGCCGAGGATGACTGCGTTAAGTATCCGCTTGAGAACGTCAACTATGGTGTCGTCCTTTTCGCTTTCAGTGAGGGCCGTGATAGAGCCAGCGGCCGTAATCAGAATAAGGGCAAGCTCTGCCCAATTATTTATTAAAAATTGCATGTCAAAATTGATTTTACTATGAAATCTAAGAGAGTGGTGCGTTGCAAGAGTCGTACTGGTAGGTCACAGATATAGCAATATCCAACAAACACCCACACAAAACATTAGTATTTTGTTCCTCTAATGGGGTAACGCTTGCATTTAATAGTGCGTAATTAAAGCCGAAATTGAAAATATTGCCTCCGTTTTGTATGTCTGAGAGTATGTCCTCGGCTACCTGTTCCGCGTCTGAGATGTTCTCCTTTTGGTATATTACCTTGTCGGCCTCTGAGGGAGGTAGAGAGAGAATGTACACCTCAAGATTGTACGTCTTGGCCTTGGGTGAGTTGTAGTCGGCTCCAGTATAGACCAAATGAAGGAGAGGGTACTGCTCGAACTTCTCCAAGTCCACGTCGCTAGGTGAGCCATACGAGAAGGTCTTGATAAAAAAGTGGTCAGAACAGAACTCCTCAAACTTCTTTACGATGTTGTTAAATGTAATCATGCGATGCGTTGTCTGTGTTCCTGCTCTCTCTTGAAGTTTAGGTCTTTGAGATATGCGAGATGCGTGAAGGCGTGCCCCACAGGTAGTTTCGTAACCTCGTCCATCTTGAGTACGTCCTCACCAGCCAAGGCATAGAGGACGGGATACCAGCCCCATTTTGCACTAAACTCATCACCTCCGTCGCCATACGTGTCAAAGAGGACTTCAAAGCGTTCAGTTGTTTGGTTTCGGAAGTCCAAAAAAAAAGCAACGCGCCTGCAACCAAAGGAGCGGGCATATCGTAAAACACCTCCGCGTCCTCCTTAGCCGTATAAGGGGCGATGGTGTACTTATCTCCCCACTTGCGGTCGATGGGTCTGTACAGGATGCTCATAGCTTTGTGAGGAGTCTTCCAGAAGTCTTTGGTGTACGTCTCCATGTCAATCCACTCCCCTGCGCTGAACGCTTCCCAGTCAGGGATGAAACCGTACTCCACTCCATTGAGCTCGATGATGGGTTGGTGCTTGGCCACCTCTTGCCGCTGGAGCATATCGATATGGGCGTTGGCCTCTACGATGAGCACTTGGGGCATCTTGCGAATCTCAGCAAACGACAAACCCGTCACGGCTTGGACGCGCTTAACAGGGTCGTCCGTCGTTTCGAGCGTCATGAGATGCTTGAGGGTTAGGTCTTGGTAAGAGGCGGGAAGGCGGAGCTTCATATTGTTACAAGTTGAAAGGGTTGGATTCCTGAAGTCTCCCAAAAGTTACGGCATAAAAAAAGGAGCCGCAGCCCCGTTGGGTTTATGCTGTCAACTCGATGCAATCGAGGTAGTCTTGCCATGTGATAACCTTGCAACGCTTAGGAGATACGCTGACGATGTTGCCAGTGTGCGTCTTGATGTCTGCAAAGGTCTGTACGTTGCTCTCGTAGTCGCCTCCGTCGTTCCATAAATTGAGAACTTCTCCGAAGATGCCGTTTCCAGCGTTGACAAATTTGCCGTCGATTGGGTGTGTTTGTGTTTTATTCATGGCACTAAGATACAACCGAATTTTAATTCTCCAAACAAAACTGAAAAAAAAGTTGAATTTTTTTTTAGCCCAATGCGTATTGCCCAAAGTTAGGGTTGGTCTGATTCCACGTCACCGCATAGCGTGAGGCATCGACAAAGTGATTGAATGCGTCCACAGGTTCGTTGAGTTGTCGCCCGTTCTTGTCCTCTTTGTACTTGTAGTTCCTGAGCTCTTTGATTCCGTTGATGCTTCGCTCTGTGATAAGCAACGGACGCGAACGAAGAAAGTCTATACCTGAGCGCACCGAGTCCCTGCCCTTACGAGCTGGGTGGATGTTGAATCCGTGGCCGTGTATCTCGTCAATCGACTTTGGCTCGGCTGAGTCTGCCACCACCATCGTCTTACCTATATCGGCCTCTCTGAGCGTCTGAGCGATGGCCGCGTTAGTCAGTCCCGTGGCGTAGCAAACTTCATCGAGGCAAAAGCCGTGGCCGTCGGTGTACACTTTCACGATGGCCGTAGGGTCGTTGGTATATCCAAAGTCAAGGCCAAGGGACATTAGCTTCCACCCGTCCGGGACTTGTGGCACGGCCTTCCAATGGGTAAGGATGGTTGCACGGCTTACGCCTCGCTCTCCAAGACCATACACCCTCCAATAGTCCGGGTCTGCCTCCTTTAATCTCTCAATCTCTGCGACGGTGGCCTCTGGCAAGAAAGGGTTGTCCTTGTAGGTCGTCCTGAAGAAGTCGTGGTCGTCACGGGTGAGAACGTGGTCGTATATCCAATGGAACTCGTCGGACGGGTTGTAGTCAATGATGGCCCGTCCTGTCGTCCTAAGCATAAGTTGCCGCCAGTCCTCAAGGGTGAGTTCGTTGGCCTCGTTTACAAACAGGATGTCCCTCTTGCGGCCTCTGACCTTTTGCGGCTGGTCAACCGAGATAAACTCGACAAGGTTGCCAAAAAGGATGTAGGTGGCCTCGCTTTTGTTGTGCAGCTCTACATTGTAGATGTCCTCCCTTTCTAGTATCTCAAAAAAATCCCTCATACACGAGGCACGGATGGCCGGGAAGGTCTTTCTCGCAATCGTGATGACTGCTCCGGAGTTCTCGTTCCGGTGGCACAGTTCTATGAGAGCGGTGAGGATAGAGTAGGTCTTGCCTGAGCGCGTGCCGCCTTGGTGGACTTGAATCTTGGCCTCCGAATTTTTGACGTGGAAGTATGTGGCCGGTTGCCTCACGCCTAAAAGTTAAGACAAAAAAAAGGAGCCATCGGCTCCTGTTGGGGTAGTCTTCTTTTGGGTTGATTATGCGTATGCGCGTTTCATGAGTTCCAATGCGACAGAATCATCTGCTCCTGCGCTCCGGAGGTTGTACGCTCCATTTTTTGCGGCCCAAAGAGCTGAGTCTTTTTTGTCGAGAATCAACAGGGCGCGTGCCTCGTTCAAGAAGTAGTTTGCGCGATTTTTGTAAACTTCGTTCATGGTGTGGGTTTGTGTGTTATTCATGGTGCTAAGATACAACTGAATTTTAATTATCCAAGCATTTCTTAAAAAAACTTTGATTTTTTTTTAGCTCGTCGTTGAATCTTCACCAACAAACCAACTGAGCGGCTTCTTTTCTGCCACCTCAATCTCTTGACGTTCCACATATCCACGTCCCTTGCCTTTGGTCTTCATATAGAAGATGGTGGCCGCTGGGTTGCCTTGCGAGATGAGCTTGTGCAGATGGTGCTCTGCAAAGTCCAACACGACTTCGGGCAAGTTGTCACACGCGGCTTTGTACGTTGGGTCTTCTTTGAGCCATCGGTAGTGGGTGTTTCTTGATATGCCACACGACTCACAAGCCATCTTCACAATGCCAAGGGCTTTGGTTAGGGCTTCAACCATGTTTGCCTTTTTTGGCTCTAACGTGTCACTCTTTGTCACAGTATCATCTTCTCGCAATGCTTGCATTGTTTCGGTTGTTTGGGTTCGTCTATTGTTTCTTGTGGTTCCTCCTCGGCTTGCCATACAGGTACGCCCCACTCATTCAGTTCCTCGGCCTCCCATTCGTTTGCGAGCATATCCCAGTCCCATTCTCCTGCACTCACATTGTCCTTAATCATCGCTCGCTTTTGCTTGGCCTCGTCCCAATTGACTTGAACAATCGGTACCTTCTCCCATCCAAGGGCGATGCAAGCTCTTAGGCGTTGGTTTCCTGCGATAACTTCAAACCTTTGATTTACGATGAGGGGTCTAGCGTGTACGAGTTCGGGGTCTTCTTGGATAGAGCGCATAAGTTGCTCCATCTTGTCGTCCCGGATGGCTCTGGGGTTATTCGGACTCGTCCTGAGCTTGCTGGTCTCGATAAGCATCTGCGGCTGTAAGAACATTTCGGAGAGTTTCGCGGACATGGTAGTCAGATACGGCAAGATTCAATAGTATCTCCCAGCTCTCGTTGTCCTTGTGAAAGACACCAAAGTTGGCAACGTCCTCTCCCGTGTCCGTTCGTGTGAACACGAGAAAATCGTCGCTCTCATTGAGCATCCTCTTTACTTTGCGTAAGGTCATGCGTTAATAAATATATTGTAGTCCTTTATAAAGGCTTCATCTATCTCCAACAGTTCGTTGGCTCTTTTGACGCTATAACAAGATGTAGTGTGGTTTATACGGCCAAGGGTGCTTGCTATCTCGTGGAAAAGAAATCCGTTGTCTCGAAGGTACTTGCTAACTATAAGTCGCGTGTCTGCGATGTGTCCACGACGGTTGCGGCTTATTAGTTCACCCCACTCTAGTCCTAACGATTTAACTCCCCTTCGCGCCCGTTGGAGTACAATGGTCTTATCGTGGGAGTAGTCGTGGAGCATTCCTACATTGAGGTACAGGTTCTCAGTCATAGTTTAACGTTGACCATTGCTTTGCACAAATAGCAATGCGTTGGTTTTTGTTGGGATACTCGGTCTCCATCGTTTCGTCTAACATACAACGTCCGAGAAACTCTGTCATTTTCTCGTTAAGCTTGGGCTTGGGAATCGGCATTGTCTACAATGTTTTTAAGTTGTTGTAAAATTTTGGCGTTGCACCTTCCGCACGAGCTAGCGCGTTGTCCTCCAAGGAACTTAGAAGCTAAGTACGTGAGCTCTTGCTTCGTGCGGTCTTTGTAATTTCTGTTTAAAAACTCCCTAATTTGTTCTATATCGTCAGCTGTTACGGTGGCTCCCCATTTACTAAGGGGGCAAGAGGCCACTTTGAGCTTGGTCTTTGCGGGCATATAGCACCCACACAGCTTGGAGTTTGTGAATGCCTCTGTAATTAGGGGACCACAACTCTTCGTGTTTTCAACGTAGTGCTCACACGCTCGGCAGATGGCCAGTCGTTCAGCTCTTAGGTGCGCGTTGACAAATAACATTACGGAGTTTCTTTTTCGATGTCGAGATAGATTTGTACAGAACGTTCACGTCGATGCCAGACTGACGACTCAGCTCTGCCATACTCCACCCGTCAAGATATAACTCTAAGACATTCCTGTCAAACCAAGACAGATGGTTGGCCATAATTAACGCTTCCTCCTTTCGTATCGCCTCTTGTATGTCGTAGTTCGATATGTGGGTGTAGTTGGGTGCGTCGGTTATCTTGTAGAGCTTTCTGAATGTTCCAGTAGATAGATTCCACATAGAGGTGTGGACATATCCGGGGAGGTTGTCCAAGATGTTCTTGTTGCGTCGTAAAGCGAGGACGCAAGAGAGATATGTATGGTGCAAGAGGTCGAACGAGTCGGGGTGCAATCTCCGTGCAACGTTAGAAAGGTCGTCGTAGTTCTCGGTAAACCAAAAGTCAAAGTCCTCTCGTGCTCTTGAGTTCATCTACCTTTCTCTTGTAGTGTTGGTACATTGCCTCCAGCTCGTGACGTGAAAACTTGCGCGTCTTCTTAGACTCCCTCAACAGTTCCTCTGCGGTGCCCTCTCCGTATTGTTGGTCGAGGTGTATAGAGTAGAGGTACTGTTCTCCGCTTCGAAATCCATTGCACCTCTTACATTGAAACTGCACGTTCTTCTCCTCCCATCGTGTGGACATACACGCCCGGCTCATGAAGTGGCCTGCGTCTACCTCTGTCCAATGTCTCACGGCTCCACAGGTGTAGCACTCCCCATATCCTCTATCGTCTGCCGCGCGAAGTCTGACGTACTGGCTAAACACGGTGTCCACCTTCTTTACCATCGCGCTCCGATTCCATCGGGCTTTGGTAGTTCGGGTCGCTTTGGTGCGGTATGTGCTCCCATCGTCCATTTTTGACGGGCACTCTTTTGATGTCTTTGGCTTTCTCGATGTCTTGACTTTCTTTCTCACGACGCTTTTTGTAGTTGTCGTAGAGGGCATCGAGTTGTTCGTCGTTGAGGCGGTCTGGAGCGTGCTTTTTGAGCTCATTCCAGTTGCCTTCTCTGACGGCTGCTCTCTCGCCTTCGTACTGTTGAAATATATCGACAAGTTCGGGAAGTTTCAAACGCTCGTAGCCGGGCCTGTATTCACCTGTCTTGAGGCGGTGCATAATAATCGCCCATTCCTCCAGCTTCATCGCGGGAAAGGTGTCCCGTAGATGGTGGACGGCATCTAGTACGTCCCTGTCTGCCGTGATACTTTTGTTGTAGTCGAGGTAGCTGAGGGTCTCTTTGAGCATGATAATCAAAGCCGCCTCGGTCTTGGCTGGGGATTCTCGATATGCTACGATTACGTTCGTGCCTTCACTCCAAGCTCTCTCCGGAGTCAGCCGCGAGGCGTTGGATATGTTCTCTAAGGAGTGAGCCGTCTGCAATGCCAGTTCTTTTTGTTTCATTCTTTTGGTGTTTAAGTGGAAAAAGCCCCTGCCATCCGTTCGCAATGCTTTGGTGTATTATTGCGAGGGCCGTGGCTTCGTCCTGTTGTGAATCGTTGTGCAATTTATGGAGGGCGGCTTGTTCTCCGCGCTGTGTGTATTTCTTGGTTCGTCGTTCTCTGCGCTCTTGCTTCCATATCTCCCACGCCTCTGCAAATTCTCTTGAATCAAAAGGCAACACCACTACCTCTCTTTTAGATGTATTGTCTATTGTATTATCTATTGTATTAGTATGTCGCCATTTTGGCGATGCAGACTCGTCATTTTGGCGACCCTGCCCCGTCATTTTGGCGAGTCTGATTGTGCTCAAATGTCGCACTCGTCCGTTGAACTGGGTCTCTAACATCCCCAGCTCCACCAACTTTTTCACCATCCGTTGGACAGTCCTCGGTGCGATGCCGTACTCTTCTTCTATCGTTTGATTGCTCTTGTGGAAGGTCTTCCCGTTGCCTGTGAATGAGTCCACTTCAGCAAGAAATGCCTTCTCACAAATGGTCAACCGCTTGTCCAGCCATATCTCTGCGGGTATCCAAACACCTTTAAATGTTCGTTCCATTTTTCAGCTCACGTCTCTCTTGTTGGTTCCAACACCTCAAGCTCGTGCTCTCTAAACTCCACCTCTCCGTTGAGTAGAAGGTAGGTTGTGTTTTTTGTGTTGACTATCTCTTTGGCATATTTAAGAAACCCGCGCGGGTTACGCTTCATCCAATTGCCAACTGTCTGTTCTGTTACTCCAAGCTCTGCCGCGCATTGCTTCTGCGAGCCGTAGTGCTTTTTGATAAAATCTCTCATTGTGCGTATTTGTAAAGCTCATCCAACATGATGTCCTGAGCCGTGGGAGGGTCTATGTCTTTCCAAGTGTCGGGGGTGGCCTCCATTCCTGTCAGCCAGTCCGTGCCTGTCCACTTGGCTACTTCGTAGATGAAGCCGTCGCCCATCTGCCAAGCGCAGAGATACCACCCCCGCTCTCTAGGTTTACCTTTCTCCCACATTAGATTTCTACTTCGTCCTTGATGATGCCACGAGCTTTCAGGGCAAGCCGTGCAAGTTGCATCAAGATTGAGTCGTAGTTCTCTTGTGCTGGGTCTCCAGCCGCTTGCATAGCGCAACCAACGGCCCAACTCGCCACGATGCCCTTAGTGGTGTCGTCGTTGCCTTTCTTATTATCGGAAAACTTGTAGCGGTCGGCATCTGTGCCATACGCTGAACGTGGACGGTCGAGCTTGAGACGCGGGCCGTACTTGCCTTGGGTGTGGTCTTTGACAACTACGTCGTCTCCGATGTGCCACTTGTCAGCACTCATCGCGTTCACTTCACCCACTAGTCCATTCTCTAGAATGCAGTCGAATTTATAGAACGTCTTTCCGTCTTGGCCTTGCCAAGTGCCCTGAGGAGTCAGGTTTTGAATTTTAGTTTGTTCCATTGTTACAAGGATTTTGAATAAATGTATTTGGTAACGGTGGTCTTTGTCCCCCACCGAGTTGGGACTTTTGTGTCTGCGCTGACAATCTCGTGCCCCTCTTTGCGG
>TARA_R100001440_G_scaffold16224_5_pt1 | contig 25312 bp, 50 predicted proteins | sample TARA_R100001440 | Tara Oceans TARA_R100001440 (sample SAMEA2622112) | marine metagenome | biome: marine biome (ENVO:00000447); feature: surface water layer (ENVO:00002042); material: "saline water (ENVO:00002010), including plankton (ENVO:xxxxxxxx)" | depth 5 m
ACGACAGTGTGCTTTACAAGTAAATCCCTTAGTTTTATTTGGCCCACTACAAACACAATAGGACATATCTTTCTTTAGGATTTCTTTCCAATTCATCTACCTTCCACTCTGCGATAAACTTTTTTTCCTGCTTTTGTTCTAGGAACATGTTGTTTTCCTTTTTTGCGGCCTTCTCTTTTCTTTCTATTTTCAGCCGCTCTTTGTTGTGGAGTAAGACTTTGGGCTACTGCTTTAGGAGCATATCTTCCTCTTTTGTAAGTTCCTTTCTTTTTCTTTCCTTTGGGATTAGCCATATCAACCCAATCTTCTTTACTCCATTCAACCATGTCCTTTTGAGCATCAGTTAATTTTTTTCTCTTTAAAATAGAAACCCACTTAATTGACAAAACCGCCACCTGCCTCTTGATACCTTCTATTCAATTCCTGCGACTTACGACCAGACCACTTCCCCTTTGCTGTTCCATGAGTATTTTGATTAAGCAAAGTAGCATGTATTCTTTCTCTTAGTTTCGGTTTAGTATAAACTCCGGCAGGGGCTTTATACTTCTTCTTTTTCTTTTTCTTTTTCAAAATTTCTTGCCACATATTTTCACCTAAACTGCGCTTTTACTTGATATACAATTTCTTCTGATATTCCTAAAGACTTGGCTATACTAGAGAAAGAATCTACTTCTGTCACTATTTTATCTATTTCAGAATAGGATAAATCTACGCCAAATTCTCCATACATTTTTGTTATGACTTCTTCGGAGTGGTTCAAGGTCAATGGTCTAAACCCATATACAGGTCTCAACCCCTTTAGTTCTCTAACAATATCGTGGGCTTTTAGTAAAGATTTCAAAATTACAGGCAAGGATTCTGCCCTACGAAGCAAATCTTTTAATTCACCAACAGAATTTTTCATTCCGCTTCTTTCTATCAACCCTTTATGTCTCATTAAAAATGCCGGTAAAACAAATAATGGTTGCGGCTCTCCTTTATCATAAGAGTTCTCATAACGGTCTGCCCTGTTAGAAATCAGTTTTCCTCTAAATTTTCTCTCTCCTAAATCCTCTCCCATTTCGGAGTATAGAGCATTAATTATAGCAGACATATGATTATCATTAACTTCTTCAAATGGAGTTCCTTTTAATCCAAATATGTTTGTCAAAGCAGTAGAGGCATCCTCTCCTTTCTGAGTCAATTTTTCATCTAACTCTCCTGTTCCGGAAATAACGGTTTGCAAAAAATCCTTTACATCATCAATGTCTTTCTTTTTTACATTAAATCTATTATTTATTATGGTTTTATACGCTGTTCCGTCTAGGCTTTGAACCCCTAAATTAACTGCGCCAGCAGTAATTTTTATTGCACCGCTCTTTTTAGTAAAGTCTATTTCTGCTATTGGTAATTTTCCACTATAACTAGGAGATATATAATAATCATCAATCGCCTTAACTAATTTTGTAAGTTCTTCTCTAAATTCTTTAATGTCTTCTGACTTAACAGGGGTTCCCTTGTATCCCGCTACCATAGTAGCGGTCTGAGGTAGTCCCAAATCTTCCTCTACACCCATTTTACCTCTTACAGATTTTATAGGTATTCTTGGAGGTATTTCAAAAAGAATATCTCCTATGACATTTAAAAATTCTAAAATATCCCCAATGTTATTTTCTCCTTCGACTTCAGCACCCGCTAATAATTCTTTTAGCGTATAAGGTAAGAAAAATTTTCCTCTTTCAGAAATTAGAGTATTGGAAAAGGTTTCAATGTCTTTCTTTATTTTAGGTGATATGATTATCTCTAAGTCAGAATATTGAGGATACATATTTTCTGCTGCTTCTTCAATATATTGTTTGATTTCTTCTTTGCCCTCTCTAGTCAATACAATTATGTTCTTAGAAAGATTTGATTTTGGAGAATTGAAATAATAAACAAGCAAAGGGTCTAAATCTTCAGATAGACTTCTTATTTGATTTAGTAGTTCGTCATCTTCCGAAGAATTAGTTAATGTAGGGTCTATCATAGAAAATTGGTCGCCATAATTATTTTTAGATTTAGTTCTTAATTCCATCTGCATTTGAGAATTTACATCTCCTGCAATTTCTCCCGTTTCTCTTTTTTCTTGCTCTAACATTTCTTTGTGTAAGTTGTAAATAACTTCTAAAGTTCCAATATACCCTAATGCCTGTCCTAATGGTTCTTCTACTTGTATGCTAATTGGTTGAAATTCTCTAACGTAACTCAAATCTACATTTTCAAATTTTTGTAGTGATTTTAATTTTTTTCTGAATTGTGGCATATTTGGAAATAGGCTTTCTCCGAATACCGTTATATTATATTTAGAAACTGATTTCTGTAAAGAATCCAATACTCCTTTTAGTGTCTTTTCTACATCGTCATATTTTTTAGAAACATCTTCCCAAAACTTATACACTACATCTCTATTTTCCACAGGCCCAAGAGGAAGACCCCCTAAGAAACTGTCAATTTTTATTCCTTTTGCTCTCCTTCTTCCTGTTATTGCGTATGCTTTGAGGTCATCAATCGCCTTCAACAATACTTCAATATTAGAAATTATTAGATTTCTAGATGGTTGCATCCCCTCACTTATAGTTGCTTTAGTTCCCTTTAACACTTCTTCTAATTTTTTTTCTAGTAAGGGTATATCCACATCGGGGTTATTAGTGCTAGAAGAAATACGTATAGTTTTAGGCAGTTTAGATTTAATGGCTTGATTTAAAGTTATTGCTTGATTACCTTTAGTTTTTATCTTAATACCTTTTAGTGCGTCTTGGAACCTTTCAGTGTAATTGTATTTGCCTGTTTCTAAAGACTCTAACTCATCAAACTTTGCATCTGCTTCATCTCCAAAGACTTGCTGCATTTCTTCATAAATTTCTTCCTTTCTTTCTTCTTTTTCTTTCCTACCAAGAGAAGAAAGTTCTTGGGCTAACTGTTCCAAATTCATACACTAACCTCCGTAACTATTCCCTTGTCAATGAGTTTATCTAATAACTTCTTCGGAAGTCTTCTTTGTGAAATCAACTTCCTCAAATTTTCTTCAAAAAATACTTGCAAAGCATTTCTAAAAGATATTATTTTTTCTTCAATAGATTTTTCTAATTGTGAGATTATCCTTTTTCTCTCTTTAAAATCTTTAGACGCATCTATTCTTTCATAATACTCTAGAACAGAATTAGATTGTGTTGAGAAGCCTGTCAAATCATCTAACTTAACAAAGAATATAATCAGATTCTCCGGAGATAAAGCAGAAAGAGTAGTTATCTTTGCCGATTTTTTACTAGTTTTAATCAAAGGATAAGAACTCATTAGTTGTTGAAATGAACCTGCTGCTAATAGTCTATTGACGGCTGTTTCTGATTTAATAGACTGTAAAAGCGCACTATCGGAAGCAAGAGAGGCTATGAAGCCTGTCGGAAGTTCTTCTGAAGTATCTCTTTGCGCTGAACTAACTTCCTTTTGAAGTTCCTGCGTAATTTTGTTTGATAAGGCTTCTATTTGTTTAGAAGTCAATTCTTTTTCTCCATCAACTAATTTAAATCTAGATATTCCTTTTATTGTTACGGGTTCAAAATCAATACTGCTTACTTTATGCAAATTTGGCCTAACTAAGAACCTTTCAAGACCAAATTTTTCTATGGCATCATCTAATATAGTTTTGACTTTAGAAGATATAGTAGGAGTTATTTCTTCTTGTAGTAAATTACTAGTAGAGGCAATGTCTATCTGACTACGAAACCATCGCTTGTATTTATCTAATTCTTCCGGTGCTTCATCCTCATTGACTTCTAATCCAAAGATAGGACTAGTGCTTAGACTTTCGTTAAAAGTTCTTTCGGCATCCATATTTATTAGCGCAATTAACCTACCCTTGTTTATTATTTTAGATTGTTTAGTTCTGCTCAATAACGTAGAAAACCAATCACTTTCCCCTATCGCTTCTAATAGTAGAGACAAATACGGATTAGTTCTAATAGTTCCTCCTTGTTTAGACGGAGAAATTAATTCTTTTATACTAGAGCCTTTAACATTAATCCCTTCTAACTCTAAAGAAACTCCGGAAGGAATAAATTTATCAACGCCTCCACCAGTTTTGTTTATAATTTCAAGAAATTCTCTCATTGATTGGTCGGTAAAGCCTTCCACAGAATAAAATTTAACAGAATCTAGCGGAACATCTTCTTTTATTCCTGCCTGAAGTATAATCGGGCGACTGTCTTTTATTTCCTCTAAAAGTGGCTTTAATGTTTTGACTCTTTCGGGATTTTGACTTATATTTTGTTTTAATTCTTCAAATGAAGCATTCCATCTTTTCATCCATTCGCCAACAGAAAGATTAGGATAGAGTATAGTTTGTATTGTTTCTCCACTATCTGTTTTTCCGTAATTTATTACTTCGCCACCCATTAATTTAAGAAAAGCGTCTAAAACTTCGGCAGGTGGAGTCTCTGTTTTAAAATAAAGCATGCTTCCTTTGGATAATTTTTCCAATTGCTTTTTTAATTGCCTTAAAGTTTCACTTTCTATTATTATTTTTGGATGTTTTTCCGCTAAAGACATAAATTCATTCATTTTAGAACTATCCATAGACTCCTCTATTTCTCTAGCAAGAGAAAGTAGTTTTGCTCTAGGAGAAACAGAGGTCTGACGCTTTTTTGTTCCATATCTTTGCAAGGCTAAGTCCATTTTTGCCCTAAATATAGAAATATCCATGCCTTCTCTAAAATTTTCCTTAAATTCTCTAATAAATCCGTCTTTATTCTTTGAATATTTGCCAAGTTCTTCAATCAATTTGTTGAAATCTCTCTTTTTTTGGCTACGACTCTCAGAATCACGATAATTATCAATTTCTTCCAGCCTTCTTTCCCAATCTGCATCATCTAAATATGGACTTAACCCTCCTCTTAGAATATCAAGAGGAGTAGTTCTTTTCAAAAGCAGATTCCACACTCAAATCACCTAAAATCTCTACTTCCTCTACGCCTAATTATTCTAGTCGCCTCTATTTTACCCATTTTTTTCCTAATTTCTTTCAATTTTTTGGCAGTTTCTTCTATTTTTTTAGAAATTTCTTGACTTTCTTGAAAAGTTGTGGCGTTTTTCTTTTTTTCGCTTAGAGAAAATAGTTCAGACTCTATTTCTTTCATTTTTTTACTCATTTCTCCTATTTTCTTGTTTAATTCTGAGTCATAATCGGTGACTTGAAAGCGTTTTCTTTGCTCTCTACGGATTCTTTTTAACAAATTAGACCAACTCATTGCAATTTCTCCGTTCTATCTAAATAATCTTCTAAATATTTTAGGATTTTTTCAAGCAGGTAATCCCCCTTATATCTTGGGTTTTCTTCTACCATCAGTTTTAACATGCCACGTGCATCTGTAATTTCATTAAATCTTTTAGGCATTGTTGATTTAATTATTCCTTCCCAATTCATTGTAATTCCTCCTTATGCGTCCTCATATTCATCATAATGTCCCGACATATACCAATCTTCCATCATATCAACAGTATATTTTTTTGGTTCTTCTAAACCAAATAAACTTAATATTTCCATGTCATGTTCATGTCGAGCCATCTCTCTAATTATCTCATTGGGGATTCTAGCCCTCCTTGCCGCATAGTGGCCGAATTTATTTACAAGTCTTTCATACAACATACTACCTTCTTCAAAATATTCCTTCGCAAGTCTATATTGCACACTTGTTTTCTTATTATTTTTCATTCTATCAAATCGTTCCTTAGTCATGGCTTTGATTTCTTCTTTCATTTCCTTTATTTTTTGATTAAATCCCCTATCAGAATCTAAAACTAAATCTATTTGCCGCCTAACGGATTGTAAATATTCGACAATATTATCGGCACCATACGCCCACCTTTTCAGTAAGTTTTCCCAACTCATTGTAATTCCTCCTGCATTTGCTTCTTTACATCAAGCCAAACTTCGGGATGGTTTTGTGCCAAGACCTTCTGAACAATTTGCATTTGATGGACTATGATTGTATCCTGTCTTCTGTGAACCAACTTACCCTTGAACTCCATAATATATTTCAAACTCTCACGGACTTCTCTTGCTAGTTTTACTAACGCATCAATTTCTTTATGGCTCAAATCGTCTTGATTAAACAATTCATTTACCTTTGAATCTAACTTCTGAACATTTACACTTAACATATCAATTTCATTAATTTCTTTTTTAGCAATAATACTAGCCGCAGATTTTTGCACTAGGGGAGCCAAATGGTGCTTCATATGGCGTTGCACCTGTTCCTTAGAAATTTGTAAAGTTTCTGCTATTCCTTCAGTAGTGACTTCTCCCGAACTCAATGCTTTTTCGTAGTGGCTTCTTAATGGGTCTGTGCAAAACTTACACTTAGGATTGCTACTATTTTCATAATCTCCCATGTGATTTCTTTGATGTTGGGCAGCAGTTCCGCTTCTCCAACCTTCTCTCTTATCCAAGTCATCACAAGAAATTTTCATCGAAGATAGTTCTTCTTCAAGTTCACTTCGCCTTTCATGTTGGCAAAACTTACAACGCTTGCGAGTTACTGTCATTTACTCACCCTCCAAGTAATCTAAAATCTGTTTAAGTCTAGCAAGTATTAGTATTTCTTTTCCATCTCTAATATCTTCTATAACTTGAGAGAGAAGTCCAGCAGCCTCCTCTCTATCTCCAACTCCTTTTTTTATAGAATCTTTCCAACTCATATTATTCACCTAAAAATCTTTTAAAAGTTCTAACCAAGACTTAGCAACCGGCTCTCCATCTTTTCTAGGTCTTTTGTCTAGAACCCTTCCATGCAGGAAAAACCCACCAACCTTCTTTTTATTAGAGGCTAGATATGCCCTTTCAACAGTAGCGGGAGAAACCTTAACAGTAAAGAAATCTACATCTCCTGCAATTTCATCCTCAGAAAAACCACTCAATCTTCTAACTAATGCTTCTTCAGTTTCTCCGGACACATCAAATTTTTGTCCTGCTAAATTAGAAGCGATAGCCTTCGCATTTATCAAGCCCTCTTTAACAAAAGATGGAGTCAATTGGCTTTCTAAAAATTCCCTCACTTCAGATAAATTATACAATTCTTTAGGATTAGAAACCCTAGTTATTTCAAAATTAACATTAGCACCATCTTCTAATTCCTTTAAAGCATCCTCTAGAATACTTTTCAATCCCTTTGGGCTAGACTTGGAGTATATTGCTTGATGAGGGGGAGGTGTAGCCGGTTTGCTTTCGTCATAACTATACCAAGAAGCGGGAACAGGAGAACTCCCCTTGTATTTTTTACTATATTTTACAAAGTTTGCAGTTTTCCAATGGCCGTAGACTTTCCTAGTTCCTACAAACTTTCCTGCTCTGTTGTAGATTTTATCTGTATAGGGAATCATAGCGGGGTCTGCCTTTGTTCCTTTAGCCGCATCAATGAATTTCAAATATGCCCTAATGTAGTCCTTTTCCTTTTCACCTATGAAATCATCAAAGTCCATAATTTCAAAAAGTCTAGGCAGATGGTCTCTATGTCCTCTAGGAGAACCCGATATAGAAGGCATGGTTTTTCTTCTTTTGTCAGTATTTGAGGATTGTATTCCATGTCTTAGAAGAAATCCCACTCCTTCTAATTCTTTCCACTCTTGAAACTGTTTGAAAAAATTAGTAGATTTCAACTCCTGTTTAGCAGTGTTGCCATTTTTAGTCTTAGTCTTCTTCTTCATCTTTGGCACGTTTTCCACCTCCGAATGTAGGGCGGAATAAATGGGAATGAGCCGGACTTCCCGTAGTAACCGCACCTGCAACCTTTTCAGTTTCTCCAATTAATTTAGATAAAACACTATCTAGAACTTTTTGTAAGTCATGTGTGTTTATGTTGAAATCAGAATGCCTAATATTGTAGGGTGATGAGCCTTTTCTACTGAGGGTAATTTTACCTTTATTAGAATCTAAAAAAAACCTATCTCCTGCCCTGCTACTTGAACCGCTAATTTCTCCACCGATAACACTACGAATATTTTCTAAAAACATTCTAGGAGTCAAAACCTTCAAAACTGTTTGCCAAGTCATTTCTTTTCACCTAAAGGTCTCCTGCAAATCCTGACAACATAGCGTTTAGTTCATCATCAATAATAACAGACGGGTTTTTCTTGAATCTTTCATATTTTTCTCTTTTGTCTAAATCTAAGTTATAAAAGAAAATATCACCATCATATTTACTTGATGGATTAAGATTGTTTACTGCATTTTTAGTGGCGGCTTTAAGACCAAAATTAATTTTATTTCTTTCTATGTCATCAATCAATTCAAACAATATATCTTCATTATCTCTAAGATAAATCATTCTTTCCACTTCTTCTGCGGTTTCTTTACCAAACCTGCTTCTGATTTCATATAAATCGAAATTTGTATTTTTCAATATATCTTGCCAAGTCATTTCTTCTCACCTGTAATTAATATCCTAGATAGTTTCTTCCTGTAAAAATATCTATACTTTCTTTGGTAATTGATTTAGAAATTTTATCAAGTATTTCAAATATAATTTTTTCAGAACCCTTATCCACCTTGCCTGTATTATAGACTTCTTTGAAGAAGTTAGCCGCTTCTTCATCAGAAGCATTAGGATTTATTTTAGTGTAGATTTCAATAGGACTAAAATCCGAATCATCATATGGGGAATCTAAATACATTCGTAATTTACCTAAAAAGCCCCTATCTAAATTATCAAAGTTTCCTTCAAACCATTCTTCAACTTGGTCTTTATCTCTAAAAGGTGCGCCAACTAATCTATTTACTAATTCTTCTTTATCAACCATGTAATTCAAAAAATCATAAAGCAACATACTTAAATTTCTTGATTTCAATATATCTTGCCAAGTCATTTTTTCTCACCTGTAAGCAAATCTTTACCTGCTTTCTTTTCTGCCTTGTCTAATTCTTTAGACTTAACATCTAACCACGAATCTAGTAGTTTGCACCTTGTCATATCATTGACCCCTAAATCCTTCTGAGCCTTTGCCGTATCTTTTACTGCCCCTTCCCTTTGTGCCACCTTCGACTCCCATTCTTGGAGATTTTACATGACCTCTTTTTAGGGCTTTTATTCTTGCTATTCTTTGTTCCCTAGTAAGCAATTCGTCATCTTCATCAGATAATTTCTCTCCTTCCTTCGCCCTTTGTTCTTTTAATTTCCTTGCTCTTTCTAATAAATCTGATTCTCTACTACTTGGCTTAGTATCCATCATAGAATCAAATGCTTCTCTTTTTTCTCTTTCTGCTCTACGTTTCTTACTATCCCTTGCCCTCTTACCTGCATCGGAGCCAAATGGATTAAATGGTTTCTTAGAAGGTGGAGGTAGTTCCTCTTTAGGTTTAGGTTCAATATCAACCATATCCCTTTCTTCGGGATTACGCCTTCTGTCTTTATCTCTAACTCTTTTCATATCGTTTTTTAGTATTTCTTTCCAACTCATAATTTCACTTCCTTGTAATGATTAATCTCACCAACTAATATTTACACTCTTGATGTAAAATTTGCCATCCTTCTGCCCTATCTCAATATCGGCCTCCGGCATAATAACGGAACCCATGACCACTCTATCCAATTCTTCAACCGTGATATTTTCGGTAGTCTCTAATTCTAGATTTTCTGCTAAAGTTTCAACTTCTTCTCCTATATCTTCAATAAAGTCAATACCAACAATCACCTTTCGGACTTGAGGAGCATTCAGTTCTAAACCATCATCATATTCTTCTACACTCATACTCCATTCAACAATTACAGTATTCCAATCAAGTTCAATATCGGAATCTTTGCCTCTATCTTCATAATCATAAGTAACCATAGTATTATTTCCTTTATCCATTCTCCTTATTTTCCTTTCAAAAGTATAGTTTTGGATTGTGCCTTTTAGCACTTGATTCTTTAGCAATCTTTTCCACATTTTTCTCACCAAAATTTTCCCGTAATTTTTTTTCAAGCATTCCTCATACCTGCTTCATAAGCATATTGAATTTTATCAATAATCGAATCATTTTGCTTGGCAAGATACTTTTGCAAATTGCTCAATGCCTCTATAATATCTGATTCGCCAGCACCTTCTTTTACAAGAGTCTTAATTCTTTCAATTGATTTGAAATGGTCTATTATTCCCATTTGCTTGTAAGTTCTCATATCGGTAAGAAATCGCTCATTCTTCCTAATCTCGTCTTTCCATGTCATATTAATCACCTTTCATTCTTTGGGTTTTTTTGACTATATTCCTTCACATACCAATCTATCATTCTTCTAACTTCTTTTGCGTTATCTTCACTTAATTTACCTATCAATTCATCAAGAGTAGTTATCTCAACTCCGCTTAATACCTGTTTAAGTGCCTCTCTAGGTCTGCTTTGTTTAGTTATTATATCTTCCCATGTCATATTAATCACGCATCCCAATTCCTCTAAAAGTTATTCGTGCTTTACTATCTGTAAGAGTAATTCTTACATCATCAACATTATATTCATCTTCCATTATTTGTTCTAACTTGGAAATCTTAATACCGTTTTCAACTAAATCATTTAGCGCACTTCTTAGACCCACACTTATTTTAATTTCAACCGTATCAGATTTAGGATTGGTTCTTATTGCTTCTTCCAATACCTCATCCACATATATTTCTAAGGTATTTGGAAAATCTTCCAAACGCCTTTGGTTTTTTTCTTTCATATTTTTTAGTGAATCCCTTCTCATTTGACCTGTATCAAAAGGTGCTTTTCTTAGTGTATCTTTCCATGTCATATTAATTTCTCCAAAAAATTTGTGGCGGATTTTTTTTACCTAATCTATAATATTAATTTCTCCAATTTTTTCCCGTAATTTGTTTGGCACTTGCGCTTTTTTTTATTTTTTTATTTTTCCGTTCCCAGAATAAGATTTTTTAAAAATAATTTAATATTTTTACTTTCTAAATAATTAGTTTTGCACCTACGGTATTGCGGTATGGCGAAAGTAGTCTCTCATTCTCTCCTCGGCTAAATTATAATTTTGCTTGTTTGGAGGCTAAAATAGCATAGTATTTAGTATTGTTGAAGAAATAGAGTGGCAAAAGTAGGGAAACCAATTTATTAAAAGAGTTTTAAAAAAAATAAATTTTTGATACAAAGCCATATGGTTGGGCTTTGTGAACCTCAGATATTATTCTAGAATATAAAAAAGGGTATGAGTTTAACTAAAGAGGAATTGCAGGACTATGTAATGGAATACTATGACGAAAACGGAAAGAATGAAGACTATATTCATGAATGGGTAGATGGTATAACACCCATCTATCATTCAGACATAATAAAACAATTCGACCAATTTAATTATAAAATACGCTTTGAGCATGTCGGTTTAGAAATATGGAAAATAATGCAGAGAACTATCTATAATCAATTATATGGTAGATTCGTTCAAGAACTGCACGAATATCACAACATAAATATTGATGAGGAGGAATAAAAATGAGAAAACAAAGAGGAAGAAGAATAAAAGAAGAAACCCTGCTTGATATGGGATTCAGAATATACAAGCCAAAAGAAGGAGATATTTTAATTGACCCACAAAACGGGTTTAAATTAGGTAGGCCGGTTAGTTTTAGAACAGTGGTAATTATGGCCGGAAAAAAACATGACAGACCTGCTCAAAGGATGCTTATTGAAAAAATCCCTCTTAGTGTAAGGCGAAAGCGTCATGCGTTAAATCATCCCAATGATAAGGGAATCAGAATAAAGCCACACTACGGGAAAAAGAAACAAGTTTGAATCCTCGCTTGCCCCAAGCGTTGAATTTTGCCCCTCCCCCCTCGCCACAGTTGGGGGGCGGTGGCTCTTACTTTTGAGGTCATTACAAAGCCAACCATATGGTAATAGACTTTGATATTACCCTATTTTATTTTAAAATATAAATACGGTTATGAAAAAAATAACTCAAGAGGCGTGTAGAGCATTTGAAAGCATTTACGGAACATTCAAAAAAAGCAACACAGAAGTAAGAAGAATAAGCGATTTAGAGGCTGAAATGTATTTACATGGTAATTTAATAGCATACAGTTCTCCAAGAGGAATATACATTTCAGACGGTGGATATAAATCAAATACAACTAAGGAAAGACTAAACGGTTTAACAGGGGTTCACATTCAGCAAAAGGACTTTGTATGGTATTTGAATGGCGAGGCTTGGAATGGCGATTGGATAAGGATAGGTGATTGAATGAGTAAAGAAACAACCATGCCGAAAGAGGTAAGAGACAAATTAATAGCGTATAATAGAGATTTAATTGAAATGATACCAAACATAACCAACGAAGAACTACTTGAATGCTTAACTATGGTATGCGAGACAGCGTTCAAAGAAGGGGCGTTTCACGGAATAAATGAAGTAAAAAATATGGTAAAGAAGGCAAAGAGTTATTGGGGGGTTTAAAAAATGAGTAAAGAAACAACCATATATTTTCAAGGATTGAAAATTGATGTCTCAGAATATGACGGTAAGATATTGGTTCAATTTTGGAGAGAAGTAAAAACCGGATGGTATGAACATATAGACGGCTCTAGTAAACTATTCTCTCATATCTTACAGGAGGTGGAAAGATGAACCCTTCGGGGTCATATAACAAAGTGCAACCATATGGTATGCTTTGTGACCTCATAATATTAGCACACAGACATAATACGTTCATCTAGTGGATATGAAGTAATTATAATGGCGATTTCCGCTAGTAGTGGTTAATTATTAGGGGGAATCGAGATGATACTTACTTGAGTAGTAAAGATAGCCCATATAGAGATATATGGGACTTTCTTGAAGAAGAAACACCCGAAGTATAACCACTTCACACATGAGAGTTTTGAGCAAATAAAAAAATCTGAATGGCGTGTAGGCAGCGCACCTACCGAAATCGTTGCATCCTGTAATACGTCAGTTACCTATCTTCTACTGTTCGATAGGTTTGTTCATGGTATTGCAGATAAAGATTTTCTCTCGCCTTACATTTAAGGGTAGCGGATAAGTTTAATCCCGCTTGGATTGCATAGCATTGTCGGTCATAACAGCCAAAATTACGATTTTGTATCATATACAATTTCTCTATAAAATCCGCTACCCACTAAATTCACAGAGGGTTTCAAAATAGAAAAAGGAGTAATAAGGCTTACCTATCTACGGGCCTTCCCCTCGCTCATTTTCCCAACTATCCCCATACTAGTTAGAATAGAAAGGAATGACGGAACACGGAATAGTAGTTCCTTCGGATTAGCAAATTAGAAATCAGAAAGACGTATCGAGGCATATTCTAGATACACCCGATAAAGAATCTTTCTTAGAGAGAAAAATCAACTAACCGGAGTAGATTCAACGAAATTTCCTCTGTTCCCGATTTCTTTTTTATTTTTTTAAGGTTACAAAGCCAACCATATGGTAGTGATGGCTTTGTGTCAATACCTTATTGGTAGAGTGACATATTATGTTTGTCTTGTAAGAAATTAGACAGTATCAACACTAACGGAGTTGAACTAAAATGAACATAGAAAGAATGATGAGAAAAGTATCTATCATTGAGACATGTGTAAGTGAAAATCCTACCGGATTCGCTCAAAGTGCATGTTTAGCGATGATTAAAGGTATCAGAGAAGCAAAAACAGATGAAGAAAAGGCAGCAATTTGGGTTTCGCTAAATGCGAATTACAAGTTGATACCGAATCGAACCGAACTAACCGGAAGTTCTCCGGTATTCCCAAGTGCTGTTCAAGCAGGATGGGATTCAGCAGTTCAGAAAACTATCAGACCCAAATTAATCAAGGTCTTGGAAGACACACAATTAGGTAGAATGTATCCTAAGCGTGGAACGAAAGCCAAGAATGAAAATGGTGATGAATATTCAAGGCCGCACGAGTCGGCTGAAGCATTGGCAGATAACATAATCAACTTGTGTGAGTCACACATGCTTGATAGGCTAGTTGCAAAGGTATGGAATGGTGATATGAAAGACATTTCCTATAATTTCCCTGCCGAAACCTCAGATAATACGGAGGTTGAGGGCTGATACCGTTTAATTTCTTACAAGGCTCCAAAAATTATTTTTTGGGGTTCCACAAAGCCAACAACCATATGATAGTAGGCTTTGATAATATCCTATGTTAATTGCGCCCCTATCTTGAAAGTAAATCGGAAAATAATATTGTAATCGTGGATAATTATCAGAATTTTCTACAACGGGCATTATTAATAAGAAAAAGGAGATGAAAAGAATGAGTATTACTTTCGGAATCAAAACAGACTGTGTTAAGTGCAAAACTCTAAACTGTTATTGTAGTGATAACCCCGACTATTGGGATGAAAAGAGAGAACAATTTACCGACAAAGAAATGGAGGACTTTGATAATGTATTCAATTGGATTGAATGGGTCATTCAAACTAACGGTTGGGGTGATGAATACCTTTTGGGTGTTATTGAAGACTTAGAGGAATACATCAAGGATATATTAAATGAGAATTATAAACTTGAACAGTTATTGACCATCTCTCAAGGGTTCGACCCTAATTTCAAATCTATTATTACAGAAGAACCCTTGTGGCCCATGAAGGAGGAATGAACATGAGCAAACGCTTTCCAAAGTTACACAGAGTAATCATTGAACACTCTGTAACAGGTGAATTACTAGATAAACCCGCAGTGATATACATCAAGGCTAAAGACTTTGATGAATGGTATGATGAGATGCTTGAAGAAGGCTGGCTGCCGAGCGGGGAAGGAACCTATGAGCGAATCATGCACTGTCCTATCGGCACTGAAGTATGGTATTACCCACAATGGAGATTGATAAAAAAAGAGGATTGAGGATTGCCCTTCGGGGTCATTAAACAAAGCACGACCTAAACATAATATAAGTCCCTTCTTTAAAATGGGTATAAAAATAATCCTTGATTTTAGGTTATTGTAGTTAGTATATATTTCAATTGCTCTTATACTATATAGGGAATATAATATTTAATATTTTTATTATATGTGATATAGTATTTACGGGGTGTGTCTCATGGTAGATGCGATGAGACTGAAATGAGACTGAAGATGATAGGCTTTCAGTCTATCATTTATTATTATTCAATCTCATAATCTCATAATCTCATATCATATCTCTCCTATCTTCTCTCTCTCTATTATATCTCTCTCTTAGGGCGTTGAGACATGAGACATGAGACTGAAACGGCTAAATGGGTTTCAGTGTTGCTTTTACCTTTGTCTCATGTTATGTCTCATGGATTCTATGTAGTGTATTTTTTACATGTGGCAAAACTAATTCCGTATAAAATCTGTAAATTTATTTTATGTCAATAGTTAATCCTAGCATAAATTACCTTTACGCAATGTGCGTATATATTACACACTTATGAAAAAGGGGCTTTATTAGATAATGTAAAAGTAGGTAATTATGGAGTGGCTAGAAACTGTTGAGATAGTAGAATCATACATCGAGATAAATAAGGAAGAATTAGGAAGCATTGCAGATGTTGTTAAATTACAGATACGGATAGGTAGTGAAAATGCTGATGAAAGAAGTCGAGTCATTTCTTCTATCAGAGGTCTCCTAAAGGGTAGGGCAAATTCTCCATTTAGGCAAGGCGTTAGATTGACGAAACCTGTCTCTGTAAAAGTGACCATTGATAAGGTAAGTAAGATGGTATATGAGGCTTCAATAGTATATTTCAATATGGTTCCTAGTGGCCTACATCTGAAGCATGGGAAAAGCGGTGGCGGTGGATATGCTAGTGCTGAAGAATATGCTAAGGTTGAGGAAGGTAAAATAAAAACGGTTCTTCACAGAAGGTTCAAGAATAAATTATGGGATGGAACGCTAGAGGGATTAGGCTATGAAACTTCCACACTAATCGCAAATGAAGAAAAAAATCTTTAATCCTAAAAATTATGTAATTTATAAAGTGTCAAATGTTACACAATAAAGGGCATCTAGGTTATTAATGGAGGGAGGGTCGGAGGTCATCTCGATGAAGTTGTGTTCAAGTGAGACATTAGTTAGGTTTTCAAAAAGCCTAAATAATAATTATTTTTAAAAAATCTAGGAGGCAGGGGTTGAACGAGGAGCCTAAAGACAATTATGTTCCCCCTCCTCCAATGGTGATTTTATGAATAAAAAGAAGATAGGGCTTTGGTTGCTTCGTATTTGTGAAGCGAGTATTGTGCTTTATCTGATTTTAAAGTATGTTAAATTCTAGTCGGTTTATACAGTAATAATAGGAAAAGGTTAGTGAACTTGTAGATAGTGGGCAACTTCTCCATGAACCTATTCCCGACAACAGGTGTTCCTAATGATAGAATGGATTAAGAGTTTTTTCGTTTCAGAAAAAAAGCAGCCATCTAGACCCAAGTGTTGCATTTGTGGTTTAGGTGCATCACACTTCATGTTAGTCGAATTTAAGAAAATAGATTTGACAGACGTTGAAAATAAAATATTAATTAAAATTTGTAGTGGTTGTTATGAAGAAGTATATGAAAGATATAATCCCGATAGGAGACCACCGTTTATTCAAAAGGGAGTTTTTGAATCGCAGTTGGGATTTAGAAAACAATAGAAAAAAGATATTCAAGAAATTGAAAGAGGCCGGTATGTCCTCTTATTTAGCATACCAAGAATCGTTAAGGAGAATGTAAATATGGAAAATATATTAGAATGGTGCGGGTTTAAAACAGCCTATGATTTGTTAAAAGCAAATATGTCTGAAAAGGAACTAATGAGTTTATTAGAAGATTTAGTAAATGCTCCCGATGAAGCAAGTGAATTTGTAGAGGAAGAAATTACTAGGATTGCGGAAGATACTTATGAATGGATAGACCATGAAAAGTTAATGGATGATGCAGACCATAGAAAATACTCAAGATATAGAGATGGTGATTATAATGAAAGATAGAATAATTTTGTTGATGGAAATCTACACAGTTCACGAACTAGCATCTATGGTAGATGAATATATGAAAATGGTAGATAGCATACAAGAAGAAATGGGCAGAGATTTTGTTCAGCAACACGCATGAGGAGATGATGAAATGAATGATGAACTTAAAAAAGCAATAATAGAAATTGTAGAAAGAGAATGTGCAAAGTTAAGAAAACTGCAAAAAGAACTTTTTAGAACCTTAGTCGAAAGGTTATGTGTTTGCTTATATCATTTAGATGAAGGCAACTATGAAAAGACTAAAGATACCTTGTTGCAAACTATAATTGAATTAGAAGGCCACCAAAAGGGGATGGAAGCATGAACATATTTGCATTATCAGAATGTCCTGTGGAATCAGCAAAACAGATGTTAGACAAGCATGTAGTAAAAATGCCAACGGAAAGTTGTCAGATGTTACATACCAATTCTCTTTACTTTTTGTTTTGGAATTGTCACGGCAGAGAGCCTTCTCTAAAAGAGTTGAAGAAGTTTCACAAGGAATCACATTATTCCTATATGATGAAACCTGCTATGCTTAATCATCCTAGCACTATTTGGGCTAGACAGAACAAAGCGAACTATATGTGGCTATACAATCATGCTCTTGCACTTTGTAAGGAATATACTTACAGATATGGTAAAATTCACGGAACGGAAAAAAGAATACTAGACAGTTTTACTTTTGACTATGACGAAAGTGAATTGACTCCTGTAAGTATTGCTATGTTTGATAAGTATAGGATACCCAACTCTCATGGAAAACATTGTTGGGATTTCGTAATAGAATCTTATCGGCACTATTACGTTGAGGGGAAATGGAAATTTGCAGAATGGAAAAAAGATAGAATGCCAAATTGGTGGCCGGTTAAGAAAATAATAGAAAGAAAAAATGAAGTTAGAAAAGAACTAAACAAAGTCTATGGATTAAACTTGGAGATGTTAAGTTGAGATGTATGATTTGTAAAAACAAAAACACATTTGTAAGTTTGAAACATATTTGTGAAGAATGTAAAAAAGAATGGATGAAAATAATGGAGATGAAAAAATGAAATTTAATGCTAAGATAAAAGAAGAATTTGATTCAGAAGAATTAGAACTAGACCTATCTGATGTAGGCACAGTATTCATAGCATATGCTGATGGAACGATGGCAATACTAGTAAGGTCAGAAGGTAAAATAAAAGTAGAGTGGGTGAAAGAATGAAAGAGATAGAATTTATGATGATTGACGATGAGGAATTACCTCCCGTCATTATAAAAAAGAACGATGATGGAATGCCCAAAATATTAATTAATAACTATCATAAGATTTGGATATGTATGAATAGAGGAATAATTAATGGAATATTTGAGGTGTTCCCAAAGAAAGTAACTGGTATATTAGATGCTTATTTGAGAGAACAATATCAATATGAAGTAATGGATAGAGGCGAATAAATATGGTAGGATTATCAAAAATGGAAAGTAGTTTAGGTTATTGCGAGGTTTGTCCCAACACTCCTGCAAGTGCAGTTTGTGATAGAAGTCGGAAAAGAATCTGCTATTCTTGTGCAGTGATTGTATCTAAACCGAATGGAAAGATAGAAGTTAGAGTAAAGAGAGGTGTTAAATGATGGAAAGAATAATACAGCCTAGAAGAAGATTAGGAACAGGTCATTACGATAGGAAACTAATAGAAAGAATGACAGAATTATCTGTGGCAGACAATTATGAAGATGCCCAAAAAGAATGGATGGCAACAGGAAATGTATATTGGGGAGACGATGAAATACCGGATTGGTGGGAATCCCCAAAGCAATGTCTTTGTGGTCATAGAATAGAATATCATTTTGAAGTGGAGAATATAGAGAATGGAAATATGATTCTTGTTGGTTCTGACCACATAAATTCATATCATATATTGAAACAAATTTCAATGACAGCAGGAATAGATGAGACTTTAGTAACAGATGAAATGATAGATGAATGGCTCAAAATTAGAGTCGCATCAATGATGCAAACTGCTTGGTGGCATAAGAATGGAGAACTATTTACAAAGATGTTTGACGCAATCAAAGAATATGACGTTAGGTTAAATGTGAAAGTTAAGAAGTGGGCTTTTAATTCTGAATATCAAAAGCCTATGCCAATTACAGTAATAAGAAAGGGTTCTAGTGGTTCTCCGGCAACCTCTAGATATAAAATGGCATCAATTGTTTGGAGATGGAACCATCCCGACAATCCTAAAAATCAGCAAACTACTAGAGGGTATCCAACAGAAAAGTTGTGGACTGATTTAATTATGTTCTATGCTAGAATAGAAGAATTTAGAAGTAAATGCGATGACGAAGATAGGAAGAATGCACATAGATTAAAAAATGTCAAGAGACATAAATTGATGAGAGATATTACAGTATTAATGTTAGCAGAAGAAAGAGAGAAGATGCAAGAAGAAATATTTTTAGATAATTGTGAATATTACGGTATTCCGGATTTCTCAAAGGATATTCAAAATGAATCTTTTAGTCGGTGGGAGAGAACTTTCCTCCAAGACTTGCATCATAAAATGCAAATTCCTTTATTTGAAATAAGTTCTAGCCAACTAAAGAAACTAAAGGAAATATACGAAGATACTCCTGCCACAGATAAGCAAAAGAAATTTTTGCTCGATTTGGGGTATGCTTTTACGGTTGATGAATTGTCAAAAAGACGGGCAAGTGAGTTAATCGAGGAGTTAAAAACGCAGGGCTTTAATAGGTAATGCGAACTATAAAAAATAGAAAGAGGTGAAATGAATGATAAGTTTGACAATTTTGAATGAAACAGGACACACTTCACTAACCCTTGAGGCTAGTGAAGTAATAGAACAGATAAATACCCATCCTACTGATTGGGTATTTATTGACGGAGAAATGGTCTCAAGAGAGAACCTTTCAAACGTCAATTGGGATGATGTTGATTCAGTTGTTTTAACTCCGGCTATTGTCGGTGGTTGAATTACAACTAATTAGGGAGGAGAGATAGGGGTAACTCTCCTCCCGTTTCTTGGAGAGTTTTACATGAAATGGTTTGATAATGCCGAAGAATGTAGAATAGTAATAGAATCCTTTTTTGGAGATTTAAGTCCTTTAGATAGAACTAAATTACAAATGGTATTTGATAATCTAGAGGGCAAATCAGATAAAGAAAAACAATGGGTTATGTGCCAAGCATTTAGAAAATGTCTTTGGAGTATTCCCGAAGCGGTAGAAAAAGGATTCATGGTTTGGTTAAAGACCGAACTACCAAACAGAAAAGCCGCTTTAGAATATCATGGTGAGTTACAATGAAAGAAAAAGACCCCGAATACGAAAAAAGCATTTGGTCTTATAAAAAAAGAATAGCGACTAAATGTAGGATTTGTGGAGGGCAACTTATCTTACCTCAAGAAATGAAAAACGAAATACATGATGATTGCGATAAGCAATTAAAAAACAATACATATGTGATGTGATTAAATGGGAATAATAGAAATGGTAATGCAAGATAGCAGATTAGCAATGAGATATGAAATCCAAAATATGAGAGATGACAAGTGGATACATTCTCCTCAAAGAGACTATGTAGAACCTAATTGGTCTTCTAAGGGAGACCCCTATCATGAAGGGTTGTGCCGAACTTGGAGAAACATAATATCTAGAGCAGGTGGAGGTCAATGGAATTTTGAAAGAATTTATTGGTTTGCAGATAATACCTATCCTATTCATATAAAATACGATGGTAAATATTATTTGAATGGAAGGCAATTTGGGCTAAAAATAGCATGTAATATTTTTGCAAGAGTGACATATGCTTGCTTCTTTGAAGAACAAAGAGACTATGACAATTTGATGAAAGTATATTTGAAAGCAGTAAGTGTTCCGGAACCTATACTATATGTTCTAGAAAATAGAGTGCCATATTACTTTTACGCTGACTATCAAAGACAAGATGTTAGACTAAATGTAGAAAAGATAGGGAGAGGTAAATATGCAATAGAATTATCTGATTCTGTATGGGGAGAGATAAGCGAGTCAGAGTTAGTTACCTTTGTCAATTCGTTTAGGAATAACAATAAAAGAGGAAAGTGGTATAGAATGTCTCCCGCTCTACTATACAAAAATCTAGTAGGTAAAGACCCTTCAGAATCAGAACTAAAAATAATGATTGCTTTTCTATCTCAAAATAGAACAAAAGATATTGTAGAAAAAAGAGCCAAAGAGTTAATTCTTGAAACTTGCGAATTAATGCCGACTAAATTCTTCTATCATGTAGAACACGTAGAGGAAGATGCCAGTCATAAAAAAATAAAAATTGATGGATATAAATTAATGAAAATAGATAAAACTAATAATGAGTGGCTATTTGTTAGAGGTCAATTGTATGATTGGAAGATACAAAAAGTTAGCAATAGAGAAAGCAGACAATCTGTGAATACCTATGTGTATAATATTCAGCATATAAAAGAAAAGACAGGCCAAATAAAAAACGAGGATGGAGATTGGATAGACACCTTTGAAACAAAGAAAGTTCCAATGTGGCTAGGGCCAATTTGTGTTGATAATTTAGCGATGGGAGGAGCGCAATCTATTGGAGACCAAATGGTTGCTAGAGGATATGCCTTTTTGAATGACCGTGTTGCTACTAAATTAATTAGCACTATTAACGCATATTTGTATGAAGAAGATATGTCAAACCATAGATTAGATTTTGAATATTTATTAAATAACAATATAGGTGAATTGATATGTCGTGCAAAGAATGTGGATTAGATAAGTTTAGTTTTGATGAAAGAATGGGAGAAAGAATTTGCGATAACTGCGGCCTTGTGGAAGTAACAGATATATTTGAGCAAAGTGTTTCTCAGTATAGTCCATCCGGTGAAATAATACATGAAGCGACTTTTAGAAATACTTTAGGAACGACTAATAAAAATAAATACATTTCTTCTGAAATAAATATTCAAACAGGATTAGTATTTTGTAATTTAGTATTATCTTCAATAGCGATAAATCATCCTTTGAGAGATAGAGTAGAAGAATGCTACATCTCTTGTTTTAGAGGACATGTATTTAGCAATAAATATAGTTATGAAAATAGGGCCACTGCTTTAGTTTATTATGTGCTGAAAGAAAATGGGATAGCCATAAGGATGAGTGAAGTTAGAAAAGAGTTTGATTGCGATATGCGTAAGGTGAACAAATTAACAAGGTTGATTGCAAAGCATTTTGGAAATTCTTCAGTTTATGCTAGAGATAATCTAGTATCACTATTAGATAAGACTTCTAGAGATATAGAAGATAGTGCGGAGTTTATTACTTCGTGTCAAGAATTACATGTTACAATAAACCCTGTTCTTGAAAGAAATTACTTTACTAAAGGCAGAACATATTGTGCAGCAATTTGTTTGATTGTATCTACTGCTAATATGATGCAGATAAAACAGAAAGATTTGGCAAAAAGTGTGGGATTTGCAGTTTGTTCTATTAGAGAGCAAGCGCAAAAAATACTGAAACTATTAGGATTCAATAGTTTGAAAGAAGTTCGTGGTAGAGCAATAAGTGATTTTGTGAGGAATGAAAATGAAAAATAAAGAAATATTAGAATGGCTTAGTAAATATGTAGATGATGTAACAGAAATAATAATTAAAAATGATATTATCTATTTAGTAGTAAATAATAGAAAGATAGGAATGATAACCTATCAAAAAATATGATGGTGATAAAATGAGTTATACAGTTGATTGTAAAAGGTGCGGAAGTCGGTTTATGAAAGTTTCATTGAAATCAAGAGAAACTATTTGTCAAACTTGTAGAAGAAGAAATCGTAACGCTATGGTTTCCCAACCTTATGAAGAAATGTCTAAAGGAGAAATTATTAGATTGTTGCAGAATACAGAAGTTTCACTCAAAAACGTAACAGATAAAGTCGAAATGCTTGAGCGTAGATTAAACAATATGTATGTTTCGTTAAAAACTAAGAACGAGATTAAAGATGCAATTAGAAAAGAGATTGAAAATATTGCGCCCGAAATGAAATTACAGGTTGTTAAACTTAACAATAGAATTATCAAGTTAGAAGACAGCAAAGAAGACTTGACTATAACAACACGTAAACATGCTAGACAGATAGAAGAAATAAAAAAGAGGAATAAAAATGATAAATGAAGAATGGATTGAATACTATGTATATTTAGAAGAATTACGACAAAGCGGAAAAACCAATATGTTTGGTGCTTCTCCTTATTTGCAGAAACAATATGGTCTGAATCCAAGAGAAGCCCGTAAAGTTCTAGGTAGTTGGATGGATAACTATCAAGAGTTGTTAGTTAAAGAAATAATTAGGAGAGATTAAGTTGCTAAAGAAAGATTATGTAAATATGACTAATTATTTAGTTGAATATATATTGAATTTTGAAGGTAGTTGCACAGGTTATGTGCCTACCCAAAAAGCGAAGGAAGAAATAATTTACAGTGTAAAGCGAATTATGGAAAATTGTGGAGTAGAATTTAAATCAAAAAGGAAGTGGTATGAATGAGAAAAATATTAGTTATTGGAGCAGGTGGAATAGGAAGTTTCCTTATCCCTCTACTGTATAAAACAGGATTGTATGATATTACAGTAGCAGACCCCGATATTGTAGAGAAGAAAAATATTCCCTATCAGAATTATGAAGATGAAGATATTGGAGTAAATAAATCAACAGTAATGGCAGTAAGGTATTCTGTAAAGAACATCCCTTACGCTATAAGAACTTCAAAACAAATCAAAGGATATGATTTAGTTGTATCTTGTGTAGATAATCTAAGTCTTAGAAGAACTCTGTATAGAACTGAAAAGGTTTCTTGGTTAGATTTGAGAGCGCAGGGCCGTAATGCAGCGTTTATTAGTTCCGATTCTAATCCGGAACAATGGGAGACCATGCTTGCTGGCCCCGATGGAAGTTTTTCTTGTCAAGGAGATTCTTGGGATGGTTCAAATAAAGGCGTTCATTTTATGCAAGTAGCAATAGCAGGAATGGCAGCAGAATGGATTCAAAGATGGTTTAATCATGAAGATGTTGGGCTTTTTAAGGTGGTAAATGTATGACCGAAATGATGGAAAATGAAAACGATGCAGATTATAAAGTTGGAATAGTTTCTACTTGGGAATTAAATCCTAAAGTTACTGATGAATTTTTAGACGAAATATGGAAAGCCTCTACTGAGTATCTTCCTAATCTTGAAGTTCAAGTAGTAATAGATTCAAATGACAGACTACATATTAGTAAGGGAACTTCGGGCTATGTAGATTTTACAATAAATCCCGTTGGAATGAAGTTACCTATTAAGTGCTGGATTCACACTCATCCCTTTGGTCAAGCATATTGGAGTGGAATAGATTGGAAAACTATTGACACTTGGAGACCCCTAATGAAAAAAGCAATTGTTTTAGGTAAAGAAGAAAGAGGACTTTGGTTCAATACTCTAAGAGGTAGGAATTGGATTTGGGAAAATGAAGAAAGACAACTAATGATAGGTGAAATGATATGATTCAGTGGATGCTTAAAATAACAATTGCTCTTATGGGTAGAATCTATGTATTCTTAGATTCATTCCTAAAGAATGAAGGTGGCCCTATTCTTGGTATTCAGATAGATGAGGAATTTGATAATATGAATCGAAAAGAACTTTGTAAATATGTTGAAGCAAAGTTTGGTTGGAAAGAAGGAGATTTTTGGAATTTACACTCTACAAGCAAGATTAGAGTATGTTGCCAAATTGCAAGAGATAATAAATTTAAGGTGAAGAAGAAATGATTAAAACAATAGGAAAATGGATTGGTTTTTTACCATTAACAGAAGAAAGCGCAAGCGGAATAAAAAGTGAAAGTTTAGACAAAGGTATTGTTCATTGGGGAACTAAAGGAATTACCAATGGTCTAAAGGTAGGAGATAAAATACATTTTGATATTAACAAGGTCGCCTACAAAAGTAGTGACTATTGGATTATTGATGTGGATTATATTTATGGGGTGATTGAATGAATGACACAGACAAATACGATTATGAAAACATACAGCAATGGGTTGTTTCCGGCAACACTGTATTATCAGTAGCCCCACCCGAAAATCGCATTGTTGCATCTAACCTTACGATTCAAGACGCACAACTCATCGCAGACGCACCACTACTTCTCGCAGAAGTCAAGCGGTTGCGTGAGCAATTCAAACTTGCATATGATTGGGTGGACTATCAATTACCCGATGGAGGAATGAGAGACTTCGCAAAATATATTGGGGATGTGATTGAATGATTTTATTCGGAGAAGAAGTTAAAGAAAAACTACTACAAGGAATTAATCTTGTG
>TARA_R100001440_G_scaffold36955_2_pt1 | contig 25237 bp, 38 predicted proteins | sample TARA_R100001440 | Tara Oceans TARA_R100001440 (sample SAMEA2622112) | marine metagenome | biome: marine biome (ENVO:00000447); feature: surface water layer (ENVO:00002042); material: "saline water (ENVO:00002010), including plankton (ENVO:xxxxxxxx)" | depth 5 m
CAGATTAACTCATTCTTAAAAGGGATAGCTACTCACTACTGTAATAATAGATTTACACTTATCAAAGCACTTAAAGAGGATTATGAAAAACAAACATCCAAAGAAGGTAAAAAGTTTTTCTATGATTTATTAGCAAAATTTACAGAGAGTGATTTAAAAAAAGCAGAAGTCTTAGATTTTTGGAAAGAAATTAATTCTCAATAGTCCATTTCTCATATTCACTTTTAAGTCTATTAAAGGTCATTACAGATACTGGGTCACTATGAAAATCTGTCCTAGATTTAATACCAAGTATTGCTCTTAAACCTTTAGCAATAGTATCTTCTTGATTGGGAATAACATCTAACATCTTTTTTTGTGTTCTTAGAAATCTACCAAAGTTTACTTCTTTACATAACATTCCAGCTTGTTGAATTGTCTTAACAACCTCTTCGTTCTTGTTGACAACTTCCTCATTCAAACCAGCAATAGCTACCCATTTTTCTGTAGATGGTTGTGGCATTCCGAACATTGATACAAATTCTTCTGCTTTTTCTATAGGTATTTCTACTCCAATCTGAATTACATTTCTTGATTTGATAAGTTTGTAATCAGAATAAGTTCCTCTTATAATTCTATTAGTCTTGGTCATAAAGTTTCACCATATTTTATTGCTTTACTTAGTCTTGCTTTGTTTATTTCATTACCTCTAAAAATCATATTATATTTATGTGCCATACGAAATGTGCGACCAAAGCCACAACAAGGGTCTAAAACCACTGCGCCGTCAAAAGCACATTGCTGTATTATAGCATCTGTACACTTATCACCAAAGGTATTTGTGATAGAAGATTCATCAAAAGTAAAGTTATTAGTGTTTGCAAAATACATTATATGCAAAGGTAATAACTTATGCCCACCTCTATACAAAGTGTTAAAAATTTGTTTCATCTGAAACTCAGTATTTTTTTCTATAACATTTCTAAAATAATCAGAGAACCTTAATCCCATTTCAATGATTACAATAGAATTTGACTTGCTATATTTATTGATTATATCACAAAAGCATTTAACAAAATATTCCCAATCAACCTCAAACTTATTTATATTATTCATTTTAGCATTCATAGTATTCCAAAACTTTAGATTACCAATTCCCCAAGGTGGGTCAGAATACAATACATCAAACTTTTCATTATACATTAAAAGGTCTATAGCACCTTTAGTGATATCTCCGTTTAAAAGTTTATGTTGATTGTATTGAATTATATTACTCATAATATGGGCTTTTCAACCAAAATTGTTGGGCTAACACTTTAAGACTCTGAGTATCACCAAAATATTTCTGCGAAAATTTAGATTCACTACCCATCCTATGCAACTCCGTATGATGAAATAGGCATAAGGGAACGAGGTTCTTGTCATTAGACTTTCTTCCCATTCCCTTAATACCATCAAAGGGTTTTAATAGATGATGTGCTTGTAGGGGAGGTTGGCATTTATCATCACCTACTATGCACCTTTGATTATGTATCCAAGAAAGATGTTGTTTATTTACATATCGCTTTGTCATAATATTTTCTATATGCAGACGGAACAAGTATCTTCTCTCCTTTATGGTCTATTATACAGACTCCTTTTTCATCTGTAATATACCCATCCTTATTAATAAAACCAATCTTAGAAGGGTACATTGTCATCTAAATCCTTATCATCCAGTTTCTTTTCAATTTCGTCAAGACCTTTCTCTTGCTCTTTGTCAAACTCAACAGAGACAGATAAATAATTTAATTCAGAACCATCATCTCTTTTCTTGACTTGTTTCCATCCAGCAATCTTAAAATTAAAAGTATTAAATTCAAAATTACCATAAACATCTGGTTGGTTTGAACCTTGTTCTTTTTTTGTATTAATATTAAAATAACCGACCTTGACATAAATAGGAAACTTTTTCTTACCTTCTTTATTTGTGTATTCCGAAACAAGAAACTGCTGGTCATCCCCATTAACATTTATTTTTCCACCTTTAAATATTTTATCAGTAGAATTATATAATGCTCCTCTGTTTAATTTTTTATCTTCCATATTATACTCCTTTAATTTCACCTTTATATTTATATCTAGCATATCTAACCTTGTGACCATATTTGTCAGTTGCATCTTCAATGTCAGTTATAATATTATAATTATTCTTTAGATTAAAAATAATACTACTTAATCTCATTGAACCATAATAGTCATAAGCATCTTTAGGTGTAATTGATTTATATTTTTTAAGATGTGCTAAGACCTTTTGTGTTTTGTTAAATTTAGGCATTAAGAATCTCCCTTGCTAAGTTAATATTTTTTTGAACGATTTCGTTTGGTTCTTTCTTTAATAGTTTCTCTGCAAAACTAAAGCATTTTGCATATTCACGAAGTCTAGGTGTTCCTCTTCCATCATTCTTTTGTATATAATTTACAAGACTATTTAACTGTTTAGACCAAAGAACAATGTCAGATGTATTAACTTCATTACCTTTATAATCAATATATTTTAAAGTATTAACTTCTATACTTGGTTTGTCGGCTTCTTGACCAGCATTTCCATCATCATCTGTATCTATATCACCTTCAAGGTTTAACATAGGTTGAAGCAGATACCTTCTTAGATAGGTTATTTTGCTACCTACAGTTTGGATATTGTCATATGTACCCATATCTGCACTAGAACTAAGAAACTGTCCACTCTCGGTGTGTATAATCGTTTGTACGAAAAAGTTTTTAGTGTTTATTCTACACATACAAGAATGTATGGATAGTTTGTGTTTTTTTAAGCTAGGCATACACGATTCAAAAATGTCTGCTAGTGTAGAATACTCACTTCTAAAATGAGGATTTTTACCAGACTTTTTTAAAGGTTGAAAATCTTCTTGCGATTTTGATAAAGCAACAAGTATCTTATCAGTTTCATCACTAGAATATTTTATGAAGGCATTACCTTCAGCAGTTGTATGTATCATTTTATACTCCATAGTTTTTTTGCATTGTTAATATCATCTTGACCCCATTCCCAAGAGTCCAGATTTGGATAGTGCATTGAAGCGATTTCTTTTATATCATCAGATATAGATAGAAACTTCTCAATACCTTGACAGATAGCAACGACTTCTTTCATTGTGTTTTCAATATTACTAACACGATAAGTGGTGCAATGTTTTTTAGAAGCATAGTCAACCCAAGCATCTTTATTTGTTGCAGTAGAATATATTGCTAATTGTCTATTAACCGAATGAGGTAATGCAGATGGAATTGCTCTAGTGGTTTTTAAATCTCTAATGCTTCTTTCACATTCTAAATCTATGTAACCAATAATAGGTAACTTTAGACCATCTATATTTAATTCAACTTTGGATTGCATTTTGATAGGTTCATCATCAATATTATAATAAGTCGGAAATCCAGACATAACATAGTGTGGAATATCTGCTCTTTCTTTTTCTATTTTTTTCTCATCAAATTTTTGATTAAGACCTAGTAACTCAGAACTATAAAATGCTAAAGCATCATCTATATGCTCTTGGATGTTTTTTTCTTTATAAAAAGGAACTGATAATAATTGTTTCTCAACTGCACTCCCTCGTAGTGTTGAAGGATTACCATTGAAATCATCATACCCAGCAACCTTTAAAATAAATTTTGATTTATCACGAACAAATAGATTTATTGTTGATGCAGAAAAATATTCTATATAGTTTTCTAGTTTACTCATATTACCTCGTTGGGTTTTTTATGAGTTCAGTATATACAAAAAGTACAACTTGTCAAATTAAAATAATGCCTTATAATATTAATATGAATTTAAAAGACTATTTAAAACTAAATGGGATATCCAGAGAGAAGTTTGCAAACGAAATGGGCGTCAGCTACGCATCTGTGATAAAATGGGTTTATGGTGGTAGATTTCCAAGACCAAGTGCATTGAACAAAATATATGAACTTACAGAAGGAAAAGTACAGGCCAATGACTTCTTACAACAAATTCAAAAATAAACCACAAGTTGTTGACGGCATTAGATTTGATTCTATCAAAGAAGCAAATAGATATTCTGAATTAAAACTAATGTTAAGAGAAAATGAAATAAAAGATTTGGAATGTCATCCAAAGATTCCATTGATTGTAAACGATAAAAAAATTGGAACTTATGTAGCAGACTTTAGATATTACGACAATGCTTTTAAGAAAACAATAATTGAAGATGTAAAGTCAGTTGCAACAAAGACTCCAGTATATAATCTAAAAAAAAAGATATTAGCTACATACACTCCCCCCATTGAAATTGTAGAGATTTTCTAGTATATTATAATTAGCCAGATGGCAAATTAATCAGATTCCAAATGGGATTTACAAAAAGGGAAAACTAAATGTTAGACCCAATCTCAGTTCTTGGAATTGCAACAACAGCATTTAATACTTTGAAAAAAGGATTTGAACTTGGTAAAGATGCCGAGTCAATGATAAAAGATGTGGGTCGCTTTATGCACTCTGTTGACGATATTAAGAACGCACACAAAAGTAAAAAGGGAAAAATTGGTTCTGTAGAAGAAGAAAGTTTAGAAACATATGTTGCATTAAAAAAAGCAAAACAAATGGAAGATGAGTTACGAAATTTTATGAACGCAAATTATGGACTCAATGCCTGGAATGACATATTACGCATTCAAGCCAGATTACGCAAAGAAAGAAAAGAAGCAATCCTTAGAGCAAAAAGAGAAAGAGAAAAATTAATAATGTATATATTGATAGCTATTGGTGGCTTATGTTCTTTATGGGTAGTGTTCTACATTATCTGGAAAGCAATGGGAAGATAATCTATGGATAGATTTCTAAAAAAATGTATGTCATCGCATTGGTTTTGGATATATTTATTTGTTATAATATCTTCTGCAATAATTACATTCATTGAATTTTTGACAACATAATTGCGAAAACTAAAAAGAAAACTTAAATGGAAACGATTTCCAAAGATTTCTGTCTTACCTTACAAATCTCCTGTTGTGTGTTGGCATAGTACAAAAAAAAGTGTATTGTTAGAGGGAGAAGAAGAGTATAGGGATATAATTATACCGAAGGACAAAAAAAATGATTAACAAAACGACTTATCAAAAAAACAGAAGATATATGGCGTGGTGTGCTTTGATTATGATGTTTATTTCCACCATTGCCGTTCTAATCAATCCAGATAAATTTGCAAAAGCTGATTCAATATTGATGATGATGTATGGTTCTTTATCAGCACTTGTTGGTGCATATTTTGGATTTGCAAAAAACAACAATGACAAAAGCAAATAAAATAATATTTGTGCTTCTGGTTATAGAAATATCCTTACACATAGCAGAAATTCTTTTTGATATGTTTCAACATATTCACTTTTACGGATTTAATTGGTGAGATACGCCTATAAAAATAAAGCTAACAAACGAATGTACTATATTTTATTATTTGGTATAGGCTTACATATTTTAGAACTGTGGTTAGATATATCTTTTTTTGATTATTTAAAAAAATTGGATTGGGAAGATGATTAAGATTGTAAAAAAAATAAAAGAAAGGTTTGCAAATGCAGACAATGTAATTGATGGAATAGTGGATATTGGATTGTTAGTCTTTGATGTGTTGTCATCACCAATTTTGTTAGTGATGAGACTTGTACGATATTACATAAAGAAATGGATAAAAACATTCATCAAAACATTCTTAAAAAAAACATATCACAAAATATATGACAAATAATTACCAATGGTCTTTTCTAAGATTCTTTGGGATATAAATAGCATTCCCAACAATCACATCATAGAACTGATATGAATTGTTATCAGAAGAAAAACTTCTCTCCCAGACCTCAGTTGCATATCTATTAATACTTTTGTTCCTTAGTTTACCTTCTTCACAGATTAAGAAACAATCTCCACCCATAAGATTGACACATTCAATCATATCAGTTCCTACTAATTCATATGCTTCTTTTAGGGTTGGAATCTCTTCTTCTTTTTTTACAATGTAAGTCAAGATTCCATTAGCACCTAAGTTTACTTTCACTATTCCTCCATTCTCTCAAAGTCAGTAATAATATCTTCTTTGTTTTTTATTACTGTATTAATCTTATCTATTGCTACACCAAGATTTGCTTCTGCTTCATCATTTGTTGCAACTGCTTTAAGCATAAAAGATTTTACCTTCTGTAAGTTGTTAATGTCTTCTAAAATATCATTCATTTATTTACTCCTGTTGTTGTTTATAAACTCATAGTACAGTAAATAATATTATATGCAAGTTTTTTTGTACAAAAAGTAAAAGATATTTGAAATAAAATAAATTTAGTATAAAGTCAAATTTATGAGTTTTAAATGTATTGCAAATTGTATTGAGGTAAATGACATAAAATCTACTACAAAACTCGTATTAATTATGTTAGCAAATTATGCTGATGAAAATAATCAAACATTTCCAAGTAAAAAACATTTAGCAAAAATTTGTAATTGTGACGATAGAACTGTAACCAGATGCCTTTTAGAATTAGAGCAAAAAAAGTACATAAAAAAAGAAACAAGATTTATTGATGGTAGACAAACATCAAACCTTTACACTATAAAAATAAAAGACTTAGGGGGTGCAAATCTGTCACCCTCCCCCACTACAAATATGTCACCCCAATATACTATCATTAAAGATACTAAAGAGGTTATTAAAAAAAAGAGTAATGGAAGAAATGAATATTCAGAAGAGTTTGAAGAGTTCTGGAAACTATATCCAGATTCAGACCATAAAACTAAAAAGGATAAGACTTTTATAGAGTGGAAAAAATATCCAGATAAACAACAATTAAAAAAGTTTCTTAATAATTACATTCAAAGAAAGGGGGGGAGATTTATTCATAATCCATATAATTGGTTTAAAGATAAAGTATATCTAAACTATAAATCTGATATAATAAAAGAACAAAAAACAAAAAACTCACTAGCTGGGTAAGGAGTAGTAATGGAAAGACAACTAAACGAACAAGGAATTTATTTAACTTCCTACAGTATTGGAACATATAAAACATTTTGTCCTAAATGTAGAAACAGTAGAAAGTCACAAAACCGACACGACACACCACTATCAGTTACGATTGAAAATGACAAAGCATTATTTAATTGTCATAATTGTGACAACACTGGCATAGCAAGTGACAAACAAACTTATCAAACTGTACCTAAGTCAAATCCAGATAAATTAAATTCTTGGTTTCAAAAAAGAGGAATTAGCAAAAAGACAACAGACGATTTAGGAATCTATGAATGGAACGAGAATATTTGTTTTCCATATATTCAAGACGGAGAAACAAAGAATGTCAAATATAGAACTTATGATAAAAGGTTTAGACAAAAACCAAATGCTCAAAGAACTTTATATAATATTGACAATGTAAAAAAATATTGGAAAGCCACAGGAAGCAAAAATATTATAATTTGTGAAGGTGAGATGGATGTTATTGCATTTTATGAAGCTGGTGTTATAAATGCCGTATCACTTCCAGATGGTGCGCCTAAATCTGCAAAGTTTGATTTGAAAGATTTAAGATTTAGTGCATTAAAAAATTGTTCTTTTCTTAATGAGGTTGATAAAGTCTATATTGCAACAGACCAAGACGAAGCTGGTAAAGCATTGCATCTGGAATTAGTGCATAGATTTGGTAAAGACAGATGTCTACGAGTCAAATTTCCAGACCAGCAAGGAGACATTCCAACTAAAGATGCAAATGAATGTTTAATGAAACTTGGAAGGAATACTCTAATACAATGCTTAAAAGATGCTATTCCATACCCTATAGATGGGATACACACAGTCAAGAATTACCAACAAGAAGTTTTTGATATCTATGAAGGTAAAATACAAAGACCCCTCTCTACAGGGTTTAAAATCCTTGATACGATATATAAAATTCAAGCTGGAACATTTCATTTGGTGACTGGTGTACCGAATCACGGAAAGTCAAATTTTATAGACCAATTAGCAGTCAATATGTTAAGAGAACACGGATGGAAGTTTTGTATATTTTCTCCAGAGCATTCAACACCCCAACATATTAGAAGAATAGTAGAAAAGATTGTAAAGAAACCATTTGATGACGGAGTGTCTCAGAGGATGAGTGTAGAGGAATTAAATAGAGGTTTAAATGTTCTAAATAATAATTTTTATTTTATGGAAAACAAAAATGACATTCCCACGATTGATTGGATACTTGATAAAGCAAAGCAATCAGTATTGAAGTTTGGTGTAAAAGGGATTATAATTGACCCCTATAATGAGATAAACTCAACTAGAGAAGGGAATAAAAGAGAAGATGAACATATTAGAGATATTATCAGCAAAGTTAAAAAGTTTTGTAGAACACACGAAGTCACTATGTGGATGGTTGCCCACCCAAGTAAAATGCCTAGAGCAGAAGATGGTTCAATCCAAGTGCCGACCTTGTACGATGTTAGTGGTTCTGCTCATTGGAATAATATGTGTGATGTTGGTCTGGTAGTTGCTAGAAATTTTGATACACAACAAACCAGAGTAATTACAAGAAAAGTTAGAGAGCAAGGATTGTATGGAAACATTGGAGAATGTTTTTTTAGATACGATTTATCAGAAAGAGTTTATAAAGAGGTAGTAGACTCATCCAAACCAGAAGCACAAACCCATTGGAATGATTGATGAAAAATTCCAAATCAACATTTATGAAAATATATCAAGACACAAATGTTTTTGATAAGGCATTAGAAAGAATTAATTGGTTGTTTGACGAGTTTGATACTGTTGCAACAAATATTTCTGGGGGTAAAGATTCAACAGTAGTTTTAGAATTGTTGATAAAAGTAGCTAGGGAAAGAAAAAGACTTCCAGTCAAAGTTTTATTTTTAGACCAAGAAGCCGAATGGACTGAGACCATACAACAAGTTAAATATTCAATGGAAAGAAAAGAAGTTGAACCCTATTGGTTTCAAATACCTTTTATAATTCAGAATGGAACATCAACTATAGATTGGTGGTTAAAGTGCTGGGATAAAGAAAAACAAGACAAGTGGATACACCCATATCAAGAAATATCATATAAAGAAAATGTCTATGGTTCAGATAGATTCTATAAAATTATGGATTTAATTTACGAAAAAGAATGGGGTTCAAATATTGCTGTTTTAGGAGGAGTTAGAACTCAAGAGTCAGCAACTAGAAAACTTGGGGTTTGTGCTGATGCAACCTACAAAGGAGAAACTTGGGGAGCAATCAGAAATAAAAAGAAAGGAATATATTCGTTTTATCCGATTTATGATTGGACTTTTCACGATATCTGGAAAGCAATACACGACAATGGATGGAGATATAATAAGGTTTATGACTCAATGTACCAATACGGACTTCCTTTTAGCAGTATGAGAGTTTCTAACCTTACACACGAGACTGCAATCAAAAGTAATTTTTATGCACAAGAGATAGACCCTAATGTTTATGAAAGGCTTACACAAAGAATTGGTGGAATTGATATGGCCTCAAAATTTAATGAGGATTATTTTGTTAATGATTTACCTTATATGTTTAAAGACTGGACAGAATATAGAGACTATTTATTGGAGAACTTAACACAAGACAAATACAAAAAATATTTCAAAGGATTGTTTAAGAGAAACCAAAACACATACGGAAGAATATTAGAACAAGTTCCAGAACTGTTAGTAAAATGTAGAAAGGCACAAATCCAAAGTATTCTTACAAACGATTGGGAGGGTACAAAGATGGAAAACTTTAGACGATTACCTTTGTTAGCAAGGTATAGACGAGAAGAATTAGAAGGAGTTAAAAGTGACTTTTGATAAACACCCAATAAGTAATATTAAGTGGATTAAGATTGATAAGGTACAAGCAAATAATTACAACCCAAATGCAGTTGCTAAAAATGAGATGAATCTACTATACACATCAATCAAGGAGGATGGATATACACAACCGATTGTAACTATCTACGATAAAAAGATTAACAAATATATTATTGTTGATGGATTTCACAGATATACAATTATGAGAATGTATAAAGATATATATGAAAGTACAGATGGGCATTTACCTGTCGTTGTTATAGAGAAAGGCATAGAGGAAAGAATGGCATCTACTGTACGACATAACAGAGCAAGAGGGAAACACAACATAAATGGAATGGCAAACATTGTATTCAATATGCTGGATAATGGAATGGATGATAAAACAATATGCAACAAACTTGGATTATCAGCAGAGGAACTAATAAGATTGAAACATACGACAGGATTTAGTAAGCTATTTGAAAACACAGAATATTCAAAGGCTTGGGAAACACGAAGACAATTAGAATTGAGAAAAGAATATGAAAATAGAAACAGTTGATATCAATACAATAAAACCTTATTGGCGTAACCCACGAAAAAACAACGATGCGATTGAAGCCATAAAAAATAGCATTACAAAATATGGATACAACAATCCTATTCTAATTGATAAAGATAATGTTATTATTTCTGGGCATACAAGATATATGGCGCTGAGGCAGTTACAAAAAAAAGATATTCCGATACTAAGACTAGATTTGTCAGAGCAAAAAGCAAAAGAGTTTAGGATAGTAGATAACAAATCCTCAGAGTTAGCCTTATGGGATGATGAGAAACTTATGCAAGAACTGAGAGAAATATCTGACATTGATGATATGCAACAATATTTTAATGATTTAGATTTGAATAAAATCATATCAGAAAATCTTGAGGTCAAACCGATTGAGGTGAGTGATGAAAATTTAGGCAAAACTCTGGAAGAACAAGAAGATAATTTTGTTAATACTCAAGAAGAAAATCTACATAGAGTGATGTGTCCTCATTGTCTTAAAGAACATTATGTAAATAGAGAAGAGTTAAATAATTTTAAACCAGATTGGCAAACAAAACTTGCAGAGGAATAAGGGTCACTTCGGAGACAAACAAACAAACTTTAGTGACCCTTATATGAGGTTGCTCTAAAACATATTATAAGCACTCTCTTTGTTAGCATCAGTTCTTGCATCATACAAAAACTTTTGGTCTAAAGAGAAGTCCTCATAACCCCTAGCGATTGTGTCAAAATAACTACGGCTAGGAGGAGCAATTCTATTTGTATTCATTGTATAAGTGAGGGCAACTTTACCATCAATATCAAAATACAACTTTCTATACAGATGAGGAAAACCTTCGTAGATATCTAAGGCTTTTTCACAAGCATCTGAAATTTCCCAAAGACCCATAGGGCAACTTGCACCTTTGTACTCCTCAATGTCTGCAACACCTCTGAATACTAATCTAAAGTCTGGTACAAGAATCTTTCCTAGTGGTTTTGCTAGAGGACAACGAAATTTCATTTGTCCTCTATGTAAGTTACTTCCATATGCTAAGTACAACATTATGCACTCCTTTCTTCGTTAAATCCATCAGTTCTGTCTTCGTAGTAACAAGCAACCAATTCATTGATTCCATCAAACAACTTGTCAGTTGAGGTAGTAACTTCTAAGTTTTTTGCTAAAGTTCTAAGACCTTCCATATTCAAAATACCAACGGCAGTCTTTCTGTTGTAAGAAGTATATAAGTGGGCATATACTCTGTCATAACTATATCTGACACTTGTTGAATCAGCACCACCTTTTGGATTATGGTTGATGAACTCAAAACCAAAACTTCTTTTTTGAACAAACTCAATCCCAAGAGTTGTCAAAGCAAACTTCATAACACCAAATGCTCTTTTTTTCTGGGCAGAAGTCACTTCAGCATTTGCATCAAAGTTAGTAGGAATAGCATTACCATTTTTCTTACCGATTGAATTTTTAGACTCAAGAATAAAATCTGCTAAGAAAGCAATCCACATTCTGATTTTTAGAGCATTAGCAGTTCCAGAGTGATGTCTGAACTCAATAGTTCCCGTTCTACCATAAACACTTGTCAAATTTACTTTCTGTTGTCTTCTACTTTGTCTTGACAATGTTCTTGCACAATCAGAATCAAAGTTCATATTGATAAGAGAAGAACAATAAGAGTTAGAGTTTGCTCTTCTACTTCTTGGCATAAATGAATCAATCTGACTCTCAAATCTTTGGTAACGAGTAACTATGCTTTTGATTACTGCACCATCTTCCTTGATACCATTCCAAGAGAAGTGAATGTGAAGTCCACAGTTTCTGTCAATGTTTGCATTTGCAGATTTAAGAACCTTACAAATCTTGTCAATCTGACCTAAGTCATTAAGTGTAAGGATTGGAGATACAAGTTCACCACCAATCATATTTCTTGGATTACTGTAAGAACCACGACTTACTGTTCCATCCCAACAAATCTTCCAAGTATCAAAATTTGTATTGTTATGATATCCCTCAATGACTGAAGCAATACCAATGTCTTGAAGAAGTTTTTGTACCTTCTTAGCTGAAGCATCTTTAAATTCAATTTCAACTCCAAATGTTAGTTCGTTTTTTTCCATATCGTATCTCCTAGTAAAAGTTTGTTTGTTTATACTAACATAGTACGAAATAAGTTGATGTATGTCAACACTATTTCAAAATAAATATTAATTTTTTTTTCTAACAATATCAATGACTTACAAGGATTGAATAATTTTTTTTGTTGATGGGTATAAATAATTGTTGATTTTTAGAAACTTTTTGTGTTATAAATATATAAACAAATAAAGGAGTTAATATGAATTTAGATATTATAAAATTAGATGACATTGGAGTAAGGGTTGACTTTGCTCTAAGAAACTCAGATTCATTTCAAGAGTTTAGAGAGATTTGTGTAGATGCCTTTCTCAACTATGGAGAAGTTGAATTAGGAATCAATCAAGGTACATCTGCTGAGATATTTATGGCAAACGATTATGATTCTGAATTACTAGAATTATGGAATAGAAACTGTAATAAGTATAGGGAGTAAAAGATGAAAACAAAATATGAAAACTTTTTACAACATCTGATTCACGGAATTGATGAGCCACAAAAAACTTTTGTTAATCATAATAAAATTGGTTTTACTAAAGATAGGTTTGCTCTTAAAGGTAAGTTGTTATCAGCAACAAAGATATTTTTAAGTGACGATTTTGTAAATAAACAATTTGTCAAATATAGTGCTAAGTGCAAAAAAGATTTAGATAAGAAGAATAAGAAATTAACTTGCCCAATAGAAATTAGAGAACTACACCAAGAGTTATTTAGCAACTCACTTCCTCTTTATGATAATATGTTAATATTATTTCCCTACACTGTGACATTAAAAAAGCTAGAATTTATGGCTGGGTGTTGGATTAGAAGATTTAAGCCATCTAGTAATTCTAGGATTATCAGCAAAACTGGATTATTAAGTAAAATAAAAGATACATCAGCATTATATATCATTAGCACATTTGACAATTCTTGTAAGTATCACGGATATGATGAAAGATTAAATTTAAGTTTGGTTGACTACTTCATAGACTTCAGTGGACAAATTAGTGATATTCATACAAAAGCAAAAGATGATTTTTTTATGAAAGAGGAGTTTGGTGATTTTATAGAGCCAGTCAAAAAGTCATATGGAAATTTCATTGATTTTGCTCCATCAACTATGCACGGAGAAAATATTAACTTTCATAAATTGACAGAAGCTGTTATGTCTGTTCAGACTTTTAAATCACAATTAAGTATCCTAACCTATCTTAATCTTTTACAATTCATTAATGCAAAGGGTTCAGAAACTATTCCATTCAAATCACATCTACCAATAAAGAAAAGAAGTAATGTAATAAAAGGTTTTGAATACAAAATGCTTGAAGTAAAAAAAGCCAATACTATCACAACTAGATATGGAGATTCAATTAATAAGAATAGATTACATCAAGTTAGAGGTCATATGAGACATTATCAAAGTGGTAAAAGAACTTGGATTAAATCACACGAGAGAGGTGATGAAAAGATGGGAGTAATAATCAAAGATTATAACTTCAAATAAAATTTGCTAAATGACAACTTTATGATTAAAATATGATTAAATTTTTTACATAGTATAAGGAGAATAAATGTTTAGTTTTATTACAAATCTATTTAAATCCAAACCAAAAAGACCAATGACTATAAGTCGTTTACATATTATGACTAAGAAAGAACTAGAAACATTTGGTCGCAAGAACGGAATAGAACTTGATAGAAGGTTTCATAAAAACGATTTGGTAGACCAGTTATTCAAGCATCTACAGAAAAAAAAGTAGGTGTCTTAGTATTCTGACTATGGCAAACACTTGATGAGAGTCCTTATATTGCCTTAATATTTGACAAAATGTCTAAAATAATTGAAATTATGCTGATTCGTGGTATTTTATTATTATGACTAGGCACAATGCAGATATAATAGAACTTATAAGACAAGAGTATGTTCAAGGAATTGTAGATGCCAATGGTGTAAGGTCATATCCAACAATAGATGAGTTATCAAAAAAACACTCAATACCTTCAATCACTTTGTATAGGAAATCTCAAGGAGAAGAATGGAAAAAACAAAAAGCTGATTTTCAAGAAACTTTAAGAATTGAAATAGACAAAGAGAAAAGAAAAAAGATGGCAAAAGATTCTATTGAATTTGATGAGAATAATTTACGATTAGCAAAAGCCTTACAAAATGAAATTGTTGCATTAATTACATTGTCAAACAAGAAAAGAACTGAAGGAGAGAAAAGACCATTTTTTTCTGCAAGTTCCTTAAACAGTTTGGGTATGGCATTAATGACCTGTCAAAAGGTAGGGCGATTAGCATTAGGAGAATCAACTGACAACACAAACATCACAACAACAGAGTCCACAGTTAACGAGGCTTTCCAACTTATTGACGAAATATTCAGAGGAAAGTCAAAAGAAAGCGACTCTCAATTACATTAAATACTGGAAACTTGCTAGAGACAAACAAGTGACTCCTCTAGGGGATTGGAATGTATGGTTGATACTTGCTGGTAGAGGTTTTGGTAAAACTTGGACTGGAGCATATGACATAGTAAATTATGCAATGACACATCCAAATACAATAAGTGCAGTCCTTGCTCCTACATTTGGTGACTTGAGAAGAGTGTGTTTTGAGGGTGTAAGTGGAATAAATCAGTTGATACCTATAGAATGTTATTACAATTCAAGAGCAACTGGATATAACAGAAGTACATCGGAGATTAAATTATGGAATGGGTCAAAAATTGTTGGATTCTCTGCAAGTGAGCCAGATAGACTTAGAGGAAGCCAGTATCATAGGGCGTGGTGTGACGAGTTGGCGGCGTGGAGATATCCAGAGGCATATGACCAACTGCAATTTGGTTTGCGATTAGGAAAGAATCCACAAGTTGTAATAACTACAACTCCCAGACCAACACCAATAATAAAAGAACTAATGAAGAGAGCAGAGGATGATGTTTATGTAACTCAAGGGTCAACCTTTGAAAATAAAGAAAATCTTGCTCAGTCAGCTTTAAAACAGTTTGTAGATAGGTATGAAGGAACAAGATTAGGTAGACAAGAACTGTATGCAGAAATACTTGATGACTTTGAAGGTGCATTATGGAATTACACTATGCTGGAGGATTGTAGGGTTACTAAAGAACATTTACCAGAAATGACCAAAATAATTGTCAGCATTGACCCAGCCGTTACAGCCAACGCAAATTCTGATGAGACAGGCATTATTGTTTCAGCGTTAGGTGAGGATGAAAAATATTATATACTAGAGGACAAAACTGGTAAATATTCTCCAGATGAATGGGGAAGGGTTGCCATAGAACTGTTTTATCGCTATAATGCCAATATGATTGTTGCCGAGGTAAACAATGGTGGCGATTTGGTGGAAAGATTATTACGAAGTATTGAACGAAATATTCCTTATAAATCAGTCCACGCAACAAGAGGAAAGATGGTGAGAGCAGAGCCAATTTCTGCTTTATACGAACAAGGAAAGGTATATCACTTGGGAACTTTTCCAAAATTGGAGGAACAAATGTGTTCTTTTACAGGAGATAACAGAGGGGCATCTCCAGATAGATTAGATGCTTTGGTTTGGGGTTTAACTGAACTAAGTATCTCAAACGGAAAACCAATTTGGAGAATAAGCTAATGGGTATATTTGATAATTTTAAAAAAATCTTTAAGAAACAAATCACAACAAAACAAGCGCCTATAACAATGATGAATAATGTTGGTTATTCAGCACCAAGAAAAGATAGTTACCAACAGTATGCTCAAGAAGGATATCAGCAAAACGCAGTTGTCTATAAATGTATCAATGAGATTGCTAATGGTGCGTCTGCTGTTGACCTCTGTGTATATGATGATGACATCAAGTTGGATGCCCATCCCCTTCTAAACTTACTGGATAGACCAAATCCATTACAAGCTGGTAACGAATATTTTAAATCCTTGTATTCATTTTTGCTTATAGCTGGAAACAGTTATGCTTTGAGAGTGGGTGCAGAGAACGGAGAACCACGAGAACTGTATTTACTTAGACCAGATAGGGTGAAAGTCAAACCAAGTAATAATATGATTCCTAGAGGGTATATTTACGAGGTAGGTGGTAAGGTAATAAAAGAATATGATGTAGACCCACAGACAGGACAAAGTGAAGTCAAACATTTTAAGCTATGGAATCCAATAGACGATTATTACGGATTAAGTCCTATTCATTCAGCTAGTACAGATATTGACCAACACAATTTTGCCGCCAAACACAATGTCAGTCTGTTAATGAATGGCGCAAGACCAAGTGGTGCGATTGTGTTTAAACCAAAAGATGAAGCTGGACAATCAGTTCAACTTACTGAATACCAAAGGGCGCAACTTTTACAAGATATGCAAGTAAGGTTTCAAGGAACAGATAATAGTGGAAGACCAATGCTGTTGGAAGGTGACTTTGACTGGAAAGAAATGGGATTAAGTCCGAAGGATATGGACTTCTTACAATTAAAAAATATGAGTGCAAGAGACATAGCAATGTGTTTTGGTGTACCCAGTCAACTTATTGGGATACCAGATGCACAGACTTATTCAAACATACAAGAAGCAAGACTAGCATTATATGAAGAAACAATTATTCCATTGATAAGAAGAGTTGAATCTGACTTGAATGAATACCTAGCACCATTATATGGTGAGTCAATAAATCTTAGATACGATATTGATTCTATACCAGCAATGGCAGAACGAAGAAAACGAATCTATGAAAATGTTACTGTTGCAGTAAGAGAAGGAATCATATCAAGGAATGAAGCAAGAGAACGATTAGGACTAGAACCAATCTCTGGTGGAGATGATGTTTACATTGCCGCCAATCTTTTCCCATTAGGTGAACCACAAGAATCACCATTAGAAGACGAAAAGCCTAATCCAGATAAGGAAGCCGAAGATGCCTATGGATATAAAGCAGAAGTCAGAAGAGATGTTTTCACAACAAGAGAAGAAGCTGAAGAAAGGGCAAATGAAATAGGATGTCAAGGAACACACTTCCACGACTCAGATGGGGAGAGAGTTTATATGCCTTGTGCATCGCATAGTGATTACAGAGAACTTACTGGGAGAGATTTAAAGTATCATACTGCTGACCCAGAGTATTTAGTAAATCAAGAAATAAGACGAGATGTATTTACAAGTCAAGAAGAAGCAGAGGATAGAGCAGAGGAGATAGGATGTGAAGGATTCCATACACACGATGAAGAAGGTAACATTGTGTATATGCCGTGCAGAACCCACGAAGAGTATACAAGATTGACAGGAGAAGAGTTAAAACAAATAGACCTAAAACCGACTGAAGGTATGGCAACTGAAGCAAAAAGAGCATTAGAATGGAGAAAAGAATTTAAGAGAGGTGGTACTGCTGTTGGTGTTGCAAGAGCAAATCAACTTGTAAACAGAGAAAATCTTTCTGAAAGAACTGTTCTTAGAATGTATAGTTTCTTTTCCAGACACGAGGTAGATAAACAAGCAGAAGGTTTTGAACGAGGTGAAAAAGGATATCCGAGTGCTGGAAGGATAGCTTGGGGTCTATGGGGTGGAGATGCTGGATTTACTTGGAGTACAAAGAAAAGAGAACAAATAAATAAAGAGATAGAAAAGTTAGCTTGTGCAGATAACGAAGAGAAAGCCGTAAGTGGTAAAATAAAAAAGGCATTAGAAAAAAAGGTCAAAGACCACAACGATAAGCACGGAGACAAAAAAGGTAAACGAGTTACTGTTGGTATGCTTGGTAAAGTTTTTGTCAGAGGTGTAGGAGCATACCGAACAAACCCACAATCAGTACGACCAAATGTGACAGGGCCAGACCAATGGGGTCTTGCACGAGTAAATGCCTTTCTGTTTGCAGTCAGAAGTGGTAGATTTAGAAGTGGACAGTTTGATAGAGATTTACTTCCAAAAGACCATCCCTTATATAGAGCAAAAGAAAAAGACAAAAAGTAATGTTTACTAAGAAACAAGTAAAACAAACTTTTTTCAATTCCAAAAAAAGAATAAACATCCGTAGAGAGTTTGCATCACAGAATAGACTAAGGATAAACTTTGAACGAAAGCTAAGAAAGCAACTCAAGGGATACTTTACTAAGGTGTTCAATGATTTCGCAACAGAGTACGAGAATATGGGATTGATTGAGACAGCATTCTCAAGAAACCAAGATATGATATTTAAGATACTTGATAATCATTACAGAGTTGTCATAGAGGCATTTGGTACGAGGATGCTTAAACAATTTACAAAAGAAGATTCCCAATTTGAAGCAATCTACAGGGAGTTTGCTAGAGAACACACAGGGAAAAACATTGTTGGTATTAATCAAACCACAAGAAAGCACATAGCCAAAATTGTAACGATTAACCTTACCGAAAATCTGGGAGTTGCACAGATAGCAAAAAAAATACGAGAAGAAAGCGACAGTAGGTTTACTAAATTAAGAAGTGCCACGATTGCTAGAACGGAGACACACAATGCCTCAAGTTTTGCAAATCATAGGATTGCACAGTCAATGAACATACCAGACCAACAAAAGCAATGGGTTGCTACTCTGGATAACAGAAGCAGAGATGCACATTTAGCAATGAATGGTAAGACAGTACCAATAGACGAGGATTTTATCGTTGGTGGTAGACCTATGGGGTATCCAAGCGACCCTAGAGGTGGTGCAAGTAATGTTATCAACTGTAGGTGTGTTGTTATCTATACATCACCAGAAGATGTGATTACAGACGATACAACATTAACTCCAAAACCAAGACAAGCACGAGATTTACCAAAGCCAGTTCAGTTTAGTATTACTGATGTAGTTATAGCTAGAAATTTAAGAGGAACAGATACACCAAAAGATTATGATAGGAAACTATTAGATGGAACAAATGAAACACAAAAAAAAGTTATGGCAAATTTACCAAAACCAAGAGCAATTATTGGTGGTAGTGGATATATGGAGTGGGGTACTCATACTCTTTCTTCACCTCTAACAAGAAGCACATTAGTCCACGAGTACGGACACCACATTGACCAACAAATAGGATATTTAGAGAAACTTGGAAAAACAGAAGCAATCAACAAAACAAAAAAAGGATTTGATGGAAGTAACTTAGGATTTACTCAAGGAAATAAAGAGTTAAGAGAAGCATTTGAAAAAGATAAAGATAAGCTAAAATTTGGTAAACTAACAACAGTTCCAAAAAAAGATAGAGAGGAATATAAAAGACTGAGGGAAAGAAATTTACAAGGATTTAGGGATGAGTTATTTACCATAAAAAAAGACACTATAAGAGAAGTCAATTTGGGAGATGGAGTGAAAGGGGTGATTACAACGAGAGGAAAAAAAGAATTTAAATACAAGAACTCAGATTCGCTTTCAGATATTGTAGATGGTATGGTCAAAGGTGATTTTAGATATACCTATGATACTTTTGGTCACTCCAGAGGTTATTGGAAAAAAAGGAAAGATAGAGATTTATCTGAAACTTTTGCTAATTTCTTTTCTGCATATGCTGATGAAGGTGGTAAGGCATTTATGCAAAAATATATTCCGAATACATTTAAGATTATGGAGAAAAAGTTAATAGAGATATCAAACCTACCAAACTAAATAAGATATTTTTTTTTCTTTCTTTTGGTATTTTTTTTCCACTAACTAAAGCATCAATGATGATATCTGATTCCAATTCAAACCAATTACTTGAATTTGGTTCTGGCTCTTCACCAAAGACCTTTTTATACAAGTCACGATAGTCTTGTGGGGTCTTGGCTTTATTTAAAGCATCTATAATTTCTTCTTTTGTCATAATATTACTCCTATATAAGTTTATACATTGTTGTTACACATAAATCAAATACAAAAAAAAAGGGTCATTACGACCCTTCTTTTTCAGCAATGTATTTTTATTTTTCTAATCTAAACTAAGATAAATGGATTTAAATATGTACCAATAAACAAATTTTTACCAGTATAATCCATTTTATATATATTTTTTTCAATAATCCAATCTATGTAACTTCCATCAGTATTAAAAATGTCTATATTTGCTTTTTCTACATTCACCCATCTTGCATTGCCACCCGATATAACATACACATAAACACCAGTGGCTTTTTTTATTAATTTTTTTAATTGATTTTCTTTTCTCATTTTTTCTCCTAGTTTAATATCTTTGTATTAATATTTCTTCCCACATATCTAAAGCCATCTCATCCCTTTTTTTTCGTCCAGAAATGATATATTGAACTTTTTGATATGCTGATTTATTAGCAGTCTTATAATCCATACCTAAGTCAATACATCTTTTTACTTCAGAAATATATCTGACTTCACAGTTATGGTCTTTGGCGTGTCTATATGACCTTTCATTAATTTTATATACTTTGTTATTTTTCATTTTTTCTCCTAGTTTGTTTGTTTTTATTTTATGCACTTTCTTTTTCATTATGTACATCTTCTTGAACTTCAACATTAGTGTAATCATAATCATCTTCTATTGTATCATTTGCCCAAGCTATTAAATCCTTTGCTAATTCTAATGCTTCTGTTCTGTTAAGATTTACACAGTTCATATCATCAGTAGATTGCATCCAATTAGTATTAGGGTTTCTTTTTGTCAAGACACTTAATCTTGCTCCATCAAAACCAGCATATTGTCTTAAACTTATTGTTCTTGTGTTTGATGATTTAACTCTTTTTCCCATTTGTTTTCTCCTAGTTTGTTTGTTTGTTTGTTATCTTATAATACCAAATTGTTGTTCTATGTCAACACCAAATGCAAATAAATATTGCATATCGTTGTAAGTCATTGATTTTATTGAAATCTTTTTTTTATATTTTTTTGGGAATAGAGGGAAGATAAACAAACAAAGGTCGGAGTAACGACAAACTTCCCTCTAGGTGTCACTTTAGCAAATTATTGAGGTATTACAAGAAAAATCCCTTTGCTATTGGCTTTTTGTTTTAAATGTGCTACAAAAATAATTATGCCTATTGCGAAAACAATTTGGTGTGAAAGGAACAACAAAGTATGAGTGAAATGCAAACTGAAACCCAAGAGCAAGAATTTAAATACATTGACATTCAATGTGAACTAAAAATGGAAACTGATGAAGAGAAAGGGTCTGGAAGATTTTCTGGATATGCTTCTATATTTGGCAACAAAGACTTAGGTAATGATGTTGTTGAAGAAGGGGCATTTGCAAAATCATTAAGGAATAAAAGTGCAAAGTCAGTGAAGATGTTATATCAGCACAAAACAGATGAGCCAATAGGAGTTTACAAAAAAGTAGTGGAAGATGAAAAAGGTTTATATGTTGAAGGTCAACTCGCAATGGGTACTCAAAGAGGTAAAGAAGTTTATGAGTTAATGAAAATGGGTGCTATTGATGGTTTATCTATTGGATACAAGGTTGATGCTAAAGGATATGAATATGACGAAAGAGGTAAAAGAAGGAAACTTAAAGAAGTAGACCTTATGGAAATTTCAGCAGTAACCTTTCCTATGAATCCCAAAGCTAGGGTTCGTAAAGTGAAAGGAGTTGAAAATACGATTCGTGATTGGGAAGAAATGTTACGAGAGGTAGGAGGACTTTCACGGAACGAATCTAAAGTGGGTGCAAAAGCACTTACACAGGCACTTTCTCAGCGAGATGTTGAAGATGGTAAGCCAGAACTATTAAACTCAATAACAAACTTAACTCAACTGATAAAAGGAGAATAATATGTCAGAAGTTGACCAAAATGAAGTTAAGTCAGCAGTTGAGGGTATTGGAAAAGCATTTGAAGAATTTAAAGCTACCAATGACCAAAAAATTGCAGACTTAGAAAAAAAAGGTACAACAGACCCTCTTGTTGAAGAAAAACTTGTTAAAATTGAAAAGTCGTTAGATAGTTTGGAAGATATCAACCAAAAAGTAACACTTGCTCAAAAGAAACAAGAAGAATTTGATGAGAAAGTCAACAACTTTGAATCTTTATTAAAAAGACCAAATGTTGGTGGTACTGTTGAACAAATTGATAAAAAAGTAAACATCTTTGATAGATGGTTACGAAAAGGCAAAGAAAACTTAGCACCAGAGGAAGTCAAAGCATTAACTGTTTCTGATGACACTCAAGCTGGTTATCTTGCTCCACCAGAGTATGTAAGAGAATTATTAAAGACTCTTACTGAAATCTCTCCAGTTCGTTCTATTGCGAGAGTCAGAGCAACTTCCCAAAGAAGTGTTCAGATTCCTGTAAGAAGTGCAACATTTACTGCACAATGGACTGCTGAGTCTGGAACAAGAAGTGAAACTACTGGATATACAACACAGCTAGAAGAAATTCCAGCACACGAAGTATATGCGTTAGTAGACATTTCAGAACAAGAACTAGAAGATTCTGTTTTTGACCTTGAGTCAGAAATGCAACAGGAATTTGCAACACAATTTGCTAAAGCAGAAGGTAATGCAATGACAGTTGGTGACAAAATCAATAAACCAGAAGGATTTACTGCTGGTATTACTGCTTCTGTTGCTGGTGGTTCTGGTGCTGTAACAGCAGACACTTTAGTTACCCTTGTTCACTCTTTAAAAACACCTTATAACCAAAATGCAGTTCTAGCTTTTAATAGAAATACATTGTCAGCTATAAGAAAACTTAAAGATGGAAATAACCAATATATATTTCAGCCAGGGATGACTCTGGTTCAAGGAATGCCTAATACTATTCTTGGCGTACCTTATGTAGAAATGCCAGATATGGCAGATGTTGGTTCAAGTGCAATCTGTGTCGTTTACGGAGATTTCCGTTCTGGATATATGGTTGTTGATAGAGTAAACCTCTCTGTACTGCGTGACCCATTCACTCAAGCTACTTCTGGTAATGTTAGATATGTTGCAAGAAGAAGAGTTGGTGGTCAAGTTGTACTTCCAGAGGCTTTTGTTAAATATGTACCGAGCTAGGAAAGGAGCAAGTTATGAACTTTGATTTAGGTAATAATATAGCTGTCGCACTTAGCTTAAAATCTGCTGTAACAACTGCGAGTGCTAATGGCACAGGAGTTGATTTACAAGGTTACAAAAGTGCAGTTTGTTTAGCTACAGTCGGAGCAGAAGGAGATACTTTATCTTCATCTGTTTTCTTTGAATTTAGACTAGAGCATTCAGACGATAATTCAACATTTACTGCTGTCACATCTGCTGACATTACTAACGGAGAAATTCAAGGAAGTAATGGTAACTGGTGGAAACTAGACGGAACTGCTGGAGGTAATCCAGATACGGCTGGTGCAGTTAATATGATTGGATATATTGGTGGTAAGAGATATATCAGAGGAGTAATCCATAAAACTGGGTCACACTCTAATGGTACACCTCTAGGCATTACAATTATTAAAGGAGATGCAATTCATTCTTCTTCTAATACATTAACACCACATACTGCTTAATAGACGAGAATACAAGGGGGGTCATTCCCCCTTGTTTCTTTTAGGAGAAAACAATGGCTTATAAAATGATAGCAATAGGAACAGGAATTAATGACCCTTTAGGTGTAACAACAAGGTCATATCAAATAGACGAGATTATAGAGAACAATCCAGAATGGAAAGACACAGTTGGTAAGAACTTTGTCAGAACTGGACACGCAATAGAGATTCAAGGAAACAAAAAAATTCCAAACACAAAAGATGGATATGATGGTTTGCCTTCGGATGTTGAACCAAAGGAATCAAAAAAAACAAAAAATAAAATAAAATTTTTCTCAAAGTAGGGGATAGTATATGTCAAGAGGATTAACAAGTGATTTCTTGACAGAATTATCTGCGAGTTCCCTTAAACCCTTTCTTGCAATGAAAGCAGAGTTTTTAGAAGGCGATGTTAGACTTTGGACAGGATATGGAGACATCTCTATTGGGTCTGAAACTTATACTGGGGGTGGCACTCTTTTGGGTATGTCTGGAGTGGAAGAGACATCTGAAATCAAAGCTACTGGACTTAATGTTTCCTTATCTGGTGTGGATAGTTCTATTCTATCTATTGCTTTAACTGCTAACTATCAGAACAGAACATTCACTATGCACTTAGGTATGCTGAACGAAGCACATCAAATCATATCAAATGTCTATCAATTATTTCAAGGAAGGATGGACACGATAAGTATAAATGACAGTGGTGATACAGTACAATTTACCCTTACAGTAGAATCAAGACTTATAGACTTAGAAAAACCAAATGAGACACGATATACTGGTGTAGAGCAGAAAAGATTATTTGCTGGTGACTTAGGATTAGATTTTGTTGCAGACTTGCAAGATAAGACAATAAACTGGGGTGGAGGATGAGACTACCACTATGGGAAAGCAAACTTAATGATTATATCTATGCAAACCAATTTAAAGCGTTTGAGTACGGAAAACACGATTGTTGTAGTTTTACTATAGAAGCACAGAAGATACTTACTGGTAGTACCTTATTTCCAGAATTTGATGGTACTTACGAGGACTTAAAGGGTGGGAAAGCAATATTACATAAACTAGGATATAAAACTTGGATAGGTGCGTGTAATGACAGATTAGAAAAAATTCCTGTTTCTCTTGCAAAAAGAGGAGATGTAGTTTCAATGAGAACTAATGATAGTTTTGCTATGGGATTATGTATGGGTAAAGTCGGTGCATTTATAGGAATAGAAAAAATGGAATTTATAGCACGAGAAGATTTAAAACTAGCTTG
>TARA_R100001440_G_scaffold16224_1_pt1 | contig 25174 bp, 35 predicted proteins | sample TARA_R100001440 | Tara Oceans TARA_R100001440 (sample SAMEA2622112) | marine metagenome | biome: marine biome (ENVO:00000447); feature: surface water layer (ENVO:00002042); material: "saline water (ENVO:00002010), including plankton (ENVO:xxxxxxxx)" | depth 5 m
CTTTAGCAATGAGATATGCTCAGAAACTATTAGAGGAGGAGGAATAGTTATGTTTGATGATAAAACTATTGTAAGGATGACTATCGTTTATGAGGATGGTTCTATGACTATTCTGATTAAGAACGATGACGGAACTCTTAGTGTTGATAGGAGAGAAATGAAATGAAATGTCCTGTATGTCCTAAGAACATGACTAGTTATTATGCTAGAAGATTCGGCAAATGTAAAAAGTGTGTGGAGGAAGAAAGTTGAAAAAAAGAGCAGTGACAGTGACACTACCGGCTCCACATGCGGCTGAAGTTAAATGCCCTATTTGTGAAGGAAACAAATGTCGTGTTTGTAAAATGACGGGCTTATTAAAAATAAAAGTTGCACCTAAAATTCCGATTCAAAGAGCGCACATCATAAAGTATGTTCGTGATAATATACACGAAGTTGCAGGAGAATTAACTAGAATGTATGGTTTAGTTCCCGAAGTATCTACAACTGAAATAGTAAATTTAGATGAAGGACAATATGAGATAGTTCAGATTTCTAGTTTAGGTGGCGCATGTTGGGTAGTAAATAGATTAGATGCTTTAGATACTCCTAGATACTTTATTTCTAAATCAGAACTAGATAAATTTAAACAGGGGTGGATGAATTGAGTGATTTAAAATTACAAGGAAGAATAGTAAGAAATGCAACTGATGAAATTCAGATATATTCCGGTGAATACTGGAAAACAGAAGTTGTAGATTTTAGATGGTATTCAAATGATAAGCCGACTAAAAAGGGAATAAGAATGAATATGGATGAGGCGATAAAAGTCCATTCTATACTAACTAGAATATTGATGGAGAGGAATAACAATGAAGAATGATTTGGATATTGACACGCTAGTAAAAGCATACAATGACGAAAAAGAGTTTTCTAAATGGGCCAAGACAATAGAAAAAAGACTTGATGAAACTGAAGTTTTAGAACTGTTCAAAGAATCATGGCCTTCTATTTCTAAAGGTGCAAATGTAGCAGTGAAAGGTTCTTTTATATTTTATTGGGAAATGAGAACGAATACCATGCAGTTGCATGAAACTGCTCAACCTATAACGATAGCATATTTGGCATATCTAGCAGATGGGGCTAGGAGTGTGGATAGAGAAGATATTGTTGAGACTCTAAATAATATGATTAAAAATATACCTAGAATCAACCATGAACTAACAAATGCGGTTGTTTCTAAAATGCAAAAAGATTTTACAATAGAAGGGAAGAAAGATGACGATGAAGATGATGGCAAGATTATTACAGGCTCTAGAACATAAGAAGCCTACTAATCAAATAAAGTTAATCAGCGATGAAATATCTAAGTTCAAATCCAACGATAAAAAAATATTGTTTCAGATATTGGCGATGGAATATCCTTCTAATAATATAGGCATATCCAAAGCAAAAAAGTGGATAGCCAAATGTCTTAATATTTTTGAAAGTGAGATAGATGCTTTCTATGATGCGCTTGAAGATATTGGAGATGTTTCTGAGGCTTTAGATTATAGTAAAGAAAGTGAAATGGAAATACCACTTAACAGATTTTTAAATGTTTTAAGTTTGGATTGTGGCGGTATTTCTTCTGAAGAATATATTATCTTTTCAGAATTATTCAAAGATATGTCTTCCTTAGAAAGAAAATGGTTTTGCAGATATTGGTTAAGGGTTCCTAGAAATGGAATTAATGTAGGAACTGTTCAAAAAATGATAGCCAAGATTTATGATAAGAAATTAAAGGAAGTCAAAAGCGACAATAATTTTAATGATATTTCTACTTTAATAACTTATTATGAAATGAATGAAAATCCACCGACTAATCTTAGTCATGGAAAATTCGTCAAGCCAATGCTTGCAAAAGAATTACCTATGAATAAATGGCCTAAGAATAAAATAGTGGATTACAAGTATGATGGTAACAGGTATCAGATTCACAAAGAAGGAGTCAATGTAATTATCTTTAATCGCAAAGGGAATATAGTCACTCCTCAGTTTCAAGATGTGGTAGAGAAAGTGCAACAATATCCTATTCTTAGATGTATTCTAGATGGGGAGATATATCCAATAAAGGAGGATGGTTCTCCTGCTGAACACAAACTAATGGGAACTAGAGTTCACTCTAAAAACCACGAAGAAGCAATAGAAAAGGTCAAAGTTAAATGGGTAATATTTGATTGTCTCAAATATGAACTTGAAACATTAATCAACCTACCTTATTCTGAAAGGTTAGTAAAAATGAAAGACTTACCCGACCAAGCACATAGAATGGAAAAAGGAGGAGATGTTCTAGCATTTTACAATAGAGCAATCAATGACGGATTTGAGGGCATCATTATCAAAGACGATAGTTTGCCTTACGAAGCAGGAAAAAGAAGTGTAGGGTGGGCTAAGTATAAACCTCCTAGAATAGATTTAGATGTTGTAATTACTTCTGCTAGATATGGAGAAGGGGCTAGGTCGGGATTTTTTGCATCTTTTGACATAGCCGTAAAAGATGAAAATGGGTTCTTAGGAATTGGTTCTGTTGGAACAGGTCTTTCTGAAAGAGAGATGCTATCTTTAACAAATCGTTTGAGAACAACGATAGAAGATGTAAAATCGGGAACATATTATTTTGTTCCTAAAATAGTTTTGCAAGTGAGTGCAGACTTGATTTCTAGAGATAAGAAAGGAAACTTAGGTTTGAGGTTTCCAAGAGTAGTAAGAATTAGAGAAGATAAATATGTTGTAGATATTAATACTGTTTCAGATGTTATTCAAACTATGGCAGGATTTTGATATATATGATAGAACCCGAACTTGGCGAATGGATGGAAAAATATGGAACTGTGACAACAATTAGTTTTATGGTTTTTGGCCCCAACTTAACAGAAGAACATTGCGAATTATTATCTAAAGGAATAAGCCTACATCTCTTGGCAGTGGAAGAAGACCCCCTACATTTCGTATTTGTAAAAGAAATAGGAGAGGAGGAAGCAAGTGCCTTAAATACCTTTCAAGGGACTAATCTTTCAATAGTATTGCCGGAAGACAAAACAGATATTTCGGAATACATCAAAGAAACGTGCGAGTTCTTTTTTAAATTTATTAGATTAAAATGTGATTTTATAAACGCAAAGGCGGTAGAGAATAATGTTTAGTAAAGATACAATGATAGGAGTTTTTATTGGTTTGGCTAATTGCGAGATAAGAGTAGAAAGCGATTATAGAAGCACTTTGGGCTATACAATAAAACCTAAATTGCAAATTAGGGCGGAGATGCCTTTCCTTAATCAAGTTTCTAGGAGTTTATGGCAAGTCGGAATATCTTCTCATATTAGAGAAATAGAATCGAAACTGAGGAAAAAACCAATATTAACTATTTCTAGAATATCGTCATTGAAAATAATATCAGATATGATTCCTTTAGAATATGCCGATGCTAGAAACCAATGGTCAGATTTTAGAACAATAATAGAATTAATGTATAATAAAAAACATCTAACTCTAGAAGGACTAGATGAAATATTAAAAATAAAGGGATTGATTTAATGGGACTTACATCAATGAGTAAAGATAGAAGTATTGTAATTACAGGTAAGCATGGGAGCGGCAAGACAACTATGGCAAAAGAAATGTTTGATGACCCTATTGTTTATTATGCGAATACAATAGAAATCCCCGATGTTAATTCTATACCTAGAGATAGGGGAATAATAATCGAAGACTTACATTACAAGCCTAATAAAGAACAGATTCTAAATGTTCTAAGAAACTATGGCGGTCAGATAGTAATGACTTCTTTGAATCAAAAAAGTATTCCTAAAGATATTAAGAATATGGTTAAGTTCAAGAGAGCCGGTTCTGATATTTATCTTAGAAATGACATACTAAAGTTGGCTCCTAGAAGTGAAGCACCATTCTCGTTTGAAAGAGATATGTTTAGTATGATTTTAGATTATCTTAAAGTTTCAGATAGAGATAGTATTGCTGAAATGCTAAAAATAAATAAGCCATCAGACACACAAATAATGTCTTGGCTTGTTGAAAATATTCATCCGAATAGATTAATATTTGTAGATAGTGTAGTCAGAAGAAGATGGTCGCAGAGATATTTCTACGAACTGTTAGCCTATACTTATCAAGGCAAAAACTACACAAGACCATCCTTTCCCAAGAGAGGAACTTATTCCAAAGTTCCATATCTTTGTAGGAGATTAGGATTAAAATCCGGAGAAGAAAGACTACTTCTTCAATTGTGTGAAGATGAAAACTTTACCCGATGGGCTAAGACTAAATTGAATAATAGTGAATGTAGGCTGTTGGGGCTTGGAGAAAAAAGAATTAGAAAACCAAAAAAGAAAATTAAACAGAATAAATTGAGTGATTATTATGGGTGAAAATACAGGAAGATGTTTAGAACTAATGACAAAAATTTTAGAAGATAATAGGACTCTCTCTACAAGAGAAATATATGATGAATTATTAGATTTAGGATTTAAAAATATACCAACATATAGACAAGTGGCTGGACTTCTATGCCACCATCCTGCTAAATACGAAAAGGTAGAGATACAGGGTAGAACTTGGAAGGAAAAAAGAATAAGATATTGGAGGATTAAAAATGAAAAGTGATGAATTAAAAGAAAAAGCATACGAAGCCGAACAACTAGAACAACTACTTGAGTGGGCTAATAGAGCAGAAGGTTATATTACTGATATTTTAGGTAATATAGGAAATGTTGATATTGAAGAACCTCATGGTTGGTTAAGCGAAATCGTGTATAAGTTAATAGCACAAATAGAATCCAAGTTGGAGAGATTATAATGCTATGGAGTGAAAAATATAGGCCCTCTCTACTAAGTGGGATAAAAGGACAAGAACATTTTGTAATGGATGCGGAGAATTGGGTAGAACTAAGAAATATGCCTAACGTATTATTTTATGGTTCTTCCGGAACAGGAAAAACCGCAGCAGGTTTAGCCCTAGCAAAAACGCTACTAGGAGAAAACGCACTAGATAATTTCTTTGAAATTAACGCTTCTGATGATAGGAGATTAGAGACAGTTAGAACTAGAATTAAAGAAATTGCTCAAAGTGGAAAACTGGGAGATGTTCCATTTAGAATAATACTATTAGACGAAATGGGAGGGATGACTAATGATGCTCAAAACTCTTTAAAAAGAATAATGGAGAGATATTCTGAAAATGTTAGATTCATTATTACTTGTAATGATAGAACTAAAATTATTTTTGCCCTACAAAGTAGGTGTGCAAATTATCACTTTAAGCCCCTATCTTTATCGGTAGTCGAATCAATACTATTCGACATACTAGAAAAAGAAAACATACCCAATAGACCTTCCAAAACTGAAATGCAGGGCTTTATAGGTGTATATGGTGGTGATTTAAGGAGGGCAATAACCGAATTGCAAGCAGCGATTTCATCTAATAGACCCCTCAATGTGCAAGTTCAAGAAGGACTACAAGAATATGAAGATATAGTAAATAACATAATAAATAAAAATACAGACGTTCTAACTACACTACACAATTTACTCTATGACGGAAGAACCGTCAAAGACATTTGTGTATCTTTACATGATGTAGTTATCAGTGCAACTTTAGATAACAATATGAAATACAAATTTTTGAGAGTAATAGGAGAAAGCGAATATCGGTCCACTACCATGACCCCAAGAGTATTGGTCTCTTGGATGGTAGGACAACTAATGTGAAAGGAGGAAAATGAAAATGAATGAAAAATTGAAGAACGAAATAGAACAAGGCGCAAATCTTCTTGGTCTAAGTCCGGAGGAAGGACTTACCAAATATGAAGATATTTGCAAGGAGAATGGGGTAGAAATAGACAACCCTCTTGGTCTTGGACTTTGGCGTAGCCATGTAGCGCAAAGCCGAAGACAAAAGACCAATCCAAACACAGGAAATAACCAATTGTCTAAGAAGGCATTTGGTTTCTTTGTGTCTCTAGAATCACCTAGAGATACTATGGTTTGGAATAGGAATAAAGCAAAAGAGGAATTTGCTAGAAATCCCGATGCAGCCTTAGAAGCAACCATGATTGCCACTGCTGAAGAAACAGATGGCGGCTGGAAAATATTGAGAGTAATGCGTGGAGAATATCAAGAGCGCATAGTGAAAAACCTACCGGAAGGTGCAGAAGAAATAGATGGAAGTATGATTATACCTCTAGATTCTGTTGATACTTATCCTAACGGTGGAAAGAACAGAAACTTTGGAAAACCCCTACCTTCTAAAGAATTTAGAAGAACAGGAGTTTTCTATGGAATGGTAGGAGAAAGCACAGAAATGAAACCGTATTTCTTTAGTTATAAGAAAGATGGCTGTCTTGATTTCTCTCCAAACTGTTTTGAGTTTTTACATATGTCTGTCATTAAAAATGAAAACTCGGATGACATTTATGGATATACTGATGTAACTCTTTCTAGTTTAGTTATGAACGATAGCCTAGACCCTGAAAGTTCAGAATATAGAGACATGTCAAACTATGACTTTATTGAAATCATTACAAGTGTTTTCGATAGTAAGGTAGTAGAGTTAGTTGATATTGATAGACAACACGGAAACCTATCCATGCTTCCTGTAAAAGAAAGATATGTAATAACCGATGGAACTGTCTGTAATATGAATATGTCTCCGTTTTCAAACGGAAACAGGGTTCTCAATATTACCGATTTAAATGCTGAATTTGATTATGATGCTGGAAGCAATATGACAACTTGCTGGATTCCCGAACATATCAATATTGATTTTGGAATAGGAAGTAACATAATTGTTATTGGTAGAACTTCTCAAAGAATTACCGAAGAAGGTGCGGAACCCGTAACTATAAACGTATCCGGCCTTTTGGTTGTAGAAAAAGTTGGTTCGCCAATAGAAATTGAGCAAGCAGAAGAAACTGATGATGATTGGTTTGTTTGAAACTCTAACTAATCTCTAGGGAGATTAGTCTTGTGCAAGGTAAATGTGACTTGTGGGGAAATTGACATTCAAATGGGTGCGAGGCCCATATTTTTTTAGAGGAATTTAAATGAATGAATTAATAGATGAAAGATATGTTCTAAAGTCCGGTAGTTATTTGGCAGATATAGCCAATGTGGACTTTATTACATGGAGACAAAGTGAAGAAGGAATAATGCTTAAACTACATTATAGAGATAAAGAAATTAGATTTGTTTGCGATAAATATATGGCAGAAAACATTCTAAGTATTTGGACTAAATTTAGAGGTCAAGAAATAGATATTAGTAGATATGAGATAGGTGGTAAGTATGGCAATTACAAGCAACAATAAATTAATGCAAAAAGCAATAACAGACGCAGAAGAAAAAAAGAAAAGTATATTCGGAAAAAAACAGGATGAATTTAATTCATCGTTTGCCAAGTATATTGAAAGCAAAAGAAAGTCTAGAAAGGCTAGAATGGTATTAGGTATTTGGGGAGAACCCAAAACAGGAAAAACTGGAATAGCGTTGGATTTTCCCGATAGAAAAATATACGTTTTAGATTGGGATAGAGGAGTAGAATCTACTTGGTTTGAATGTCATGATGCTTCAGAAAATATTGAGGTTTATTGTCCGATTGTTTTAGACAAAGACAATGTAATTGATATTAAGCAAAGTGAGGAAAATTCTCATGCTTTTGTAAAGTATGTTAGGGGAAAATTAGACGAAGGAGAAAAACCAATTTTCGTTATGGATGGTGTGGATTCTTGGTATGACAAATGTATCTACAAAGTGAATCCTAATCCAACAATAGTTACGAAAATGATGCCCTATCAATATGGCCCTAGAAACAAAACTTTCTACCATTTGTTAGAAACAATATACCATTTGAATTGTGACGTTATTTACATTACCCACGAAACTGAAAAGTATCAAGACAATTCTCCGGTAGGAATGATTCCTGCATGGCGTGATTGGGGTGGAAAATTAGAACAAGAAATTCATTGCTATAAGAAAAAGATAAAAGGAGAATTACATTTCTTGGCAGAACTAGTTGGTAGTAGAACTAATGGAAATTTAGTAGGAAAGGTTTGGACTGTTAGAGAAGGAAAGCCTCCTAATATTAAGTGGAACGGAGTTCCGGAATTACAAGAGGGTAAAATATGAAGTTTAATGTTGATAGTAAAATTATGGAGAAGGCTCTTGAAGATATTCAAGGTAAGGGCAAATATGGCATCTCTAACGGAAGTTTAGATGATTGCGTATATTTGATATTGGTTAATAATACGTTAGAATTATGGAATGCTGATTCTGCTCTTTCCTTGACTATTTCTATACCCGTTGAGGGTTCAGAAAGTGGAGAGTTTATTTTAGATGCCAAAACTTTAACTTCTTTCCTAAAGAAATTTAATGGCGAAGCCACATTTTTAGGAGAGGATGTTCTAACAGTTTCCTGTGAAAATCAAAAGGTAGTCTTACCTAGAATAGTTTCTCATTCTAATATGAATGCTATTACTAGGATTAGAGGAATGTTAAAACATATAGAATATGAAGAAGAACCACAAACTCTGTTTATGTTTGGAAGTTCTAAATTTGAATCTTGTTTTACATTAGATTCAAATGTTTTCAAAAATACAATGGGTCTTTGTGAATTAATAAAAAGCGGAGTTTATCGTTTAGATTGTGGAGATGAAATTATTATTAGTAGTAGAACTTCAAATTCTAACAAATATGAGGAAGTCATGTCTGTCTCTAATAAAATAGGAGAAGAAGCAACAGTAGAATGGTCGGGGCCACTGCATAAATTTTTCAAAGGTAAAATTAATTTTTATGCAAAAGATGATTTCCCCCTACTTTTGATTGGAGAAGATAGAAAATTAATACGTGCGCCTCATGTGAGTTGATAGGATGATAATATCAAAATTTTGTGACAATAAAAGTATTTATCTTAGTTGGAGAGAAAACGGAGAATTGAAAAGAGAGTTCAAACCCTTTCGCCCATATTTTTATGTGAAGGAGGAACATAAAGAAATAAAAAAATATAATCCTTCTAAATATATAGAAAGAGAGTTTGAATATGAAAATGGAGATTGGGTAAATTTACAGGGAGAGAAACTAAAAAGAGTTTATGTAGAAAATGCAGAAGATGTAAAAAAAGCAAAAGATTTGTTCAAGCAGACTTGGGAAGCAGATGTAAAATACCATCATAGATATGCAATTGATAACTTGACGGAACTTCCGGAATACGATATGCGTAAATGGTATTGGGATATGGAATGGCAACAAGGCGGAGAATATCATGATTGTATTACTACTATTGTAGCGTATGATAATTATGATTTGGAATATACCCAATGGGTGTGGTTTCCTAATATAACAGAAGAAACGAAATTAGATTCTGATGAAATTAATCTTCATGTATTTGCTAATGAAAAAGCGATGCTTGAACATTTCATTAATACTATGATAGACAAAGACCCCGATATGCTAATTGCTTGGTTTGGTCTAAAGTTCGATTTGCCTAAACTTATTGATAGATGCTGTGCATTAGGTATTAATCCTTTAAGACTATCTCCATATGCAACAGTTTCAGATGTTAAAGAAACTAAGAACGGCTATTCTTTTTCTAAATTGGAGGAGGGATTTTCTCCTATATCACAACCAATTGGAGGAAGGATTTGCTTAAATTTAGATTTGGCATTTGAAAGACAATGGAATGATTCTCAAAGAGGAACCTTACCTTCTTTAAGTTTAAATTATATTTCAGAAACTATTCTAGGAAAAAACAAATTAGAATCTGAGAAGTTTCCCGACCCAAATGAATTTTATCGTAAGGCTTGGCTAGAAGATACAGAGACTTATCTGAAATATGCTTTGATAGATGTAGAACTAATGGTAGAAATAGACGAAACTAACTTTTGTAGCGAAGCCATTATTGCGCTTCAAAGGCTACTAGTTGCCCCATTCGATTCTTGCTTTTATGCAAGTCATATGGGAGGAGTATATTTTATGCGAAATGCTTCTTGGAAAGCCCCAACAGGATTTAGACCTAAAGACAAAAAGTGTAATAGTTGTGGGACTATAAATGACAAGAAATCAAAAATTTGTAAATCCTGTAAAGAGAGTCTGTCATATCAAGGTGCGATGGTCTATAATCCATTAAGCGAAAACACTAATGGATTACATAAGGGAGTAGCAGCATTTGATTTTGCTGGCCTATATCCTTCAATGATATTGGCTAGAAATATTTCATTTGAAACTGTCAGCGATACCCCTACTTCTTTTGCTGCTAATCTAGCAACTCCAAAGGATTTCAGCATATGTGATAAGAAAGATATGGTTTATTTTAAAACCGATAAATTGGGACTATTACCAAAGGCAGTTTTAGAATTGAAAGAATTAAGGAATCAATATAAAACAAGAATGAAAGAGGCTAAAAATCAAGGCGATGAATCTGAATATGCAAAGTGGCATAATAACCAAATGGCTGTAAAAAGATTGATGGCTTCATTTTATGGCATTTTGGCTTTTACAGGATTCGGTTGGTCAAATGTAACTTTAGCAGAAAGCATTACTGCTAGTGCTAGAGAAGCAATAAGAAGTGCAGCATTCAAAGCAAAGGAGATGAAAATATGATTAAATCAAATATACTAGAAAATATATTAGAATTACCGACAGGAGAATTGCTAGTCTATATATTTGGAATTTTATTATATCTAACATTTTTCCTACCTTTGGGACTAAGAGTATTATTTAGAAAGGGCCATATTAAATATAATACAATTCAGTTCGGAGTGAATTTAATTTACTTCATTTTTATTATGACAATTTTACCTGTCTTAGTAGCATTAGGAGTAATACTGAATTTCTTTTCATTGGAGGAAACAGCATGAATAAAAAATATGTAACAGTAGAAGTATCGTATGATACAGAAGAAACTTGGGAAACCACTTTACAAGAAGTAAAGGAGTTATTTCAGATGATGAATAACTTAAAGCGCAATGCTAAGATTATAGACATTGCCGATTTATTGGAAGTGAATAATAATGATGATGGATAAGACAAATGAATTATTAGAAGAATTGCTGGCTATGATAGCAAAATCAAATAAGATATTAATGATGGTAAATATTGTAAACATAGCAACCATCTTAACAATAGTAACGGTGATAATATGAATGTAGAAGGATTACTAATTAAAATAGAAAAATTAGAGAATAAAGTAAAAGGATTAGAGTTGGACTTAGATTATCTAACAGAACAAAATAGCAATAATGCAAAAATGTTTAAAGCAATTAGAGAATTACAAGAAACACTTAAACTCAAAGGTGATTGGTTTGTCAATGAGTTGTAAACCTATGGAGGATAATCGCCCGAACTTTAAACTGACAAACCATTGCAGGAGGGTTATTTCTATATTAGAAAATAAGTCTAATCTAACCACAAAAGAAATACATGTTATGTTATTAAATCAAAAAAGTTTTACTGGCAAAAATTATAGAAGAAATCCAACAAAGGGACAACTTGCTCAAATACTAAATAAATATCCTTATTTTGAAAGAGTAGGAACAACGGTTAAACATACAGTGTCTAGACCTAATGTTAAAGTTGCAGTTTGGAAATTGTCCGGAGTTGAAAGATAATGTGTAGGTGTATTTGATGAAAGTGGTTTATGGGCATACAGATTCAATCTATGTAAAAATGGATTCTATTGAAAAGGCAAAGGTCGCAGTTGTAGAAATAAATAATCATGTAAGGGAACTTTTTCCTAATCTACTAGGTTTAGCAGAACATCCCGTAGTTTTAGAATTTGAAAAATACTATTCTAGGCTAGGAGTGGGCGCAACTAAAAATAGAAATGCCGGATTAATTTCATGGAAGGATGGATACGATTTAGAAAGTCCGGAATTTGTCATGACAGGTTTCACAGCAAAGCGAATATCAGAAACCCCTTTAGCAAAGGAGATTCAGATGCAAGTCCTAAAAATGTGGTTGAATGACTGTTCATTCAAAGAAATAAACTCTTGGCTAAATTCAAAATACCTTTCTATAATAAATAGCGATTTTTCTAAAGTGGATATTATTAAAAGAAGTCGTCTAAAGGTAGATAGATTTACGGTAAAATGTCCACAATGCAATAAAAAATACAAGTTGGAAAACTGCTATTCTATAAATTTTTGTGAGAAGTGTGGCACTTTAAAGAAACAATTCGTAACTCTACAAAATAAAAGACCGACACTGAGCGAGGGTGTAGCCGGTATTTTATACGGTAGAGAAAAAATGGGAATGGATTATGATGATTCATTTCTATTTATGAAAGTCAAACCAACAGATACTTTCACTCATCCTTTAACAGATGAGAAAAAATCGGCAGAATATTATTCAGCAACTACTTTAGATGACTTTAAAGAGGTTAATCCCGACCTAAATTATTATGCGAATGTTGTAATCAAAAAGGCACAGCCCATATACAAAGCGATGGGATGGAATACTGATGCGATTAGAACCGGAAGAATACAAACTAGTTTTGAAGATTGGTGGTAATATGAAAGAGTTAGAAGAAATAATATATGATATAGATATGAAAATTTATGAATTAAGACAAGATGAGGATACCCCTCAAATAATCATAGAAGGGTTTTTGTTAGCAAGAAAGCATTTAGGTAAAGCCTATAATATATTAAATGAGGGTGGTGATTATTAATGACATATGAAAATGAAATACAAGAAATGAATGAATATACTTATCAGTGGAATGCTGATAATTATGAGGATGAAGATAAGCCGATTTTGAAGATAACTAAATCTTCTATGATGAGCCATTTATGGTGTCCTAAAAAATACGAATTTGGATATATTCAAAGGTTGCCTCAAGACCAAAGCGAAGCGATGCGTAAAGGAACTTACATGCACAATGCTAGAGAGGATTTCTTTAACGAGTTCGATATAAAAAAGGCAGAAAGTATGTCGCACAGCGAACTACTGGATTATTGCACAGGTCTATTTCCAATAGACGATTACTTTGACGAATATCTAACGATTGCTGCATTTGAGGCAAATAGATTTTCAGAAGCCAAGTTAGAAAACAAAGTAGAAGAATTTTTACCTGCTTGTAACGAAGGACTATTGGATTGTGAAATAATCATACATTCGGATACAGACCCCAAGTTCCCTTTAAGACGGGATTACAAAATACATTTACAAGGAATTATAGATAGGGTATTCAAAGAAGGTAATGGATATATTCCTATGGAGTTTAAAACAGGGGCATGGAAAGATACTAAGTTCTCTAGCATGAGAAAAGAGATGGCATTTTACAAGTTATTGATTGATAACTCGACTGAGAGTGTATTAAGACAAGCAGGTTTAGAACCCAATATAGAAGTTACACATTGGTCTTGGTATTATCCAATATCCAACTTTATTCATGTAGAAAAGGTAAAATCTGTTTCTACAACTTCGGTCTTAAAAAGCATTGCTAGGTTAATACATGCTTATGAGAGAGAATTATTTCCGGCTAAATTCTTTTACAGGACATGCGCTCATTGTTCTTATTTTGGAATATGTGATGAAGCGCAAAATGATACATGGGTGTGATAATATGAAATGCAGTATATGTGGAAAAGAAATAGACAAAAAATATCATAATGGAAAAATGTATTGGGATAGCGGTCATAATGCTGAACCCGTTAATAGTGGTAGGTGTTGTGATAAATGTAATGCAAATGTCGTTATTCCTACAAGATTAGGAATACACATTAATCGCAAAAATTTTGAGAGGGAACATCAATGAAGTTGGAAAGAGAGGTGACAGTATGAATGATTTAATTAAGAAAAAAGTATTATCAAGAAATTGGTCTTTTAATGAGATAGCAGATTTAAAAAAAACAATAGAGGGCATTGCTACTGACATATACGAAGAAATGAAACTAATGGAAAAGTTTGATTTAATTAGAGAAATTAGAATTAAAGAAACTTATATTGGCGAAGTTTTTGAAGATGTGATGAAGCAACACGTTTATATTGTTTTAAGAGCAGAAGTAGCAGATACCGTGAGAAACATGTTAAATAATGCAACAGTTAATTTTGGTGATAAAAATGAAGTTTCCGAGAGAAGTATGGGCGGGGAGTCACATAAAGAACGCCCCTCAGATGAAAAGGAAAATAGTGAAAACTAAGAGTGAATATACTGCGTTTGTAAGGGCGCAGAATAATCGCACGAATGTTTATACTACGGTCTATGACTTTGAGCATTTTAGTGAAATGGCTAAAGTAGATTCTAGCGTAATACTAGATAAAATATTTTTGGATTTTGATGCACACGGAGATGACTTAGAAAATGCCTTTGAAGATTTGAAGATGGTAATGGAATACGTTATCACTAATGATATTCAGCATTCTTGTTTCTTTTCGGGTAGGGGATTCCATCTCTTTTTGTATGGAGAAGTAACTAATGACATACGTGACATTCAAGCATATTTTAGAATAATTAAAAAATATTTGAAAAAGAATACTAATTATGAAATCACTCTAGATGATAGAGTAGGGCAATCTACTAGATTGAGAAGGGTTCCAAATACTGTTAATATGTCTAGTAGAAATGAAAAAGGAATACCTTACTATTGTATTCCTATATTCTATGAAGATTTAGCGAGAGGACTAAACCATATTTTGAGATTAGCAGAAAGACCTAGACTCATACCAAAAAGAATAATGGGAGATACAAAAATATCTTGGCCTAAGTCTAAACCCTTAGAGGCTGTGGAGGGCGAAGTAGTAGCGACAGTTTTTAAAGATAGGTTGCCGATACTGCCTTGCTTACATAGTGCGATTATGGTTGAGAATCCTAGCCATATGGCTAGAGCCTATCTTGTTTCTTGGTATAGGGATTTGTTGTCCGGTTGCAGAAAAGGATTAAGTAATTCAGACAAACAAGAAATTCTAGATAAAGTAGTAGAAGAAATAAAATGGATAGCAGAAAGCCATGATGATGTTTGGTTAGATTGGGATGAGGGGGAGACTAGGAAACATGCCCGTTTTACAGTATTCGGTGAATATACCGCACCACACTGTAAAACAAAATTGATTCCCGAAGGGTATTGCATTGGAAAATGTTGGAGATACCCACATGAGGTGAAAGAATGAATATAGATAGATTAACACACGCAAGTATATGTTTAGATAACGCATTAGAAGAAGCACTGAAAGGAAATCCCGAAAAAGCAAGGGAATACATTCGGAAGGCAAAAGAAAGTTTGGAGTGGTGTGAATGAAACAATTAACACTAGATAATTTCGGATTGATAATAGAAGGACAAACTAAGTTAAGTGATTTTTATGTTAGTGATAGACAGTAGAGAAAAGAAAGGTTCTCTACTTGTAGACTTGGTAGAAAAAAAGGCCAAGTCTCTAAATATTAAAACAGAAAAAAGATGGCTTGAAATTGGAGACTACGTGTTTGATGATGTTTGTTTTGAGGCAAAGTCTGTTACAGATTTTATTAGTTCTGTAATGTCAAAAAGAATATGGACTCAGATAGATAACATGGATAGGCATTATAATCATAACATTGTAATTATTTATGGTTCACTTAACGAGGCCATTATTAATATAATGGAAAATAGCAAGTCTAAATTACCTAGCCCTGCTAGGTCTGTAATGCTTAATAATAAATTTTTAGGGGCAATAGGAAGAATAACTTTGGATACAGATTGTAAAGCGTTTTGGGTTCCAACGGAAAGAGAGGCGGCTAAAATAATAACAGCAATATGTAAAATGAAACCGATAGAAAGAGAAGTGATAAGACCGGAAGTATTCAAGAGAATAACAACAGACGATTTAAGATTAGATTTACTAACTAGCATAAAAGGCGTATCAATAAAAAAAGCAAAGGAATTAATAAAAGAGTTTGGCTCTATTATGGAAATAGGAGAACAGACTATTGAGGAGTTGTGCATTATAGACGGAATTGGAACTACCGTAGCCGACAGAATAATTAAAGTTCTAAACAATGAAGGTAAGGTGAAAATATGAATTATGAAGATGAGATAGAAATACCCGAAGAATATTATGGAGTGGCACTAACAGAAACAATGCCAAGCATAGTAGAAGATTGGAAAAAGACTGTTCTAACAGTCTCCCATAAAAACGATATTCCTGCAATGGCTTCTTTCTTTAGTTTACTAGGTCAAATAGTTAAAGACTTTATTAGAATACCTAGAGGCAAGAATACTGAAGATAGCAGGATACACTTTTGCTGGATGCAAACCTCCGGAACAGGAAAAAGCACACTATGGAATTTCATGGGGCCGGTTAGCAAATCTTTACATAAAAGAATAAATGAATTTGAAGGAACAGCAGGAACAGATTCTACCCAAGTGTATATTCCAAAAAGGTATGATAATTTCGATGTTGTAGAATATACGGATGCTGCACTGATAGGATATTATGAAAGGCTAAAAGACTTAGATGAAAATGATGAACCTATCTATGAAAGAAGGTCGGGTTCTTTAGAAGGGAACGGTTTAGCACATTGGGATGAGTTTGAATATTCCGGTGTTTTTAAACAAAGCCAACATAAAGAAAATATTATTGTTTATCTAAATACTTTGATGAACACTTTAGAAGGAGAATCTTGGATAATCACTAAGAAACTAAAGGAAGGACATTTGATGGAATGTATGTGTCAGCGTTCAGTTTGGGCTACAACTTACATTCCAAAACATTTGAAATCTGTGATTGCAGAAAAAGGAGTTCTACAAAGAATGCTAGTATATGTTAGAGAGGTTCCCGAAGAAGAACAGCATGAAATGAGAATGCTACAACTAAAGCAATCGGGAAAAAGAGTAGTTGCCAACTTAGATACTGAAAGATTCGCTAAGGCATTATTCAACATATATAAAAATGTAAAAGCGAGATTTTTAGAAGTAGGCGAAGATGCTTTTTGCACTGTAACATATAGCGAGGGATTTGCAGATGCTCTAATTAATGAGTATAAGAAAATGAGAGAATATGTAAAGTCTTGTAGGCCGGAAGTAAGAGAAATTGCTCAAAACTTTATGACAAGAAATAATGTTCAACTATTGAAACTCTCAGTCTTATGCTGCATAGCAGAAAAAAAGTTCGTGGTTACTCCAACACACGTTAGACAGGCATATATTTTAACCCAACAATGTTATAGCACATTGGTAGAGTGGCTAGAACGAAGCCTAAAGATACAAAAGTCGGCCCTTATCCAAAATAAGTCTGTGGTTTTTATACAGGAATATCGTGAAATGATAAAGAATGACAAGGAAAACACGGACGGATATGTAAGTAAACCAAAATTATTTGAGAGAGTTCAGAGCAAAGGAATATCTAGAGCGCAATGTTATAGAGATTGGAAGATTATTGAAAGTAAATTTGAAGTTGATACTGTGGGAAGGTCTGTATTTGTAAGGCTTAGAAAAGGAGATGAAAAGAAATGATATGGGAAAACCACTTCCTTGTATTTGATGTAGCAAAAGGCCCGAAGGTAATTATTGAGGCATTGAATACTTATGGAGAAGAAGGTTGGGAATGTTCTGCTATGATTGCAGTTGCCAATACTAACATAGTAGTGTTTCTAAAACGCAGAACAGATATTGAAGAAGAACCCAAAGATGAAAAGGCAGAACAACTTGCTAAACTTTGGACTTCAAGTAAATCGGATAAGTGATAGTATGTCAGTATTAGCCCTAGATTTAGAAACAAAAAATATGTCCTATGAAATAGGCGGGTTTGGAAATACTCATATGTTCAAAGTTTCTACTGTGGCTACATGGAATGGAGAAAGTGGAAGCGTTTATGTTGATGAACCCGTAGATTCTTTTGCTAAAGCAGGTGTGGAAACTAAGCCATTATCTCAATTGAAATTTGATTTAGATGACCACCTACAAAAAGGTGGGATTCTTTTGGGACACAACATAGCCGCTTTCGACCTTCCAATACTGAGAGATTCAATGGATATTTATTGCATACACAAATATCTAAATGAACAAAAATACATTGATACTAGCAAAATTCTAGTTAAAGAACATGGAGAAAGATTTCAATTAAAAAATTTAGTTAAGTGTTCTTTATCTGATGCAAAATTAATGGATAGCGCAGATGCACCTAAACTTTGGAAACAGGGAAACCATACTGAAGTTGTGGAGTATTGTCTGAAGGATACACAATTAGTCTATGACCTATGGAAATATGGTAAAGACAAAGGATTCGTTAAAGCCTTCTCGACAGAAAAAGAAAAATACATGGAATTAGGAGTTGATTGGTAATGACAACAGCAGAATGGTTTGGCCTAATCATCTTTTTGATTATCGTGACTTTGCTATTCTTTGCGGCTTTCGGAGGTTCAAAACTTTCCGATGATACCGTAGAAGAATACCTTGCACGATTAATGAGGGAAGATGAGAATCGTGGCCCTTAGAAAAGAATGCAAATATTGTGGAGAACATACCATTGCAAAAAGAATGCAAGGGTTTTATTTGGGGTCTAACAGTAAAATAAAACTTTGGGAATGCAGAAATTGTAAAGGCATTTGGTCTGAAAAATAGTTTGTAAAAAGAGTCGGAGGCTCACTTTAGTTAGTGGGTTTCCGGCTCAAATTTTTTTTATGGCGAAATTTCGACCAGATAGCAAATTTTTAGACTAAGTATTTTCTACAAAAAAATACTAACTAAGTAATATATATTTTAACTAAACGCTTTTTGTTTGGCATCGTTTCAATCATGTTGGATGGACCGTTAGAATTATGTCTTTTTCAACAAAATTAGAACTACCCGTTCCATCAGTAACAGTGCATCTAAGCGTATAAATTGCCGTTTCCGGAGGGTCAAAGACATTTGCCGGTATAGTGGCGTTAATTGTTAATGAATTATATCTAGAATTATTTCTTACTCCTAAAGAATTAACTGCAAAAGAATTGGTCGGGTCATCTGCTTCAGTAACAGTCCATGAAAAAGAATAACTTCCATCTCCACCACTAGCAGAAGCAGTTATATCAATTTCTCCGAGTAAAGTAGAAACTACTCCCGAACCTGCTGTTGCAAAAATATCTACTGCGTCAGTTCCACCAGCATCAAACGCCATAAGAAGTGCCGTTCCAACATTTTGTTGAGCGCAACCTGTTAAAATAATATACATCAAACACCAACTACCATCCAATTGTTAGAGCCAATTGCAATACATGTTGCTGCTTTGAAACTTCCCAAAGTAACATCAGAACCAGCACCATTTATATTATTCCCATTTCGACCAATAGTAATATCTCCCCCTGTTGTATTTAAAATAGCATAATGTTCACCAGCAGTAGATGTTGATGGTAGAGTTATGTTTCCTGCACATATATTGTATCTACCTGCGTGGGCGGATTCAGTTAAAGTAGTGCTTGCTGAAACTGAAACTGTAAGTAATCTAGTATTTCTAAAAGTCCCGCCCGTAAGCATATCTAATGTAGCAGTAGGGCTATTATGGCCTATTGCTACTCTATCATTAGCCGCATCGGTTCTTAATAGATGAGCATTCCCTACTCCCTCTACGACAAAATCACAATCTTGCTGCCCGTCATTTACCATTACTGTTGCGCCAGCAGTAGTATTTCCTTGAATTAAAAATAATCTTCTTGATGTTCCTTGATGCTGACAATTAAATCCTATTTTACCTGCTTCCTGAGTGTTTGTTACTCCTCTTGCTTCTGCAAGAATATGAGCATAAAGAGTGTTTGCCCCTGTGCTATCTTCTCCCTCAAATCTAATAATTCCTAAATCATCAACTTCTGCACTCACAAAAGTTAGAGTTGTGTTTGTATTTGTAGCGGTAGTATCAGCACTTAATGTAAAACAAGTAGAGTTATTTATTGCTACAATGGTAGCACCCGAAGGAATACCTGTTCCCGAAACGGTCAAACCTACAACAATATTGGCATTGGCATTATGTGTAATATGTCTAACACTTGTGCTTGCGCCATCAGATAATCCCGTTGTATGGTTAGTATCGCAAGTAGCGTCAGTGAATGATGCAGGATTCGTTAAAGCATTAGGAGTTGCGCTGTTTTTTCTAAGAATAAGCATGGGTTCTTCATCATCAGTATTAGTATTTTCAATTAATAATCTAGGTTGTAATGTTGCAGAAGATTTCAGGTGAAGCGTTGTTTCAGGACTATCTGTTCCAATACCAACATTTCCTGCATCATTAATTCTCATTCTCTCTGTTATTCCTGCATTTGCGTTATTGGTTGAAAATATTAAACTTCCATCATTAACCCCATCATCTTCATTAATTGCACTAATTCTTGCGCCTGTATATGAAGTAGGGCCATTGGAGTCATGATTTTTAAAATCAATTCTAGCGTAATCAGTTCCCGTTGCGTTTCTTGCCCCTTCGATACTTAGCGTTCTTGTTTGTCCCGAATCAACACTTCTTGAAATTGTGGTATCTCCCTTTATTTCTACTTTAGTAGAAGGTGTAGATGTTCCAATTCCCACCTTTCCATCTTCTTTTATACGCATCGCTTCAGTAGTGGCATTTTTAAACAATATCTGTCCTTCAGTTCCATCTTCATCATAACTTTCAATAAATAAAGCAGCCCCGTTTACTTCTAAATGTCCGAACCCACCAGCAGTATCAGTATCTTGAAGTTTTATAGTCGGAATACCTGTTCCCGCAACATGTAATAATGAATCCGGAGAATTAGTTCCAATTCCAACTTTTGAATTTTCACCATCAATTCTCATTACCTCAGTCGGAGTTCCACCATCACTTACTTTGAAAATAATATCTTTATCCGTAACTACATTTTCAAAAGTTACATCTCCATCTGAATCTGCATCTACTGTCATCGCTTGAGTATAAACATTAGAATTAGCATAAGCAATACTCAAACTATTTGATTCTTTATTTGTAGTAAAATATTGAATTAATCTAGAACCGGCAGAAGTTCCACTAGAATATTCTATCATTGCAACAATAGTATCTCCTAATTTAAATTCCGGAACTCTTTCATTAGCAGTAGGAGGTCTCAAATATAATTCATTAGCGTTTTCTCCGCCCTCTCTACCGTCTGCCACAACCAAAAGATGATAGCCTTTGGCATAAGTAGTTGTCAAAGAACTATCTGCAAAGGTCTTAGTAGAAACTTCGATATATTTACCATTGCGTAATATTTTACCTGCTGCAACTACTAAGTTTCCTCCTGTTTGATTTGTATCAAAATCAGTTCCCGTTTTCACAACAACATTACCTGCTGCCATTTGATTAAGTGCTTTTATTAATCCCGAATGCGGAAAATCTACGCTATCTACCGGCTGAGTCATACTTGAGCCATTAGCATTTTGTGAAATATAGTGTGGGTTAGGGCTATTAGTCATTTTAGTTCACCTCTATTGTTAAGAATAATTCTAGAGTTTCGGATGCAGTAAATGGCCCCACACCGTCAAAATTAACTCTAGCAATCATTTCTGAATCAGTCTTGAATATTCCTAATTCCCTTATGACCTTTCCTGTAATATTACTTCCGGCACAAGTCACTTTTATTTCTAATATATTCAAATCAGAACTTTCTTTGGCTATTACTACCGTGGCTTCACTAGGAATGTCTAAAGCAGTGGCTCTAGGGCTTGTGCTATTTCCTCCAAATCCTATCTTTCCGCTTATGGCTAAAGTGTCTTTAATGTGTGTTAGCACTTCTTTTCTCATTTCATCTGTTATCAAAATTCTTCCTCCACTAAATCTGTAATGGTATCGGTGGAGCCGCCACTGAATCCCATTGGAGTAGTGCTTGTATTTAGGGCTGACCCAAACCCTAGTGTTGCGCTTCCGCTAGAAGAAACCTTCCTAACTAGTAATTTAGAAACCTTAATGTCAATAGAATCTAGTATATCAAAAGAAGTAGACCTTTCATTGAATTTTTTAGACCTAATATCAGCAAATATTTTTTTGTTTGAAGATAATAATTCTGCAAATCTATCTTCTAACTGCTTACTAAATTTACCTAATTCTAATTGCATCATTCCTAATAAGTCGTGCTGTATCTGTAAAACTATGTAATCGTCTAATTGTATTCCTTCTTTATCTAATTCTACTTGAACTATGTCTCCGGCTCGCAATTGACTTATTTTTGTATGCCCCACCGTAATATTCAGTCTTATATTATCGTCTGAATGTATTCTAAGTAAATCTCCTGCTCTTTTATTGACTTCTTCTTGAGAAGTTAGTTCTTTTTCATAAACTTCTAAAGTTTTTCTTCCTATCTTTTGGACGCTACGCAAATCTTTTCTAGTTCCTTTATGTGAATTTCCATAAACTATAATTTCATTATAAAAATCAAACAGATTTTTAGCCTCTTTATATTCAAAAATTTGATGCTCTCCGTCATCATCGAAAAGAACTTTAGGGAAATTAGAACTACTAGTTTCATTGACTAAAGAAAATGTAGATTCCTTTGGATTATAAATCGTTTTAGTAGAGGGTTTTTCGATTAAGGTTTTATCTTTTTTACTTAGTATTAAATTAATTGCAGAAAATAAATCTACGCTTTTATAGTGAGGGGCCAAAAAGTATGGGAAGTTACTTTCTTCACTAGTAAATTCTATATCATTTGTTTCTAATAAATCATTAATTAAATCGTCACCTTCAAAACAAATATTAGCAACCGAGCCTATCATTAACCTTTTACTTTCTGTTGATAAATCTCCCACTACTTCTAAAGTCATAGGCTCGCTTATAGAAACAACTCCCAACATTTCTCTTATTTTATCAAATCTTAGATAGTGACCAATATCATCACCATTATCTGTATATTTTATTGAAGACTTGTAACTATCTTCTCCATCAGAAATAGCCATAGTTATTTCTTCATTAGGGGTAAGGATGCTTCCCATATCATTACAATCTCTAATTACAGTATAGATACTATCACTTTGGGCATCTAAATCTACTGGTAGATACATAGATAATGCTGCCTCCCTACCTCCTGTGTTGTGAAATCTATCGAAACTTCTTCCGGCACTTTTATTTCTAACAATATATGATTTAATATCGCTAGGGTCATAGCAAGAATCTTCGCCACTTATTTTAGTATAGGCAGAAGATAAGGTGTTGAGTCTGATTTCGTTAGGAGAAAAATCATAGAAGCAAGTATGGTTTGGTTGCATAATTCTATAAAATTGTGCAGAACTATCTAATCTAGTATCTAAGGTTAAGATATGAGTTTCAGTATCATTGCTAGTATCTATCTCATGCGATATTACATATGCAATAGTCGAAGGAGTTTGCTCATTGAGAGAAGGAATATTTGCCAATCCTCCACTTTCAGTATTTACAGTATAATTTTTATCATAAAATTGTCCTTTTTCAGAAACTAGATAACACCCCGTTAAATCCATAAGGTCTAAACATAAACGATTAATATTAGAAAAGGCAACTGAATTATCTCCATCATCCTCATCAAAATATGTAACGCTAGAAATATTTGTGGAGGCTACCACAGGGTAATAATAAACTGTCCTATTACCAACAGAAGTATCTGAGACTTCATTAGTTCTATCTAAATACAATCTAGGTTTAAATCCAACCATCACTCCATCTGCATCATCATTATATGTTCTACTAGCATGAGAACCAATACCGTCTATACTTTCAGCAAAATCGTTTAGAAGTGCCATTCCAACCATAGAAAAAGAATCTCCTCTATCTCTACGCATGGAAATAGAAGTAGTTGGGCCTCCGCAAGTTCCCCTACTAATTGTTGAGCCTCCACCATTTTCTACATCGAATCTATTTAAGAAAACAGGTAAGAAGCCCGAATACAAACTTTCCTTGTCGGTAGGGGCAGCAGCGTTTCCTATTCCTTTAATAGAATCTAAGTATTCTAAGATTTTAGATGGATGATTACCAAAAATACCTACCTTAGTTCCTCCATCAGTTCCATAGTGTTCCGTTTGTCCTAACGCTGAATCTGAGTCCAAAACTATTGGTAAAAATGTATTTGCCAATCTAAAAGAGTTAGAAACATTCGTAGTAGCCCCTACTGTTTCAGAATGTTTTGTGTGGAAAGATGAACCGCTTTCACCATAATGGCTCGGCCCCAATCCATTAAAGACTATTGATTTCAACATTTGAATTTCTCTATCTAAAGCGACAAAAGTTCCTTCTTTTCCATGACCCGTAATAGTTGTAGTCCTAATACTGTTTCTGTTATTAGAAGAATCTCTTAATTCCCTTACTGAAAATAAAGTTCCCTCATAATAATTAGTTCCATTAGTTTTTCTCGCTACATCCATCAAGACTATTTTACCTGCACTGCCCGAATGTTCAATAGCAGCAACTTCTCCAATATATCTTCCATTACTGTCAGCAATAATGTTTCTTTCACTAACTAAATTGTTTCTTCCTCCAAAGAAACCGCTTTCTTGAACATTAGAAACATTTTCAGTTATTACAGTATTTCCAGATTCTCCGCCCGTTGCTTGAGTTAAAGTAATAAATTTTTCATCTGAACTTCCAGCAGTTATTGAAGATACTGTAATTTTTCCATTGTGGCCGTTTGCGTGTTCTATTGCTGCCTTTAGTTGAGTTAGAAACTCTTGCTGATTATCTACTGAGCCAGTAGTATTTAGTGTAACTGCCACTCCTGCGCTTAACCCGACACTACTTAATGTAATAGTTCCTAAATCACTTGAACTAGTCAATACTGCTCCGGTAGTTACTGAACTTTCAGTATCATCTACTATAACATAATTCTTTGAAGTTCCATCAGTAGAAACTAAAGTTACAAACTGTCCCTGTGTCATTCCGCAGTTAGCATCGTGGTCGAAAACTGTTATCTGTCCTGTCGCTGCAACGGGACTACTAGCGGGACTTGTAGAAGTATCAGTAGCAATAAATGAACCGAATGTCAAAGTTTGACCCGTTTTAAATCCACCAGTGGTAGGTTGCGAAATTCTAAAGGCAGTTACATTTGTTCCCGAAGTTGCGATTATAGAAATTATAGTAGAGCCGGTAGGAATACCGAGTCCACTTACCGGCATACCTACTCTAACATTACAGGGAGTTCCAGTCGTATCTATTCTATTTGAATTACTATATTCACAAGAACCCACTGTATAATCTTGATAGTCTGCCGCTACTACTACTGAATCTCCTGCAAATAGACTTGCTAAATTATTAAA
>TARA_R100001440_G_scaffold45952_1_pt1 | contig 25092 bp, 23 predicted proteins | sample TARA_R100001440 | Tara Oceans TARA_R100001440 (sample SAMEA2622112) | marine metagenome | biome: marine biome (ENVO:00000447); feature: surface water layer (ENVO:00002042); material: "saline water (ENVO:00002010), including plankton (ENVO:xxxxxxxx)" | depth 5 m
GCACGCCTGTGCGCAATGCAGGCGAGAATTGGTGGATATCCAGTTACTCGGCTATCCGGTTCAGCCACGCCCAGCTGATTGACGCCGGTTTCGAAAGCCGTGTTCCCGGTGCGCCTGCAGAACCTGAATCGGCAGTCGCCGAGCGCCTCGCTGAAGAACAGCTGGCCGCCTCCGCCCGAAAGAGCCAAGCCATGGTGTTGCCGGCCCCCTTACGCCTACCAGAGGCGAGCGAACGCCGTATCCACCGGTTCTATCGCGGCGCCGGGCCTGGCACTTTTCTGCACGATATTCTGGAGTGGGTGGCGGAAACGGGATTTGGCCATGTCAGTGAGCATCCGGATGAACTCCAGGCCCTGATTGAACGTCGCTGCGAGGTACGAGGCTGGTCTGACTGGGTCCTGCCGCTGACGTCCTGGGTGTTGGATTTCATTGCAATGCCCATTGTGCTGCCGGAACAGCCTGATGGGTCTTCTGCTACCGTCAGCTTGAAGGATCTTCCTGATTCTGATTCGTCGGTTTACCCGGAACTGGAGTTCTGGTTCTCCAGCGCCGAGCTCAATGTGCCGGCGCTGGATGGCCTCGTTCGCGATTCAACACTGGGCGCAAGACAGCGGCCATTTGCTGAACCCATGACGCTCAACGGCATGTTCAAGGGCTTTATCGATCTGGTGTTTGAGCATGAAGGCCGGTATTACGTAGCGGACTACAAATCAAACATCATCGGCGTACATGATGATGATTACACCGAATCCGCCATTGCGGATGTGATTGCCCAGCACCGGTATGACATGCAGTACGCCATTTACCTGCTCGCATTGCATCGGCTATTGGCGTCTCGATTGCCGGGTTATGACTATGACACCCATATCGGCGGCGCGGTTTACCTGTTTCTGCGGGGCAACGGGGCTGACACGCGGGGCGTGTTCCGGGAGCGGCCGAGCAAAGCCTCCATTGAATCGCTCGACCTCCTGTTTCGCCATGGCAGTTCCGCAAATGAACCCGTTGAGGAGGTGCTCTGATGGCACGGAAGGGCACGCCTTCACCCGCGCAACAATCGATGTTATTTGACCCAACGCCAGTGGATGATATTCCGGAGCTATTTGAGTTGCTGAACCGCTGGGTTGAGCTGGAATGGCTGCGCGCGCTGGATGTGTCGTTGACGCGTCTGTTAGCCAGCGAAGCCGAAGCTGCTGGCGTGCCTGCCAACCCTCTGTTGTTGATGGCGACCGCGTTAGCGTCACATCAGCTGGGGCGAGGGCACGTCTGCCTGGATTTGCAAGCGATGACGGTACAGGGGTTCGATGCTTTGCTGTCATTGCCACCCGAACGGGATGACGCGCCTGAACCCAGTTTGTTGCCTTCTGACGTGCTGAAAGGGACTAGCGCTGAACAGTGGCGCGAGGCACTGGTTCACCCACTTTTGGTCGCTGACGGCACCGGTGCTGACGCCAGTTCTAACACGCCACTGGTGCGGGACGGGCTGCGACTGTACTTACGGCGGTACTGGCGCTACGAGCAGACTATTGCAAATAGTCTCACCCGACGACTCAAGCAGCGCCGGGCGATTCAACAGGCAGATTCTACCGACGCACTCCATCTGCGACAGGCACTTGAGCGTTTGTTCGTTGCCGGGACACCAACCGGCAGTACCGACTGGCAGCGGGTTGCATGCGCTAATGCTGCCCGTAGCGGCTTCAGTGTTATTACCGGTGGGCCTGGCACCGGCAAGACCACCACTGTTGTAAGGCTGCTGGCGGCGCTGCAGCATGTCGCCACGCAGGGGGCGGACACGCCCGGCGAACTGATTATCCGGTTGGCAGCCCCGACCGGCAAAGCCGCCGCTCGACTAAACGAATCCATTGCAGGCGCTATCGACAAGTTGGATCTCTCCGGTTTTTCCGAAGGCGATCGCCTCAAGGCGGCGATTACCAGCGAAGTGACCACCTTGCATCGACTTATGGGGAGCATCCCTGGCTCCCGGCAATTCCGCCACAACGCTAATAATCCACTGCTGCTGGATGTACTGGTCATCGACGAAGCCTCGATGGTGGATGTGGAAATGATGGCGCAGGTCCTGGGCGCATTGCCTGAGCACGCTCAACTGATACTGCTCGGCGACAAAGACCAGCTCGCGTCGGTGGATGCGGGGGCCGTGCTGGGCGATCTGTGCCTGCGAGCGGCTCAGGGGCGCTACCAGCAGGAGACAGTCCAATGGCTTGAAGCTGTGTCCGGATGCCCGATTGACTCGTCCCTGGTGGATGATGAGGGCAGTGCGCTGGATCAATCGATTACGCTGTTACGTCACAGTTACCGCTTTGATGCTGCCAGCGGAATAGGGCGGCTGGCGATGGCTGTAAACGGGGCTGGCGGTGAACACCAGGACACGTCGCCGGAGAAGGTATCCGCTCTGTTCGGCGAGGGATTTGCCGATATCGCACGTTTGATTATACGCCCACAACAGATGGCGGAGCAGATCGCATCGCATTGTATTCAGGGTGGTCAGGGGTTGTTTCCGGCTGCCGGCGAAGGCCGGGTGGTAGGGGGGCGAGCGGTCTCTCCACCATCCGGATATTCCCACTATCTATCAGTAATGCGTAAAGGCCCGGCTGAAGGCAGCAGTGCCAGCGATGAGGCTGTTGATCGATGGGCGGCGAGTGTGCTGAGCGCTCATGGCGAATTTCAGGTGCTGTGCGCGCTTCGCCGTGGGCCTTATGGCGTAGAAGGCCTTAATCAGCTCATCGCCGAAGCGCTGCGCGATCAGGGGCTGATTCGTTCCATTGAGGGCTGGTATCCCGGTCGCCCGGTGCTGGTCACCCGGAACGACTATGGTGTGGGCCTGATGAATGGCGACATCGGAATTGCACTGGAGGTGCCCGTCCCGGAAGCATCCCGGATCGCAAATGAAGGTGACACAAGGCCACAACGTGTTATCCGGGTGGCGTTTATGTCAAACGACGGCAGCGGACGTATAAAATGGGTGCTGCCCAGCCGCCTCCATGCGGTTGAAACGGTATTCGCGATGACCGTGCATAAATCCCAGGGCTCGGAATTTGCTCATACCTGCTTGGTATTACCCGACAGAACCAATCCTATTCTGACGCGTGAGCTGGTCTACACCGGCATCACTCGCGCCAAATACTGGTTCAGCCTGTTGATGCCTGATGAATCCGTATTCCGGGACGCAATTGTACGCGGTGTGACCCGCACGTCCGGCTTGCAAAAAGCCCTGGTTCAGCCGGAATAGATCGTACTATTCCGGCCTCTGATTTGATCGTGTATGGGACTGTTCGCGTTCGGTCATCATGTCAGTCAGTCGTGCAAGCTGCTGTTGAACCTCGTCCAGTTTGCGGGACATATCATCGCGTTCCTGGTGGGCCTTGGCCGCTTGCTGGGCGTTTTGTTCTTCACTCATTACTTCAAGTATTACGCCTATCATCATGTTTAAAAACACAAAAGCGGTAAGGAATATAAAAGTAATATAGAAAACCCAGCTGACCGGATAAACGCTCATGGTTTCATACATCACGTCAGTCCAGTCCTCAAACGTGGCCACGCGGAACAAGGTCAGCATCGCAACAGCGACGTCGCCCCACAGCTCCTCGTTAATCGGTGAGAAGAACATCGCACCCATTGCCGCGTATATATAGAAGATGATGAACATCAGCAGTGCGATGTAGGCCATTCGTGGAATCGCTTTCAACAGCGAATTGATCAGGAACCGCAGTTCCGGCACGACCGACACCAGACGCAGCACCCGGAACACCCTCAGCAGCCGGCCAAGAAGCACGGCTTCTGAGTTATCGAGCGGGATCAGGCTACCGACAACCACCAGGGTGTCGAACAGGTTCCATCCATCCATCAGAAACCGCTTTTTGTCCGCGCAGACCATAAAGCGGAATATGATTTCCAGCAGAAAAAATACCGTGATGCCCGCATCCAGGATCTCAAGACTGCGGGTCACAAAATAGGGAAGTTCATAGGTTTTGGCGCCGATGGTAAGCGCAGAAAGAATGATGATGCTGATAACAGCGGCCTGAAACAGCTTGCTGGCTTCAATGTGGCGCAATGTTTCAAACAGGGATCGAGCGTTGGCGGTGTGCGGCATCGCAGGAAAGCTCCGGAATTCAGTTAAAAGGGCCGGACGAGGCTGGCGCAAAGCCGCAGATTTTATGCTGAAATGAAAGACAGAAGAAGATTAAACGGAAGGAATCGCCATTTACTTTGTGGTTTTACGTTTTCTTTTCTGCTGGATAATGATGTCGGCCAGCGAATGGATCTGTTTGTTGGCAACCCGGATCGATCGGTACACGCCGCCTGCCGCGTCGTCATGCAGCGCGCGGGCCTGTTCACTACCCGTTCTCACTCGCTCGTTGCTTGATAGCCGGTTGATTACGTCAAAGGTCGTGGTGGATATCGCGCGATGGATAAACTCTACCGTAAACGTGCCGCCCGTTACGGTATTTTCGAGCAGCGCGCGCTTTTCGTCCGTTTCATTACCTTCAAATTCAGCGCGCTTTAACCGGTTTTCAAGCCTGGGGAGCCGGCGATAAACATCCCGCAACCGCTTTTCGTTCTCCAGTACCAGGCGCCCAGTAACGCCCAGGCACGCGATGATACCGGCGAGCATCAACAGGTTAAATGCAGTCATAGACGGTGTCTCCTGTATTAGCCTCAAGCGACTGAGCGGCAGTTTTAGCGGTACTCAACGGCCATTTCCGCTTCAATGCCCCGTGCATTCAGTTCTTCGCCGAGCTCTTTCATCACTTGCTGGTAGACCCGCTTGCTGACCATCGCCGGCATGTGGTCCGCCACCACGCGTGCCGAACGTGATTCGCGCTTGGCCAGGCCGATAGGGTCAAGCACTCGTACGGTAAGCACCATATAGGGATCAGATGCGTCACCTGAATCAGAACCGTTTAAGGCGTCAAGCCTCGCCAGAGCCGCATTGATGGTCTGGCGTTGCTGTTTCAGATAAATCAGTACGCAGATCGTCACGGCCAGAAGTAGCACGAAGCTGAATGAGAGAAACACCGTCACATTTTTACTCCTGTCATGTTGTAAACCGGGATGCTGTCAGTGTGATTGACCGCGGAAATCAGCAGAATGGCCGAACTGCCGCGCATCTCCTGTTTGCACTGATAATCGAATAATGAACTGATCTTTGAACTGATTATGTGCGTATTCAGTCGGGTTCTGATAGGTTTGTTTGCTTATCTTTTGGTGCATTTCCCAACTATTCGCAAGGCTGCATGGCGCGGTTCGCCGCTTCAAGTGTTGCGCCCAATTTATTTCACCAAGGAGTGTTCATGATCTGGTTAAAAGCTTTTATCGCCGGTCTGTTGGCTACGCTTATTTTCCACCAGGGACTGTTTGGCCTGTTTTACCTGCTGGGCATGGTGCCAGCTGCACCGTTCAACATGACGTCGGTGCCGCCGATTGGCGTGCCTGCGGTATTGTCGCTCGCATTTTTTGGCGGTCTCTGGGGGATCGCAATCTGGGCTATTATCCGTCACCTGGGTACTGCAGCTTTCTGGTCTCTCGCAATTCTGCTGGGTGCAATCGGTCCGACTGTCGTGGCCATGCTGGTGGTCTTTCCGGTCAAGGGAATAGACGTCACCGCACAGACTTGGGTTGGCGGGCTGTTGTTAAATGGTTTCTGGGGCTTGGGTCTTGCCGTCTTCATGAAGTTGATGGGCGAAAGAAAGACGGTATAAATCTATAAAAATCAAAAAATTGAAATCCGTATTTCAAACCGGTTATAAAAGGATTTTGGCATGAGTAATCCGCAATTCGACATCATCGTATTTGGTGCAACCAGCTTCGTAGGGCAGATACTGAGCCGGTATCTGATCGAACAATATGGGCTTGATGGCAACGTAAAATGGGCCATAGCCGGACGGTCAGAAGGCAAACTCGTGAGTCTGAAAGCGGATCTTGGCGCGCCAGCGGCTGATCTGGATATCATTATCGCCGATGCCAGTGATGATGCCCAATTGGCGGCCATGTGCGCCCAGACCCGCACAGTAATCTCCACAGTAGGGCCATATGCGCTCTATGGCGAACCGCTGGTGAAAGCCTGCTGCGAACAGGGCACGCATTATTGCGATCTGACCGGTGAAGTGCAGTGGATCCGGGAAATGATCATCAAATACGAGGCCCAGGCGAAAGCCTCCGGCGCTCGCATTGTTCATTGTTGTGGCTTTGACTCGATTCCGTCTGACCTGGGTGTGTTTTTCCTTCAGCAGCAAGCTGCACAGCAGTTCGGTGCGGCCTGTCCGACGGTCAAAATGCGGGTAAAAGCTGCCAAAGGCGGATTTTCCGGTGGCACCGCTGCCAGTCTGATCAACGTTGCGAAGGAGGCCGCTGCCGATCCGGCACTGCGCAAGTCTCTGGCGAATCCTTACTCGATATGCCCGACTGATTTCCGCCCGTCCCGTCGCCAGCACAACGTCAAATCAGCTGAGTTTGATGCTGACTTCGATGCCTGGACAGCGCCGTTTGTGATGGGTGCGATCAATACCCGTGTAGTTCACCGCTCCAACGCCCTTCAACACGCCGCTTACGGCGAAGAATTCGGTTATGACGAAGCCGTGCTGACAGGCACCGGTTTGAAGGGGCGTGCTGCAGCATTGGCGGTCACAGCCGGTATGGGCGGGTTCCTGGTTGCCAGTGTGATCAAGCCAACACGTTGGGCACTTGAGAAATTCGTACTACCCAAGCCAGGTGAAGGGCCAACGCCAAAAGCGCAGCGTGAGGGCTTCTATGATCTGCGCTTTGTTGGCATCTCGGCTGACGGCAAGTTGCTGCGCACCAAAGTCACCGGCGACCGTGATCCCGGTTACGGTTCTACCGGTAAAATGTTGGGTGAAGCGGCCATGTGCCTTACTTTCGATCTGGACGCCGCAACCCCTGGCGGCTTCTGGACGCCAGCATCGCTGTTCGGCCACAAGATCATTGAACGGCTGGAAGCAAATGCCGGTTTGCGGTTTGAGGTAATGGAAAGCCGTTAGGCTGACGTGTCAGGTGCCAAGAGTGATCACCTGATCAACTCTTGGCAATGCCTCCTCATCATGCGCCAGCGCGATCAGGGTACGTTGGGCGAGATAGCCGGGAAGACGCTGCTTGATGCGGTTTGCCGTGTTGGTGTCGACGCCGGTGAAGGGCTCATCAAGAATGATGACAGGTGCGTCCGCCAACAATGCGCGGGCAAGCGCAACGCGTCGGGCTTCTCCGCCCGATAGCTGATGATCGTTTCCGCCAATCCAGGTCAATAGCCCGTCGGACCACCGGTTAACCGTGCCGGCAAGTTCAACGGCCTCCAATACCTTCCAGATCTTTTCCGCCGACGCGCCAGCATCTCCTATCAGCAGGTTATCCAGCAACGTCATGTTGAACAGCTGGGTCCGCTGGGCCAGGTAGCTGACGCCAAGGTTAATCCCCACAGCCAAGTTGCCCGGGTCTGGTGTAACCGGGAAGGTGACAACTCCCGATTGTGGTTTAAGTAGTCCAGCCGCAATCCTGGCGACCGTGCTTTTGCCGGCGCCTGAGCGGCCCACCAGCCCGATCGAATGTTGTTCGTTGGCAGAAAAAGAAAGACCTGTAACCGTTGGAGGTTGCCCGGGATAGTGAAATCCGATGTTCGTGAGTTCTAGTGTGCCGGCCTGGAAGTGTGTTGTATCGACTTTATCTGGCGCTAATTGCGGGCCGGATTCCCGGTTTAGCCTGCGAGCTGAGCCGACAGTCGCCCCCCAGGCGCCGAATGCAGGGGGCAGGGCCGTGTAAGCCTCTCCGACGCCCAGTAAGGCCAGGATCACCAGCACCAGTGCAGGACCGCTTAGTTGACCACTTTGAACTGCAAACAGGCCGTTGATGAGTACGATAATCATCGCGACCTGCACAGCTGCGGTAACCAGCCCTTGTGCCACAGCCGTGTTGCGGTCGGCACGGAGTTGAGGTGCCATGATGCCGGCATCGTCACGCAGTAGCATCCGGCCCCTGGATGTCATCAGCCCGGCAGCCGCCAGTTCTTTGTGCGCGTCCAGCGTGCTGATAATATCGAGACGCAATTCCTCAATTCTATCAATGCGTTGCTGTGTGTACTTCAGGTTAATTCGCGCCAACAGAACTGTGACGCAGACCAGAAGCGCAGCGAACAAACACAGCAACAGAACCGCAGTCGCGGTACTGATCAGCAGACCAAGCCCGGCAGCAATGAGTGTGGTAACCAACGCCACTGCTGCCGGCGCGGCCAGCCTGAGGTAGAGATTGTCCAGTGCGTCGATGTCGTGAGTGAGCCTGCTGAGTCGGCGCGAAGAGTGGGTGGCGGCTGCGTTGATCGGATAGCGTGTAATAGCGGTAAACAACAAGGTTCTGAGGTCGGCCAGCAGTCGCAACACGGTGTCATGGTTCACGACGCGCTCAAAGTAGCGTGAGACTGTGCGCGCTAGTGCGAAGAAGCGAATCCCGCCGCCGGGGGTGTATATGTTCAGAGTCGCCTGAATGCCTTGTGCCAGCAACGCCCCCGTTACGGCGGCCGAGGTTAGAAACCAGCCCGACAGGCCCAGCAGACCAATACCTGCCAGCAGCGTTGTCATCATCAGCACGGCGCCGAGCAGCAGGCGACCGGTGTGTGGCTTTAGTGGTTGTAGCCAGGGCCAGAGCTCACGCATTATCCAGCCGTCCTTCATTGAGCTGATAGACCTTATCAGCGAACGCGAGCATCGCTGCGTGGTGGCTTGAGAAAATCAGTGTGCGCTTGCCATCGGCCAACAGTTTCAGCGCATTGATGATCATCTTTTCGCTGTGCTCGTCCAGCCCGGCCGTGGGCTCATCCAGTAGCACAAGGTCATAATCCGATAACAGCACGCGCGCCAGCGACAGCCGCCGGGCCTGACCGCCGGAAAGCGCAGCACCGGATTCGAAAAGTGGTGCGTGCAAGCCGGTAGGTGCGGCATCAACTCGTTCTCTCAGGCCGACTTCGTCAAGCGCAGCGAGCATGGACGCGTCGCTCGCCTCCGGCGCCACCAGTCTCAGGTTTTCAGCCCAGGAACCGTGATAGAGGTACGGTTCCTGACCCAGCCAACCAAAGCGGTTAGAGCCAGGTTGGGCTCCAAATACCGACACTCGACCTTGCGTGGGTTGCTGGAACCCGGCAATGAGATTCAGCAGTGTTGATTTTCCAGAGCCCGATGGGCCGGCCAGCCCGATGACACTGCCTCTGGGGATTGCCAGATTGATGCTGCTCAGAACATTGCCGCGCCCCGAAAAGGCGACCGTTACATCCTCAATCTCGACCTGGTTACTCAGGGCTTCAGGCGCCTCGGTTTGCCGAGCGGCAGTGGGAGAAGGGGTATCGGTCACCGGCTGAAGGCGCGATATAAGCTGTTCTGCAGCGCCCAGTGCGGCGGCCCGGTCATGGTAATACTGCGACAGTTGGCGCAGTGGCTGAAAAAATTCAGGTGCAAGCATGAGTACAAACAAGCCGGTAAAAAGTGTGAGCGATGCGGAAGGCCCAAAGTTGATGTAGCCCAGCAGGCCAAACCCGATATAAATGGCAATCACTGCGATGGCGACCGAGGCGAAAAATTCCAACACCGCAGATGATAAAAAGGCGATGCGTAGTGTTTTCATATTGGTGCGTCTGTAGGCATCAGACGCTTCGCGCACATCTCGAGTTGCATGCTCCGTCTGGTTGAATAGCTGGAGTGTCAGTATGCCGCGCAACTGATCGAGAAAGTGGCCTGATAGGCGCCCAAGGGTTTCAAAATGCTGTTGGTTCAGGCGCTCCGCGCCCATACCGACCAGTGCCATAAACAAGGGAATCAAAGGCGCCGAAAGCAAAAGAAAGCCGCCGGCAATATAATCCAGCGGAAAGACCACTAGCAGAATCATGACGGGCACTAGAACTGAAAGCAGCATCTGCGGCATGAAACGGGCGTAATAGCCGTCCAGCGCCTCAACTTGTTCAAGCCATTCGCTGGCATGGGTGGCCGGACTGTCAGAATCCATTCCATTCGGACCTTTGTGTTGCCAGGATTGCGCGAGCTGGTTGCGTACTTCCTGTCTTACAGCCTGGCTTGCACTTGCGGCTGCGGTGTCCTTGGCGATTTGCGCCAGGGTTCTGACGGCAATAGCGACGATAATGCCGGCTATTGCGGGGTACAGATCCGGCAGCGCGCTGGAATGCGTGATTGCCTGGTCAATGGCCCAGGCGATCAACCCCAGCTGCACGATCGTTGCCACAGCCGCTATAAGGCCGGCGGCGATGGCGGCTAAAACAAGCGGACGGGCATGTGTGCCCAAGTCTGCAAGCCACTGGCGAGAGGAGGGGCGAGGCTCAGCCCCGTCGTCAGTCGCCGCAGCCGCGTTTTCTTGCAGCTGCGGCGCCAACGAATCAGTGGTAGCCGGCATCGGCGCGAACCTTGCCGCGGAATACCCAGTAGGTCCAGGCGGTATAAACCAGAATAATCGGGATAACGAACAGAAGCCCGAGCAAGAGGAACAATTGCGATTCCGGCGCGGAGGCTGCATCCCAAAGCGTGAAGTTGGGCGGCACAACGTAGGGCCAACGACTGACAATCAGTCCCAGGTAGCTGAAGATAAACAGACCCATCGTCGCCACAAACGGCATGCCTTCACGCCGCATCTTCAGTGACCGATATATGCGGTAGGCACAGAACATGGCAAGCGCCGGTAATATCCAGATTACCTGGATGGTTGAAAACCAACGATCGCGTACCAGGTCATCAACAAACGGCGTCCAGAAACTGACAACGGCAAATACGGCCAGCACGACAAAGAGCAGGGGCATCGCGATTTTATACGCCCAATCCTGAATGTAGCCCTCGGATTTAAGGATCAGCCAGGTGCTTCCCAGTAGCGCGTAACCGGCCATGAGCCCAAATCCGGTGAGTACCGTGAAGGGTGTCAGCCAGTCGAAAGCGCCGCCAACATAGACCAGTCCTTCGGTATTAAAGCCCTGAATATAGGCGCCAACAACGGCCCCCTGGGCGAACGATGCGATCATCGAGCCGCCTGCGAATGCCCAGTTCCAGAGATAACGCGACGTGTTGGCTTTGAAGCGAAATTCAAATGCCACTCCTCGAAAAATCAGGCCAGCAAGCAGCAGGAATACACCGATGTAAAGTGCTGGCAGAAATATCGAATACACCAGTGGAAATGCGGCCAGCAATCCTGCGCCACCAAGCACCAGCCAGGTTTCATTCCCGTCCCATACCGGCGCAACAGAGTTCATCATCACATCCCGGGCTTCTTCGTCGGGAGCGAAGGGGAAGAGGATGCCCAGCCCCAAATCGAACCCATCCATCAATACATACATAATGATGCCGAACCCGATAATCACAGCCCAGATCAGTGCCAGGTCAAAGGTTTGCATGATCAGTTACCTCCTTTCCGGGTGGGGTCGGAATCCATATCGTCACCGATGCCGGGATAGGGCTCATATTCGAATTTGACGTGTGCCGCCGAGAATGGCCGCATCGGGCGCTCGGACTGCTCATCCGGTTCGTCAGTGTCGTCGTCTTCAAGGCCGGCTTGGAGTACACGGAACAGGTAGTAAACGCCAGCGGTGAAGACCAGCGCATATACGACGATATAGCCAATCAGTGAGAACAGTGCCATCCCGCCCGTTAGCGACGGTGTGACGCCTTCAGCCTGGGTCATCATGCCGTAGACCAGCCAGGGTGATCGTCCCGTCTCGGTCACAAACCAACCCGCTAATACCGCCAAAAACGGTGTAATGCTCATCGCCCGCATTGACTGAAGAAACCAGCGAGAGGTGTAAACCTTGCGGCGAATTCTCAATACGAGGCCTGAAATCCCAAAAAATATCATCAGCAAACCAAGCGCCACCATGACCCTGAATGACCAGAATACGACGGGCACGACCGGCTGTTCTTCGGGAGAGACTTCTTTGAGTCCGGGAACGACGCCATCCCACTCATGAGTAAGAATAAGACTGGCCATATGAGGGATGCCAATCTCCATGATATTGCTCTGGGTGTCACGATCAGGCCAGGCAAACAGCAACAGCGGCACTCCTGACTCTGTTTCCCAATTACCTTCCATCGCCGCAACTTTCATGGGCTGGTGTTCAAGCGTGTTAAGGCCATGGAAATCGCCGACAACGGCCTGCAGGGGCGCAATAATCAGAATTAGCCAAAGACACATCGATAGCGCCTTGCGGTTTGAATCGACCTCTCTGCGATGCAGCAGGTACCACGCGCTGACACCTGCCACAACGAAACTGCCGGTAAGGAAAGATGCAAGCACCATATGCATGAAGCGGTATGGGAACGACGGATTGAAAATAGCGTCGAACCAGGAGATAACATGGAATGCGCCATCCCTGAACTCAACACCGGCGGGAGTTTGCATCCAGCTGTTGGCGGAGAGAATCCAGAATGTCGAAATGAGCGTGCCTGTGGCGACCATAATCGCCGCAAAAAGGTGAACGCCTGCTGGAACCTTGTCCCGACCAAATAGCAGTACCCCAAGAAACGCCGCTTCCAGGAAGAAAGCCGTGAGCACTTCATAGCTCAGCATCGGGCCGAGAAAGTTGGCAGAGGCCTGGGCGAAATTGCTCCAGTTAGTCCCAAACTGGAACGACATCACAATGCCGGACACCACGCCCATCCCGAACACAACCGCAAACACTTTGGTCCAGAATGCGGATAGCCTGACCCATTGAAGGTTTTGTGTACGAAAGGCGAGGCCTTCAAGCACCGCAATATAGGATGCAAGCCCGATAGTGAACACGGGGAAAATGGCATGAAACGATATCACGAAGGCAAACTGAATTCGGGATAGCAATAACGGATCGAGATCCACAAAAACCTCCATGGTCTAACGCTATTGAGAGGGCGGGGCAGATCAGTACATATCAGCCTGTCACGCCTGGAGCCGGATAGGGTGGCGACACCACACACTCAACGAGCGTATTCCTGACATAAAGTTAATACAATTGGACGGATTGTCCTGTCTGGCGCTGACCTAAGGTATTCTGTTCAACTATAGAGCCTCTGCAAAAGTCTTGCGAAGAATGCAGCTGCAAGTTCACTTTAATTACGAACATCTCTTAAAACAGGATTAGGATGGGGATTTACAGCGAAAGAATACTGCCGCACGTCATTGATCATGCCTGCAGCATCGGGTCGATCATGAAACTCCGACAAAAGCTGATTCCCATGGCGTCAGGCAATGTGCTTGAGGTCGGTATGGGCTCGGGAGTGAATCTTCAGTTCTACAATCGTGAAGCAGTTGGGTGTGTTTTCGGGCTGGAGCCTTCATCAGGTATGCGCCGAAAAGCGCAGCAAAACCTGAGCACATCACCGGTGCCGGTTGAATGGCTCGATTTACCGGGCGAACAGATTCCGCTCGACGATAACAGCGTGGATACCGTCGTGCTCACATTCACACTGTGCACCATTCCCGATTGGCGTAAAGCGCTACAGCAGATGTGGCGTGTGCTTAAGCCGGGCGGCCGGTTACTGTTTTGTGAGCATGGGCAGTCGCCGGATCAAAAGGTTGCGATCTGGCAGAACCGCGTCACACCAGCCTGGAAGAAAATTGCGGGTGGATGCCATCTGAACCGACCTATTGATACCTGCATTCGGGGAGAGGGATTTGAAATTGAAACGCTTGAAAATCTCTATATCCGCAATGCCCCTAAAATAGCGGGCTACATCTACTTTGGAGTGGCGAGAAAACCGGAATAAGGACGCCCATCTCACTCAGATCTTGGGCTTCAACAATTGCGTTACCGCTCAGCGCCTTATACAATCCCGCCTCCTTCCAAAGCTGTCCGTGCCCGGGTGGTGAAATGGTAGACACTGGGGACTTAAAATCCCCTGACCGTTAGGTCGTGCCGGTTCGAGTCCGGCTCCGGGTACCATTATATTCAATCAATTATCATCCACCTCTGGTGAGGCGCCCTCGGGCATTGCGCAGGCATCCGATGTAGGGGGGAGGAAACCTCAGATCAGTTCACCACCCAGGTGCGTTCAAGGGTTTTGGTCTGCGCATCGAACCGGTAAACACTCAAACCACCATCGCTTTTATGTCCCATGACGAGCACGCCAGCCTCCGGAGACGTGGCAATCGCTGTGTTGCGGGAATATTGGGAGCCGTAGGTGACCAGTGCCGGTGACGCGCCCAGATCGAAGTATTTTTGCGGCCAGGGGTTGCCTGCTTTGAACAGGGCAGCCTGATGGGAACCATTGTTAAAGCGGAGAAAATACCGGCTTTTGCTGATAAAACTGACATGAAAGAGCGGCGCGGTTACACCGGGAGGAGGATCAATTATGTTGCTGTCATCCCAATATTCAGAAGATTCAAGTCCCTCCGGCAAACCCATTTGAAAGACTCCTAAGCCATCTCTAGCCCCAAGATGCATTTCTTCTGGCTTGTCAGTATCCCAGAACAGTAAATTCCCGTTTTCATCAGCACTGATCACCCATTTCCCATCCGGGCTGAGGGTGGCGTGGGTTTTTGCTTTGTTTCCGTTCAGCTTCGCAATCGGTTTTCCGGTTCCCAGATTCCAAAGAGCAATGCTATTCAATCTGCCATAATCCTTGGCCAGAGTCCGTTCTTCTTCAAGCGTCCGATAATAAGGTTCAGAAAACCCCCTCGGTTCACCGCTGCCCCCAGATAGGAGGAGTTGCTCGTTGCTATCAATTGAGAGGTTCAAAAGCTTGCCAAAACCTCTGAAGGCTTTTCGATCAGTGGCTTTAAGTGTCACAATCTGACCATTCTCTGATCGATGATGAATACCCCACCCGATATCGGAAAAGTAATAATCACGGAGATCGCTGGTCATTAAATGACCGTAGGTGGGAGTTGAAAGCATAAACTGATCGAGAGTTTGCCCTGACACATCTTGAACGTATACCTGATCGCTCAAATCCTGCCATATGAAGACAGAGTTGCCTTCGACGAAGGAGGCGCTATAGATATTGGCATCCCCGCTAATGCGAGACTTTTCCCGTTCCTTCAGGTCCCACAAAATCAGTTGATTATCCCGATGAGCAGTCAAGACATAACGGCCATCAGAAGACACTGAAGCGCTCATCACTGGGGCTGCAATAGCAGAGGACTGCCAATAAAGGTATCCGGCGACCAAGAGGGCTATGAGCAGAATAGGGCTACTTTTAACAAGCATCTTCATTAGTATTGTCCGAACGTTGAATTAGCCAAAAGACGCTGTTCCATAATCTCCCTTAAAAATACTTCTTCGAAGAGCTTCTGGCTCGGTATCCTCATCCCCGAATGACTGAACAGCCAATCCGTCTGGTCTACAATCTCAATTTTTCCACCAGGACTAGAGATCTGTTCAAGGAAAACGTCTCGCGCTTCGCCAGCTTCGTCACCAACAACCTTTTCGAACCCCACATACCCCATCGCAGGCCGAGGCTTCTGCGTCGGATACCAGTTGTTAGCCGCCAGCGCGCGCAGCTGTTGGATATACCGCCGGGCCATATCAATGCTCACGCTGGCCTTGTGGTTCAGTGGGGCCAGCAGGCGATAGGTGGGTGGGCGTTCGGCGTTGCGCAGGCATTCGACGCAGGGTTCGAGGAGGTTTTTGGCTTCATTGAGAATATCCCGCTCAAGTCGATCCCAGTTGTCCAAGGCTTCGCGCTTGCGGGTTTGCTGCGCCCGATGCATCGCATGGCCCACCGGTTGAGCGTCATTGTAAGTGAGAGGCAGGTAGTCGCTATAGAGCGATTCAATTGAAGGCGCGAGGCCGTTGTCGAGAAAGCTGGGAAAGGTCCACCATTTCTTGTTGTAAGCACCGTGAACCAGTGCGAGAAATTCATCCATGGGGTCGTCAGCCGTCGCGATGTCCCACGCTGTTTGAGTCGCTGAAAGAGCCATGCCGGGTGGCGTCAGGGCGAAGGCTCGTTGCATCAGGGATCGTTGTTCCGATTCTTGTGGGCCCAGCACGCCATCGCCCCGTGAATGCAGGATGACGATCTGGCGCACGGCCTTGTGGGCTACGGGGAATACGCCTAAACCTAATGGGTGAACGTCGTTGCTGGCGTCGTTACTAAGAGCATTGTCGGCAACGGCCGGTTCCCAGAGGAACAGATGATCAACCCCGTTAGGCCGTTGCAGGGTGCCGAGGATGTTTAACGTCGTGAGGATGACCCGCGCACCCAACGAATGGGTAATGACGTTAAGGGCAACCCCGGCATCCTGTAATTGCTGGAAGAGGGCGACCAGTCGGCGCCCGGATGCCATCGCGTTGAACTCGGCCTGCATGAAATCCGTTGACCCTGTGTTACCCGGCCAGGATACGTTGATAATGCGGCTGTAGGGCATCCAGTCTTCGCCATCAAAACCCGCTGCGCGGTTGAGCTGGTACTCCATGTTGATTGCCCAATTGTGGGCACCGCTGCCGTTGAGATCATCCGGGTTCAGTGTGGGCGCGTTTTCTTCGTCTGGGTTTTCGGCATCCTGCCAGACGGTGGCGGGTGTATCGCGGTTCCAGATGGCGACAGGGCGCTGGCTGCGGCCTACCTTCTTCGCTCCATCCAGGAAGCGTCCCCATTCGCCATGATCAACGTTGTAACCGTGAATATAGATCAGGGCGTTGTTGCCGTTGCTGCGAAAATAGTCCAGTTGTTTTTCAGTAAGTTGATCCGGGGCGTCGTCTTCTCGCAGGTTGATCATGACGGGTGGTGGTAGGTGGATCGTAGTCGCCTTACGCCGTCCTTGAATGATCTCCAGCGGTAGAGGCTCGTTCATGGCCTCGCCGGGCCTGAAAAGCCTGGATTCACTCACTGTTTTAACGCCGATCAGATGTTCACCTTCCACCGTTGGCCGCCAGGTCCACTGTGCCTCACCCAGGGCCAGATCCTTAAAGTGGGCCTCTTTGGCATCGGTTATCTTTGCGGAAGCTGATGTGCCGTCATGATCGGTTACGCTCCCTCCGTCCGTGATGGTCAACGGACGTCCAAGCGTGTCTTCACGGCGAAGGGTTAAGCTGCTCTTTGATTCATAGCGGCATGCCGGTGCGCCATGCATGCCAAAGGGTTGGTTACTGGGTTTGAATGGCAGGCTGCTGTTCAGTGGATTACTGAGTGGCATGACGACCGCGTCCCTGTGGTGGTTCCAGTTCTGCCAGGGCGTCCAGTGCCTCTGGCCATTTGTGATTTGCTCGCGTGAGGGCCAATAACGTCGACTCTTCCAATGGAGCGTTAAAACCACGTTGAGAAAGCGTTTGAGCGCCTTCAGCAAGGCTCTGTTCACTGGGCGCGCCCAATAATTTCAGGTGACGGAACCATGCGTTGATAACCGGCAGTTCCAGCCCATAGTGAACCGCGAGTGCTTTAGCAAGGCGTTGTTCGCGCTCTTTTTCGACATACTCGATATTCTGTTTAGTCAGCGTGAACCGGCCTTTGCTAACGTTATCGGAAGACTCGAATTGTGGTGCCAGTGCAGCTGCTTCGGGGCGATGCAATTGCCAAGGCATCTCCCGATAAACACCTTCGATTCGGTTCAGTGGACCCAGTAATCGACCGCACTGCGCCTCAGTCAAAGAGCCGCCAAGCCCTCCGAGTACCACGGGGTCAGCGAAACGAAACAGGGATGGGCCGTAAGGCGTTTCCGCCTGATTGAGACTCACGAGGTGGGCGCGAACTGCCTGTAGTGTTATTGCTCGCCCTTCAAGCGCCAGGGCGCGGCCCCGTTCAGTCCATTCCCGGAGCCAGTCATGACAGGTATCGCTTACAGGTTCGATCAGCAGGGGACCATTCAAGGCCATTTCGCGATCACGCTTGGGTAGATAAATCAGATCGTAAACCGGAGCCGCGTCATGCGTAAAAAGCGCTCGAAGAGCTTCGGGCTCCTTGGCGAGATCAACCAAGTACCATTTGGGGTGGCTTGAAGGTAAAGCTTCCGCAGGCATCTGAAAAGCGGGCTTCAGGCTATCATGAGGGGCGAATCCGTCGCCGTTATACAGTGTCATCCTTGTCTCACAAATCCTTGTGATTATTTAAAAACTGATCAGGCAGTAGCGTATTGCCTAGAGCCTGTCATCCACACAATACATCGTCCGGTGACAAGAGGGAAAGACGTAAAGCGTGCTTTGTTGTCTTAGGAGCAAGAGGATTCGCCCGAGCCCATCACCAACCGATCCCCAACGCTTATTGACCGCTTTCGAAAATACCCTTGCGGCATTTCCAATGCGAGGTGGTAGCTGACACCGGCCGCATAGTGAGCACACTGGCTGCTGTTATCCGAGGCGCAGGGCAGCATCTTTTTGATGGCTTTTATGGTGCCGTTGGCATCTGCATAAGCGATGTCGAGCGGGATGAAGGTGCGGTACATCCAGAATGTGGCTTCTGGCGGGCGTTCTTCGTCGTAGACGAACAACATACCGTGGTCTTCCTGAAGCGCTTCACGCCCCATCAAGCCTTTTGCTCTTTCTGTGGATGTGACAGCGCGCTCGACCACGAGTTTGTGAGTAGTCGTTGCGGTTTGAATGCACATGCCAACAGTTTCAGGTGTGTTTTCGGTAGCGCCAGGGGCGCGGCATGCCGACAAGGCCAGCATCGCCGCAACTATGCTGATAGCCCGAATAGAGTAACGCGAAGATGTCATCAACTGCGCAGCCGGTAACCGGTTTTGAATATGTAGCCAATCGCCAGTATGCAAAGCAGCAGGAAGAACAACGTCATGCCTGCGCTGACCACGACATTAACGTCGGATATGCCGTAGAAGGCCCATCGGAAACCGCTAATAAGGTAAACCACCGGATTGAACAGGGTGATGGTTTGCCAGAGTGGGGGCAGCATGTTGATGGAGTAAAAGGTGCCGCCCAGAAACACCAGCGGGGTCACGATCATCAGCGGAACGATTTGAAGTTTCTCAAATGTGTCTGCCCAGATGCCGATAATAAACCCGAAAAGACTGAACGTGATGGCTGTGAGGGTCAGGAAAAACACCATCCAGAACGGATGATCGATGCTGTAGTCCACAAACAAACGCGCCGTGAGAAGGATGATGGCGCCCAGGATCAGCGATTTCGTTGCGGCAGCGCCTACGTAACCAATGACGACCTCCACATAGGACACCGGAGCCGACAGAACCTCATAAATGGTGCCGGAGAATTTGGGCATATAAATGCCGAATGAGGCATTGGATATACTCTGCATCAGCAATGACAGCATCACCAGCCCGGGAATAATGAACGCCCCATAACTGACGCCATCGATTGCCCCCATACGTGAGCCAATAGCGGAACCGAAGACGACGAAATAAAGTGACGTCGAGATTACCGGTGATGCGATGCTCTGCATCAGGGTGCGCCACATGCGGGCCATTTCAAACTTGTAGATTGCGCGAATACCGTGGAGATTCATGACTTGGCCTTGACCAGGTTAACGAATATATCTTCGAGTGAGCTTTCCCGGGTACGCAGATCCTTGAAATCGATACCCAGATCGCCGAGCCGCCGCAGCAAGATAGCAATACCGGTTTGCTCCTGCTGTGCGTCGAATGAGTAGACCAGCTCGTAACCGTCATCCGAGAGTTCCAGTGACAGGTCGGAGAGGCCCTCCGGTAGCGTTTCCACCGGGTTTTGCAGATGCAGTCGCAGCTCTTTTTTGCCGAGCTTTGCCATCAGTGCGTCTTTTTCTTCAACCAGGATCAGTTGTCCCTGACTGATAACGCCGATGCGATCCGCCATTTCTTCCGCTTCTTCAATGTAGTGGGTCGTCAGAATAATGGTGACACCGCTTTCCCTAAGCCCTCTGACCATTTCCCACATATCCCGCCGGAGCTCTACATCGACCCCCGCTGTTGGCTCATCAAGAAACAGGATCTGAGGCTCGTGGGAGAGGGCTTTCGCAATCATGACCCGGCGCTTCATTCCACCGGACAGGGCCATGATGCGAGAGTCCTTCTTATCCCAAAGCGATAATTGTTTGAGGATTTTCTCGATGTGCTGCGGGTTTGGTGCTTTGCCAAAAAGGCCGCGGCTGAAGCTGACGGTATCCCAGACAGTTTCAAAAGCATCGGTGTTCAGTTCCTGTGGAACCAGTCCGATTTTGCTGCGGGCAGACCGATATTCAGTCACGATGTCGTGACCATCGGCAAGCACAGTGCCGGAACTCAGGTTGACGATCCCGCAAATGATACTGATTAGTGTGGTTTTGCCGGCACCATTCGGGCCCAGTAACGCGAAGATCTCACCGCGATGGATATCAAGGCTGATGTCTTTTAATGCTTCATGGCCGGAAGCATAGACCTTGCTGAGATTTTTGACGGAAATGTCCGGATGCACGACAGCTCCTGTTTCGAAGAGAGTGAACGACACCATTCAGTTGAAATGATGAGTTCGGATAAAGGTGAAGTTGGGACGCATGTTCGTTCGCAAGCGAGCATTCTATACGAATATTGAAGCAGGCGGGATGGGGATACTTAAAAGGAAATACACCTACACCCATTCAAAATGTTCTGGATCAATTCAAGTATCCGGTTTATATGGAGTGTACATTTGTGTTAGATAAGATCGTTTAATGACAAATATAGACATTAAGTCCTAAGAGCAGTAGCATGATGGTATAGGGTATTTTCAACAGGTGATGTCATGACACAGCCAATCGCACATTCGACCCAGGCTCCCAATATTGACGAGCGCAAAGGGCAGGTGGCACTTAAAGCGTTCTTTAATATCACCGCTGAGTGGGGCTGCACTCAGGCTGACCGCCAAAAGTTGTTGGGTGATATTGCCCGATCAACACTGAATAACTACGCAAAGTTGCCTGCACTGCGGTTGAACCGTGACCAGCTTGAGCGGATCAGTTACATCATGGGGATCTACAAAGCCCTTCAGATCCTTTACCCCTCAAAATCGCTCGCCGCTCGCTGGATTAAAGCGCCCAACACGGCGCTGCCATTTAACGGATCGACCGCACTGGCTTTCATGACGCGCGGTAGCATGATGCATCTTGCGGAAACCCGTCGTTACCTCGACGCCGCGCGGGGCTGGTGAATGGCTTCATTTCCTGAGCCAGAAGGGTGCATACCCGAATGGCAGGCACATCGGATCGTGCCATCGCATTTCCCACCTATTGAAATATTTGAGTCGGTCCTGTCCCAGGATGAATTCGAGTTGGCTGCTGAAATTGAGGGGTTGACCAACGATCGGTTGCGGGATCTTACCGGTGATATTCAAAAAGTAGCGGAGGAAGATCGCATCTTTGGGGCTGGTTCAAGCCCGATAATGGCTGCTTTTACCCATATGGGTGGGCCAAGCCGGTTTACCGACGGTACTTTTGGGGTGTACTACGCTGCGAGCTCCCTGAAAACCGCTATCCGGGAAACGGTATTCCACCGGGAACGGTTTTTGGCGGCTACTCAGGACCCGCCGATGGAATTGACCATGCGCTGTTACATCAGCAAGGTTGTGCTGCCGGTTGATGATATTCGAGGGAAGCCCTTTGAAAGTCTCTACGACCCGTCGCCTGATCGCTATGGGTTGAGTCAGGATTACGCACGTGCGCGCAGGGAAGCCGGGAGTCACGGCCTTCTGTACCGCAGTGTGCGTGACCCGGCCGGAGAGTGTATCGCAGCCTTTCGACCGCGAACCATGGCGCTTCCCTGGCAGGGGCCCCATTTGCGGTATGTGTGGGACGGTCGGCAGATCACCGACACCTTCCGAATCACCCGTCATCGGCGTCTGGCTGCTGACTTTGACGACGCGCCATGAGGTGAGTCTCAGGATCTTTGCCCGCGTTCCGTGCCGTTTTGTAGCGTTTGGTAAAATGTGACTTGCCTCGGCTTTTGATATAAATTCTCTGCTAAAGTCCCGGAAACAAAGGCTTTCCCAAAAGCCAATCATCCGTACGGAGTGATTCATGCCAGAGCGTCGCCGCAGAGAGCGTTTACCCCTGATCCAGATGGATGCGCGCATCAGAGTAAAAAAGAAGCTGTTTTCCAGTAGCTGGGAAGAGGTCAATGTGTGTGATTTCACCCGACTCGGATTGGCGGTGGTTGGCGAACACGATTTCAAGGAAGGCGAGACGGTTACATTGAGCCTCCGGTTGTCCACCGAAGTCGGCGATATTACCGCAGAGCAGGTGGAGGCGATCGTTCGGAATTCCAGGGTGGGCGATGAAGGGACGATCTTCGGAATGGAGTTTGTCGAAAACCAGAAATCATCGATTACCGAATCCCTTGGACGTATCGAGAGCGTTTTGTCCCGCTTCCGAAAAGTGACGGACCGTATGCGCGAGCGCTCGGTTTGATTTACGCTGCTCAAGTCAGAGCGACCGATTGATCGGACTGATCGACACAGGCATGGATTTTCACGCGTTATTACTGGAATAATGCGCCCTGCTTGAAGGGGGAGAAAGTCGGTGCGAACAGGTCTGGTTGTTGTGTTTGTTGCTGTAGTCGCCAGTGCTGCTGTGTTGGTGCCGCGTTGGCTTGAGCAAAACAGTGGCAACGAGAAGGTTGCTCCAAAACCCTGCCTGCTTGATTCACAGGATTGTCGCTGGATAGCAAACGGCAATGACTGGCAGATATCGCTAAGCAGGGAGGCGGAATCACGCAAGATGACCTTTACGGTTACCACTTCTGCCGCGCCGGCAAGGCTTTTGGCGGTACTCACAGGTGAGTCCATGTATATGGGTGAGTACCCGGTACCATTGACCAAAACTGCCAAGGGTACCTACCAAGCCAAGTTTAACTTACCTGTCTGTACGACAGACCCGGATATGCGCTGGCAGATCAACTTGAAAGCCAGTGGCGAAAACGTCACATCAGATGCTGTGATGCCTGTTCTCGACGCACATTACAGGCCTTGACCTACCGAGGGGCCAAACCTCAAATTCTTAATGACCTTTGACAACTGCCTTCCAAAGCGCCATATCCCGCTCAGTAGCGGCGCATGCTAAACTGCGTAATATTATTGAAACCTATAGAATTCATGGAAGACGTTATGGATTACGCAGATAGTGTGCATCAGGTTCTGATTCGCAAAATCAGTAAAGCAGAGCAGGATTTGCTGCAATTAAAACTCGACTACTGCCGTTTTATTTTTGGCTTGTCTCATCGCGCCCAGGTCAGCCTGGAAGGGAGGCGATACCAGGTTGTGTCTGTTGATGTGGATAGCATGGTTCGCCAGGATGATGGTCGTTTCAGCAAGCCAACGCTGGTAGGCGAATTAGTTACAGAATCCCGGCAGGGCCAGGAAAGCAAAGTCGTGTCGCTGGGCAGCGATTGGGAGCTGATCAAGGATACCAAAAACCGAAAAGTGCCGGTTGAAAGCTGACGGCACTGGGGGAGCGCTGGTGCTATTCCCGAATGTTCAGATTTAGTTCAGGAATGGCACCTGCGGTGCCTCTTCTTCAAATCAACGCGTTAGCTGTTAAAGCTGCGTAAAGCGAATGCTGGTCCGGCACGTAGCGTCTTTCCCCCCAGAATTCTGCCCCTTCCAAACCATTTCTGAAGCAGTAAAGCGCACTGCTGCTTTGCGTGAGGGTTGATAGAATCTGTTGGGTTTCCAGATCGTTAATGTGCAGTGACCTTCGCGCGACTTTAACCGCGGTTATGTAAGCTTTTTCCCGGGCATCGCCGCCAAGCGGTGCCAGGGCACACGCAGCGCCGTATAGATAGGCCGCGGCAAGCGCCTTCAGCGCCGGGCTCGCAGTATTCAACTCAAGTTCCCGCCGCCTTACGTCCAGCAGCTGGATGCTGGCAAAGATGTGAAGCTGAGCCGTCAGATCACTGCTTGATACCACGGGTTGAGACTGTTCCGAGGTGACGCGATGGAAAGCATTGCGGGATGCCGATACCGCTTCAAATGCCAGTGGCTCTGCACTATATGGCGTGACATTGGGTGTAAATGGCTCACTTATGCCGTGGGCTGCTACTGCGTTCAGGCCTTTCGCCAGCGTCATCATTCGCAATGCCAGTACCAGTAACAGCACGGCAAGTGTGACTTCGACTGCACCTACGACTAACCCTGTCATGACCAATTCGCCCTATCAATGTTTCATCAAGTAACAAAATGTTACATCACACAGTGCATTGATAGCAGCGAGCCTGGGTCAATGATGTGACGCGAGTACGCTTTACGGCAAATTGTCCTGATAAGGCGGACAAGTGCGTTGGCTTGACTGCGCCTTAATGGCCTTCGCAGGTCACGGATGTGCGGAGTTTAAGGTGTTGCCTGACTCGGCGAGAGATGGTGTCGACCAGTATGTTGAGTGACGCAGTGATCAGGATCAGCACCATGGCACGGTCAAACTGGATGTTCTGGATGGCGCTGTCGACGTAGAATCCAAGCGTATAGATACCAAGAATACCCAGTATCGCCGTTTCTCTCATGATGATTTCCCACCGGTAAAGCAGGAAGGCGATAAAGGGGCGATGGAGACGGGGCAGTAACTCGTAGTGATAGCGATCACACCCTTGCGGTGCGTCCGGCCGCAGTCTGATTTCGTTACTTCGCTTGCCAATCAGGTGACCGATAATGCCGCCATTATGCAGGGCAAGGGCAACGATGGCCGGCAACATTGACGGCCCCCAAAGCTGCAGCAGGATATAGGCAAGCATGTACTCTGGTGTCGATCGGGCGATGACAAGCAGGATGTGGCCGATCCCGCGTCTCTTGGGGCCGCCGAAATGGCGTGATATTAACGGGAACGCAATCAGGGTACAGATGCCTGTCAGCACCAGGGCTATCTGGGTCAGTACCAGCGTGTTCCAGATCCCGGGAAGGGCCTCATGCAGCGTAAGATCGCTCAACCAATTCGCAAGCCCGGCGATACCGTCTCCGTTCCTGATCGGTGAGGGCACAATATCCTCGGTGAAAAACCGGACGACATTCCCCCAGATAATGGGGAGCCCGTCACCCAGAAAAAACGGGGCGGCAATAATATAAAACGGCACCAGTCGAGGCCGTGCCCAGAAACGAAGTGTGGCAATCAGGACGTAGAAAAGAATCAGAAGGGCGCCGACCTCTGAATAGAACCCTTGTGAAAAGGACGATTCGAGATAGAACCCCAGCGTTGGCAGGCCCACAAAACCCAGGACGGCACTTGAGCGTAACCCGCACTCGAG
>TARA_R100001440_G_scaffold15287_3_pt1 | contig 25035 bp, 39 predicted proteins | sample TARA_R100001440 | Tara Oceans TARA_R100001440 (sample SAMEA2622112) | marine metagenome | biome: marine biome (ENVO:00000447); feature: surface water layer (ENVO:00002042); material: "saline water (ENVO:00002010), including plankton (ENVO:xxxxxxxx)" | depth 5 m
TCCAGTCTTCATTATTATTTTCAAAAAACTCTTTTCCATAAATTTCACAACTACTATAAACGTCTAGCTCTATATTTTCATCATTTAGATACTGCATGGCAAGTAATAAAACATTTAAGCCACGCCAAGGTGTAGGTTGAAATATTAAACGTAAGGTTTCGCCTTGTTTGTATTGTTTTATTTTTGGAACATGAGTGATCCCGTTTTTTATTACATGACAACGCTCTGTAGGTAGGTCATACATCATTCTATATTTTTCAAAATTCCAATGCGAGTTAAAAACATACCAATCGTAAAGAGTATGGTTTTCTTTATTTTCAAAAAAAGGTCGGATATTTGGTTGGTCGTAACTGTTTTTCTGCCATAAGATATTAATTTTATTGTTATCTAAGGGAATTTTACCAGGCACTGACGTGCATATTTGAAAGTGTTCTAACAAGTTTGCGTCAACTCGTTGTTTTAAAAATGCTAATTGTAATTCTGTTCCGCCTAGTGGCTCACTCATTCGTCTCCCCAAATAAGTCAAGCTTAGGAACTATGATAGTGACATCCCGCTGTATGTCATCTTCTTTGGTAGAAGTGCTTGGATCGTTAATATCCTCTTGAGCTTGTTCCTCAGATTCGTACTCAAGACCAGACTTTTTATTTGTAATCTTTACTGTAGATTCGCAGTCTATTGTAATAGTCATGGCGACATTTTAACCATTTTCTTGCGATCTGTCTAATTGAGCATATGAAATAACACCTGATAGTTTAGCGGCTGTTTCTGCGGTCATTTTAAGTATATCACCTTCTTCTAAGACCAGTGTGTTGGTGATTATGTCCGTGGTGCTGGTTGCGGCAATGTCTTGATTACCAATGACGTGTGTAGCTGATGCAGAAGTATCTGTTAATTTAGTGGTCAAAGTGACTGCACTGCTGTGTATGTTGACTGCTTGTATTTGTTTTATAAGTAAACGTGCGTCTGTTGGTGCAGTTAAAACAGATGTTTCATCAGTGTTGGCTAAAGTAAAACCTTGATTTTTGTATTGTATGGTCATGATATAAACCAGTTAAAAGCGTCTTGTTCATTTTTTAGATCAGTTTGAAAAGAAAAATTAAGTTGATTTTTTAAGGTATCTAATGCTTCAAGTATTTGTCTTTGATTACTAACATCGTATTCTTGTTTTGGTTCTGGAATTGTAACAATAACTCTAGCCACGTTTTGTACCCTTTTGTTTACGAATAGCCTCTTTACCTTTTTTGGCAATAGCCACTACTTGCGTTTTACCCATAACTTTAGCTCGTTGCTCCATGACTGTCAAAATTTGTATCTTACGAGCATAAGGCTTTTTAATTTTTTTTACTTTAGCAACAGTAGCTCGTGCATCAGCAGGTGTTGCAAACTTTATCTTAACAGTATCCTTTGGGTTCTCGTCTGTGTATAGTCTACGATCACTATCTTTCGGTTTTTTACCTGTGCCTTTTTTTGGATCTGCCATTATCTTCTTCCGTCTGGTTGTACGTCTGCTCTAAAAGAACCAAATCTCCAATTCTCATCGGTTGTGGTGTTTTCTATTCTCAGTGCCACTAATCGACCTCGTGTACGAGTATCAATCTTAGTAGTTGCTGATGTAACCGTAAACGGGCCAAGTAATGAACTGGCTTTAGTTTCACTAGGAAAACTTTTAATTTTTAAGGTGACTGTTGCATTACCACTGATAACTTTAAAATCTGGTATGAATCTTTTAATCTTCATAAGAAACTCACCTTGTCCACCATCGACAAAAGCAAAATCGCCAGACTCAATAAATGCATCTATACTGGCAAAAGCGTTACCGTTTTCATCTGCTTGGTTTACTCCTACTTCATGCTCATAAACTTGAGATGCACCGTTGGTGTTACTTACACCTTGTATGGTTGGAAAAGTTGGTGTGCCAGTAGCAGTAAATTCAGATGCTAATGGTTTTTCAAAAAGGGTTTTATCAAGATAAGCTGACCTTGCCAAACTACTGGTAGTCCAAACATTTTCTCTATAATTGTATGTAACACAGCGATCTATTTGCGTTGATTCCGCTTTTGCATAAAACCAATTTATTTCAGTGAACAATGAATTGTAATTACAATATATTATTTCACCAGCATCAAAGTTTAATCCTAAATCATCAGGGTTTACATTTGAAAATACAAAGTCCTCTACACTGCATGGTATGCGTTTAACAGTACCATCATAGGCATAAAAACCTCCACCTTGTCCCATCCAATACACAATACCATCAACATGCACTATGGCGTGTTGACCTATAAGACCACAGTTTGATCCCACTTGTTGAATACTAAATGTAAAAGGTGGCCCCACAAACTGCATGATGTAAGCAGATACATCGGTTAAAATTAAAATATAATCTTTACCTCGCACTGCCCCTTCTATTTTTGTGCCAGAGTCAAGACGAAAAGTACCAGCTGTGTTAGTAGATACTGGGGTATAATCAGTTCTATCTTCTTGATCACTAAATCGTATAAACATTCGATCTTGTGTGGATTTTGTGCCAATGGTTGTTTCTGTGCCAAAATGTATTAAGTGTCGATCACGACCAGAAACTAATGTCATTACACTAGCGGTTGGGTTGTTGCTTATGGCTGTCGCTCTTGTGGTCAGACCACTACTTGGACTCCACTCAAAAGATTTACCATTTTTTATGGTTGCAATTAATATTGTTCCAAAATTATCTAAAGCCCAATTGGCAGGTTCTAATGTAACATCGGTTGCAGAGGCTCTCTCATTCCATGCAACAAAGTTTGTAGCATCGGTAACTACAGCAGCATCGCTATGTGCTGCACGAGTTGAACCTAAAGCACCTCTAGTAATACCTGTTAAATCATTACTAGAAATACCTGTGTAAGTAATTAGTTCTGAGCCGACTAAAATGTGTCCAGACGAACTAAAACCAGAAGTAGATGTTAGTGTCACACTTGTGCCAGAACCGCCCGTACCTGCCGTATTATCACCTAATGCACCATCTAAATCGTTTGTCACAACAGATTGTGTTTCCCCACCCCATTGAGCTACACCCCAACCAAAAGCAGGTGTGGCAACTACTGGACCAACTTTTACGTAGGGATTTACTGTTGCTGCTCCACCAGCGGTCAATCCAGAACCTGATTCAACCTTACCCATAGTCACTGTGAAAGTATCTTGTGTGCTTGTCGCAACTTCAAACGTGTTCGTGGTAAAATCAGCTGCCACAAAACCAGTGCCACTGCCTGGAATAGTCATGCCACTAAAAGTAAACAAGTCACCAGCCAATAATTGATGAGCAACTTTATTTACAGTCAACGTGGCTGAGTTATTGGTCGTGGTTAAAGTGCATGATGTTAAAGCTGTGTCTAATGGTGTGATATCATGAAAGACACCTCCATAATATATTGCTAACAATCTATGGGAAGCAACAGCAAGATAACGGTTGCCATCTAAATCTGACCAATTGTGTATGTCACGAGTCACACCAACGATGGTATCACCAGAAGTTTTTTTCCATCCACCAATTTTTTCTGGTTCGCCATAACGAAATCTTACAAAGTCACCATCAACCCAAGTGCTTTCCGCAATAGACTCTGAGATTTGTTTATTGAAACCTGGCTGAAAAGGAACTTTAATAAGTGGCATAAAGTCTCCTATGTTTTAATCATAAATTTTAAACATAAAAAAGGCTGTAACGTAGACTGAGAACTACCGCTAAAAGTGTGCGTATGTGTTTGTCCATCCGAAGTTCCAGTAGCTTGTGCACCAGAAGCTGCAGTTCCACCTGTAGAAAAAGTACCATAAGCTTGAGTACTATCATCTGGAGTACCGCCTCCATATATTCCTACAGAATTACCACTACCTTGAGGAGATGTAACGCTGTTTGGTCCAAGCATTAAATGAAAATGTTTAGGCATTTGTGCTGCTGTAAGAGTTGTTCCCGCATTTGTACCCTCTGGACTGACCGTAGCTGAACCACCTGTAGCAGCTAACGAAACCGATGATGATTTACCATAAAGAACTCGGTCTTTTAAATCTGGTAATGTAAATGTGCTAGAACCATCTCCAGCCCCATATGTCGTTCCAATAAGTGCAAACAAAGCTGAGTAAGTAGACCTAGATACTGCACTACCATCACATTCTAAATATCCTGTTGGTGCGGAGGATATAGTCCAAGGTACAATAGTGCCAGTTGCCACTGTTTGATTACCGAGCGAACCAGCTAAATTATTACTAGTAAAATTATATTTTGTTGCTTCGTAAGTTGCCATTATTTATCCTTAAATGTCCATCCAACTGTTGCATCCCCAGAAAAAACTAAGGTAAAACCAGCACCCTCAGTTGCCACTGTAAGATCTGCAGCTGCGTTTACAATATTAGAGCTGTTACGCCCCACCGTTAAATTATTGGTATCAAATGTATATCGTGCATCTAGAAAAGTTACTTCATCACCAGCTGCCGGTGAAGCTGGCAATGTGATTGTTACCGCACTAGACGATGTATTTACTAAAAGCTGTGCACCAGGTTGAACTGTTTCTGCTGCGGACACTGTTCTCCAAAATTTAGTCTCTTGGTCTTTTACAAGATCCGTGCCATTAGAATGACAGATGTAATGATTGCCCTCACATAATAAAAATCCAGTTTGACTGGTTACTTTAAAAGTTAAAGTAAATCCAGCGTGATCTGTGCCATCTATTACGTTAAAAAGTTTTTCTATACTAGCAGGCATGTTTACAGTTCTATTTGCCGCTAAAGTGCCAGTGAATTTTAAAGACATGTTTCTTGCATTTGATATTGCCGCATTTGACATGACTAAAGTTACATCTGAAGATGCAACATCTATTTCTTGATAACCAGCAATGGCCTGTTCAACTAATTCTAAATTCGCATTGGTTTTATCACCCCACGTTCCAGAGTTTTCTCCCGTTGCCATTTTTTCTAGTTTTATATCGTCTGAAAATGTTGAAGCCATAATTTTGTCCTGTTTGTTTAATTATATAAGCAGTTACGCTACCTTTTCAACCTCATCAACTTTTTCCCATGTCTGACTGGTGCCAGTGCTGACATCAGTCCATGTTTGCGAAGTTCCCGTGCTTACGGCTGAATATGTCTGTGCTGTGCCTGTATCTACAGTTCCCCAAGCAACACCGTTTGCAACGCCAACAGATATTGTTACAGTTGATCCAGTTACGCTTACATTAGCATCAGCTTTAATGACAGTAAAACTAGATACTGCTGATGTAAGTGCACTGCCAGTTACGCTTACATTAGCATCTCCAGCTTGTGAAGAGCTTCCAGCGTTCATCGCTAGAGCAATACCTGAAACTTCTACTATGGTATTAGGTACACCTTGTGCTCCAAAACAATCTTCAGCAAATGTGGTTGCACCAAAATACATTAATTACCTCGCATCTTTTATTGCTTGTAGTTTAGTTTTCTCGCTACTGATATTTTCTGCGTCTATCTCTCTATCTAATCTATCTTTGTAACTACCTGCTGCAACTTTAGCATCATAGTCAGCTTCATGTCTTGCTACTTTTTGCTGTAACATGGTGGTTGCAATCTCTGTTCCAAACTTAGTTTCAACATGTTGCACCCAGCCCTCTGCATCTATAACTATGTGTCTTAATACTAATTGTTGTCTACTTGATAATGATATTGCCATAATATTATCCTACTAAATGTCCTTGAAAAAATGTACCACTTGCTTGTATATCTACAGTTAAAGAACTGTCAAAAATATTTAAAAGAACAGTTGCAGTATCACCTGCATCCATATCTGCAAGAACTGATATAGAAAATGAACCCACACCTGCCCCTGATATATTTTCTGCTGGGTCAAACTCATACATATAACCTCTATTACTGGTTGCAATGTGCATACGCCCTGTCGTATTGCTTGTTGTATGGTCATGTATTGAAACAGAAGCAGTTAAAAAATATGAGCCAGTTACAGGTGCTGTAAATGTGTTAGAAGCAAAGTCTGCATTTTTATCAAAAATTTCTGTACCAAATGCAACTGTTACCTCTGTGCCATTACCTGTACAGTTGTCTTGAGCAGATGAAGGCAAAACACTAAATGCTGGTTGTGTTGCATTCACCATAATGCCGTTTGAATCTTTTGTAACCACCGTTCCTGTTTCTGCTGGAACAGTTAAAGTATTAGTACCTGCAGCTGCTGGTACATCAACGGTTACTTGTCCTGAACTACTTCCTTTGATTACTAATGGCATTAGTCTGCCTCCGCTATGGTGTTGCCGTCTGCTACCCATGATTGAATTGCTTGGTAGTCTGTATTATCTGTAGCTATTGGAACATTGGAAGTAATACCATTTTTAACCATAACATAACCAACAACTTCTTCCTTATATTCCATTTTTTTTACTGAAACAATATTATCTTTATCCATTTATAACTCCGCTTCTGCTGTCCAATGCCCATATACTTCAGGGTCGCCTGTGTTTACATACATATTAAAATGGCAAGTTGAGTTTAATAAAGTTATGCCATTTGCTGCAGGTGATTGTAAAGTTCCTGATGTGCCTGAATCATTATAAAATGTAACAGTCGGTGCTGCTCTCATAGAAGGACTTAAAGCAACAGCTTTACCTTTGTTTCTTGTACCTGAATCAGCACCTAAAACAAAATAGTATCTACCTGTATTTGCCGCATTACCTACTGGAGTACCTTGCGGATAAGATTTTTGAAAATACCTTTCACAACTTGCTAAGTTATCACCATACGATTCATGTTGAAAGGGAGCTATGCTGTTTGCATCAAAGTCGCCTACTTCCATTTGTAATCCTGTAATATAAATATTATTGCTTGTGCTACTTGCACCATTGACTTGACCTACTGCTCTGTTTGCATTGGTTGAACTTGTCCATGTTGTGCTTAATGTACCACCTGAAAAATCACTACCAGCACCAAGCCATAAATTTAAAATAAAACTGTTAGCATTATCATCATCTAATGCTCCTGTGGTATCTCCAGCAAAACTTAATACTTTCTTTTCCCAAGTATTAGAATCAGTTACTGTGTAGGCTTGAGATATTTGTCTTGAGTTATCAACATCAAATAATTCAGCAATATATGTTCCTGTTACTGTTGTTTTAATCCAAAAAGATATAGTTACTTTTTCAGCACTTGATGTTCCTTTTTTAAGTAACTGTAAGTCTTGTCCTTCAAAAAAATAAGATGCTGTATGAAAAGCACCAGATGCAACAGAAGTATCTGCTGTAGTGCAATCTAATTCCCAAGAATTAGCAAAGCCTTGTCCTGTTGGAACATCTGTATCTTGTGTATGTGTCCAAGTACCATTATCACCCAGCAAAGTTTTCATTCTATCAATAGCATTATAACTATTACCTGTAATTCCTGTAACTGATGTTCCTCTTTGAGCTACTGCCATATCACCATTAATTATTAACGGTTTAGCAGTTCTTCTATCTAAGACTACTGTGTTATCCGATACTGTGCCATGTAATGTTAGTGCCATAATCTACCCTTTTGGATATTTGTCTTTGATTGCTTTGATATCTGCTTTCCAAGCATCAATACCATCATTATAAATTTTATCTAGCTGTTCTTCCATAGCTGGATATTCAGCTTTACGTTTCCTTGCGTACTCAAGATTATTATAAGCAGTCTCTAATTCTGTTACTTTTGCTAAAATATCATCTTTAGCTATGGGAGTAGTTGTCCACTCAATGTCATCAATATCTTCGTTTTTTACAGTGCATACTGCATTAGCATCTATGGCTAGTATGGCTGACAATATACACTTTCCTGGTTCTACGTTAACTGTCATTATTCTATCTCCGTTAAACAAACATGTGTTCGTGTTCTTGAGGTATAATTAAAATCAGCATCATTTTCAGTTCTATTAACAAATATAGTTGTAGCACCATCACCAGAACCAAAATAAAATTTATAATCTACTTGTGAAGTTGTGCTAGGACTATCTACTACTGTTCCACCTAAAGCCACTGTTGACCTATTTCCATCACCATTCCTATCATAATTACCTGCCAGAGATGCAAGACGATTACTTGAAGCTACACCAGATAAACCTGTTACATGAGAATATCCACCACCGTTTATTTGTCTATATAATCTCATTCGTAATCCAGCAGTACCATTTGCATGTCTTATTTGAGGTATGAAAAAATCTATTTTTATTTTATGGTCAGTAGATGACGGAGTAATACTATAAGCAATACTTCCAGCATGGTCTGATGTTGAATTAGTTATACTAATAGAATATAAAGTATTGTCTGAAGCATTTACTATTTGTTTTACTTTACCTAAAAATCCATTTGCTGTACCACTATTAGTAATCGTTGCACCTGAATCAATAGTTAAAGTGGTGCCAGATTTAATATTTAAAGCGTTTGCAGAAAAAGATATATCAGTATTACCCCCTGATTGTATATCTATAGACCCACTTGTATCTGATTCTAATTGCAGTCCACTACTTGTATCTGCATTAATTTTACATGTCATAATATCACCCATCTTTGTCCACTAGGGACGGTTACTGTTACTCCACTTGCTATGGTTATTGGTCCTACGCTCATGGCATTTTTACCAGCTGTAATTGAATAGTTGGCCGCAATATCATCAGCGTTTTCATAAATTGCACCACCGCTAAAAGCAGTTGGATTCATCTCCATCACATCCGAACCGCCGATTCTAAAGTCTATTTGATCGTCAGTATCCGCAGTGATTGAAGTGTCGGCATCAGCATCCAGTATAAGCTCTTTACCGTTTAAATCCATACCATTATTTGGTAATAACTTACCCGCATCCGACCCATCAATGGTTAAAAATGTGGTGTCTGAACTTCCATCGGTGCCTTTAAAAATTATATCAGTATCATTACCTTGAGCGTCAATCGTAATGTTACCAGCCGATGTTGCCAAAGTTGAAGCCGCATCACCAACGCCAATATCATCTAGTGCTGGAGAGGGTGTTGCTGCAAAGGACAATGTACCACTACCATCGGTTTTTAAAACATGATTAGCTGAACCATCTGCGGTCGGCATATTAAAAGCAGTACCACCAGAGGTCATAATTATTTTACTGCCATCTGACGCTATGCTTTCATTGGCATCATGTAATTGTAAAGTAGGTGTGCCACCACTATCTTCCAACAAAAGACCAGTGTCGTGCACATGAGTTAAGCTAATTTCATCATTTGCACCAAAAGATATGATCGCACCATCGTGTTGTAATTCTAGATCTTGAGTTAAGGTCACATCACCATCCGATCCTATTGCTATAGCATCTGTATCTGAGGCAGAACCTATTTGTCCGCCATCTGCTATAGTAATACCACCTGAATGCACGTCTCTTTGACTAAAAGTCACTACTCCGTCTGAAGCTATTGCTATTGAGTCTGTGTCACTGGTGTGGCCTATATTTGTGCCATTAATGATTATGTTATCCACAGTTAAAGTCGTTAATGTGCCAAGTGATGTTATGTTAGTTTGTGCCGCTGTCGTTAAAGTCACATCTGCAATGTAAGTTTTAATTCTAGACACTTCGCATTTTTTCTCTGTGCCACCAGCACCATCGTCTACAATAATTAAATCAGCATCTGCTAACGCAGCACCAATATCTGATGCACCATCTATATCTAATGCTCCTATGTCTACTTTATTGGCTGTTGAGATAGTGGCTAATTTAGTATCTGCGATTGCAGCATCTGAAGCTACACTTGCATTAACAACAGCATTTGCTGCTAATTGATCAGCACCAACAGCGTCATCTGCGATTTTCGCTTGAGTTACATTGTCATCAACAATTGAGGCTGTTACCACAGCATTGGCAGCTAATTGATCAGCCCCCACAGCATCATCGGCTATCATAGACTGTTCTACTGCATCACTTTGTATGGTCATCGCTCCGCTAGAAGCTAAACCAATATCTCCGCTTACTGCTACCTCTTCGTAACTTGTACCATCACCTACCAATATTTTACCTGATGTTACATCTGGCATAATGAGTTTTGCTGGTAAAGTTAAATTATTACTTGCATCTAAAACCATGGCTTTACTAGCAGGCATGGTACAAAAAACAAACTTAGCTCCAGCAGAAAAATTGACTGCATTATCACTGTTAGAACTTGATATAATTGTGGTACGAGCTAAAGTTGAGCTATCTGCTGATAATGTCCCCAATCCCACTTCAAATTCAGTATTAAGCTGAATACAATAGTAAGTGGTATTGTTATTACCTATACCTGCTGCAAATGTTTCAAAACCTTGAACTGCACCAGCTAATGTAACTGTGCCTGTGCCAGTGGTCGTGGTAGTTTCTTTTACACGGTCATTGAGAACTAACGCCATGTGTCACCTCTATGCTATTCGTATGACAGCTGCTGAAGAAGTAAAGGCAGGAAACTGTATCGTAAAAGTTCCAGATGTAGCTGTTTTATCAGCTCCAAAATTTAAAACACACACTGCTGGATCTCCAGAAGCGGTGTCATTATATATTAAAGCACCCCTTGCTGTTAATGTCACACCGGTAAATGAAAGATCTGCAAAATCAACCAATGCTGTGTCAGATGATAATGATGTACCTGCATTTGTTAAAGCACTTCCTCCAGAGGCGTATTGACCTGTGGCCGATACTTGATTATCTGTTGTAAATGATGTGGTTGATTTACCTAAAGTAGCACTGCTAGTATACAGTGCTAATTTAAATGAATTACCGCCACTTGATTTGAAATTGTGTGTGCCTTCAAGCAACTCTTTTTTAAATGAATTACATATTGCATTAGTTGTTATCGCCATTATCCTACTCCTTTTACATTTGGTGAAACTGATGGAACAGGTATTCTAGGCACTCCATCTTCATATTGTCCACGTTTTCTACTTCCCATTTGCTGTGTCGCAAACTGTTGTATTTCTTCATTATACTTCTGTTTGTATAATGTGTACATATCGGTTGGCCCCTTTAGATACGAAAAACACTCAGTAAGAACACCGTGCAATAATAGGGATTCTTGATTGGTTGATAAGAATGTAGTCGTTGAACTATTAAAGTGGGGAGGGTCAATAATATAATTAAGCTGTATTGTAAAGGTGGTCGATGGAACAGGTGCTATAACTATGGTTGCGTCATCCCAATTAGCATAGTATTTAGGTGTGCCCGTAGCATCCCCAGGATTAAATTCAGCAATAAAACTGGTATCTCTTTTCTCTAAAAAAATCCTTGTACTACTACTAGTTATTTGCACAGACCTTAAATAAATTAAGTCATCTGGCATACTTACGAATCGTTGAGAGGCAACAGTCGTAGATGTTTTATAAGCCCGTAAATCATCGTAATCAACTTTACCAGCAATATCTAATTCAATGTTACGAATAAATTGATCTATTAAAGTATCTGATAAAACATTAGAATCTACCTCAGTGTAGTTTCTAACTTGCGTCAAAAAATTAGCGTGTGTAATACTCATGATATACTAATTGTTACTTCTCCTATACTTGATGTCATTTCAAAAGACTCTAATTGTGTTCCAATTATATTATCACTAGCCGAAGGCAACATGCTATTGTTATTAAACCCATTGTTGACGTAAATAATAAATTTATCTACATCTTCTTTTTCTTGCACTCTTGGGTTTTGTAACGCTATTGCATCAGATTTATGACTTCTTCTACGAATTTGAGGATGTTTTGGATCATACTCACTTTTATGAACTAAAGAGCCATTCCATTCTTTAACCATTTCAAGATAAGGAAATTCTAGACCTGATCTGTCAGATATTGCTTTTGCGTATTTTCCTCTTGCCTTTGCCATGTTTTCCTCTAATACAATTTAGTTGGTCTATTACGACCTAATTTAGTTTTAACTTGAACAAACTTACCTTTTTTAAACTTTGATGTTTCTTCCGCTTTTAATTTTTTTTGTATGTAACTCCCAGGTTCTTTTTTACCACGTTTATTTCTTTTGTCTAATGCGTTTATAGTTTTTTTAACTTCTTTATCTTTAGTTAATTTTTTTAAATCTGTTTCATTTTTGAGAAACTTATTAGTCATACTTGCTTTTTCTGTTTCAGAACCTTTATCAAAATTTTTTTTAATATATCTGTTTTGTTGACTTTTTTTATGTATCTCAAGTATTTTTTTAATACCACGTTTTCCAAAACGCACCCCAAATGAAGCTAAATTAAATACACTCATATTTAACTCCCTGATGGATAATAACTTTGCGGTGTTATATACACCGAAGTTCTTTGTCCATCCTCAGTTAGTGCTCTTTGTAACTCATCCTCGTAAATCATTTTATTTTGTTGAACTAACTGAGGGTTTATCTTCATCGCAAGGTAATAGGATAGTCCTGCTACCATGCAAGGGATAAACCGAAACGCAACGTCAGCTTGATTTGTGTAAGCCCCTGCGTCTTCAATTCTTTTAACACAATAAAATTTTAAATGTGTAAAGGTACTTGCATCAGGTGTTTGATATAAAGTTATTGTCGGTGTAGTTTGGCGATCCACATAATACTCTGATGGCTGACCTGTTGCACCTTTATTTGGTTTACTGGCGTAGTCACTTCTAGATATTTTTGTAAGTGATACATCATTAGTTGATGCAGTTGTGCCACTTGAAGTGCTTATATATGCCTCTAACACGTCGCTAGTTGATGATGGAGCGTCATATGTAGCTGTGCCTGATGTCAGTGCTTGAGTATTTAATGCAACTTTCCATAAATGTATGCCACGGTTTGACCACTCAGAAAACAAAATATTAAGACTTCTACGAGCTGACCTTAGATCATTACCGCTATTTGTTCTAATAGCACAACGCTCATACGCTTCTTGAATGATGTCGTCAATATCTAAATCAAATGCTGTTGTACCTGAAGTCGCCATTAAGTCTCCTAAAATACACCTTTAAACGTAGTTTTTTTAACTTGTGCACCTGTACCTCTAACTAGAACCCCTTTGTTTGCACCAATAACTTTTTTAAGTGTTTTAGCTTGTTTTGCATGTAAGCCTACAGCTTTATTTAAACCTTTAATAACTTTTTTTACTTTCTTTTTGTCACCTTTTTTCATAAAAATCTCCTAAAACATTTTAGTTTTTTTCTTCCTAGCCATACCACAACCTTTTGCTTGTACCATGGTGCCTTTATTAGCTTTCACCACACCACGACCAATTAAGATGTCTTTGAAAGTTACTTTGCCGTCTTTGTTTAGATCAGGGAACTTTTTCTTTTTCTTTTTATTTTTTACAACATTTTTAGACCCGTCTTTCAAACCTCTTGCTTTTAATTTTTTCAAATCTTCTTGAAGGCCACCTTTATTTTTTTGTGTAAAATCTGGTTTTTTCTTTTTGCTCAATGATCGCATTGCAGCTTCAATATCACTTAAAGAAAATCTACCACCTTCTTCTCGTTGTTTTGCAAGGGAATAAGCTTTATCAATAACTTTTTTTGAACCCACACCTTTTATTTCTGCTTTCATTTGTGCATCGAAATTTTTCATTGCTTCTTTCAAATCAGTTTCTGTAAATTTATCTACAACACCACCTTCATTTCTTTGAGCAAATTTTGCACCACCCAGACCAGCCTTAGTTGGGTCATAAGATGTGCTTTTGGTAGATAAAGCTTTGTATAATTTAGATAACAAACCATCTTCTTTTTGATTTTTTATTTTTGATTTAAAACGTGAAGAAGAAGGTGACATTTTTTTACCAATATTAGTTTTACCTATAATATTGCTTTTACTTCTAAAATCTGACATATCTATGTTGCCAATATTGCCACCTTTAGATTGAAAGGTATCAAAATTAAACCCAGCATCACTCTTGTATGTTTTTTTAATATTTCGTGCCATAATAATCTCCTAAATTTGTATTAAACCACCATAATATTTTTTATCTATGGTTCTTACATTCGTTGGTTTTCCGCCAACCCCTTGAGCTTTCGCTCTCTTTCTACGAACAGCACTAGCCTTCTGACTTTTGCTCATACGTGCTGCTTTGGCAGCTGGAACACACTTGGGGTATTTACGTTTTGAGCCTTTTGCACTTTTACGCCCACACTTCTTATATCCGCCCCCTTTTTTAGGAGAACCTATATCTACCCAATCCTCTTGAAACCATTTTTTTAAACTCATTACATTAAATCTTTATAGTAAGCTTTTGCAGATGGATTGCTCATAGTCATGCCATCAATATCCATGTCGATAGGAGATCCTAGTGTATCTCCAACTTCCATAAAACCGCCATCCTTTACTGGTTTTGGACCTTTAAAATCTTTTCTTTTTACACCGCTTGGGTCTTTAACCTTTCCAGCACATACTTTACTAGCATAAGCGTTAGCGTAAGCACTTGGGTAAACATCAAATTTACGTTTTGCAGCGGCTTTACCCCTTGGGCATAGCTTTTGACCTTTCTTTTTTTGAGCCATAATAACCTCCTGTCATTTTAAAATATTAGCAGTTTTAGGCACCACTATCTAGACCTAGCTCTTTTTTTACGAGCTGCACAGTGAGCTTTCTCACTAAATCCTTTTGGTTTTTTACAATTAATTTTAGCTTTTCTTTTTTTAGACCACTTTTTCTTTTGTGGTGCTTTTGATATTTGTTTGGATATTTGAGCTCTACCTATCGGCATTGTAATACCTCACTTTGCCATTTTCATCTTTTTCAGCTACTAAGTATTTTTCCCTATTAGAATATTCGTTTACAAATGATACGTGCACCCACCCTGACTGCGGTTCCAATGGATCGTGAAACTCAAGAATAACTTGGTCATAATTAACATTTTTGCTAATCCAATCAGCTAAGTCTTTGTTTGAGATACCTGCAATTTCTAAATCAGCCGCTTGGCCTTTACAATGTTGCGACCTTGACGATGAACCAATTTTATTACTTAGCTCTGGAGATCTATAACCTGATGTTATAATAACAGGCTGTTTAAAGTAATTTCTTATTGGTTGTAAAATATTTTCACAAAGATTTTTAAGGTTTTCAATTTGCTCTTGATCTGGATAATTGTCTATGCCAAGTCTTTCTGCTGTCTGAGATTTTGTTAATTCACAAAGAGAAAAATTGTCAGTTAGTTTCATACAAATATAATTAAAAGAATCAAAATTAATATTATGCCGTCCCTAATCAAACAACTTTGAGCAGTCCAGCTCTTCTTATATTTAGTCCACAGCTTATCTACATTTTTATAAAGGTTTGTTAACATTTCCATCTCTTCCTCGCTTGACATAAGCGTTTGTTTGGAGTTTTACGGCAGTTGATATTATGCATTTTAGCTTGTCCAGCTGATCTTGCACAAAAAGACTTTCTACGTTTTGCATCTTTACTACCAGCTTTTACTTTACCAGTGACAGCAGTTTTCAATTTACTGCCTGGATTCATACGACGATAGGCTTTAACACCAGCTTTCGTCATACCAGCACCTGATTTTGTAGGTCGAAAATTCTTTTTATTACGAGTAGGCATACCCCCGTTTTTCAAACCTATTAAATCATTTGTATATTGTTCTACCGTAATATCCATAATTAATCGTAGTTTTTAATAAACTCTACAACCACAGTGTAAGTATTACCACTGTCAGCTGTGCTTGGTACGACAAAATTTACGTCGTTTTGGTTTGAGTTAGATGAAGTATTGGCTGGTATTCCGCCAAATTCTCTAAAATCCCAATAACCTGAATCTACCAGTGTTACAATCGGTATATCGCCATCTGAGTCTTCAAAATCTAATCTAGCAAAAGAATCGCCACCATCACCATTAGCACATGACCACCATATTCTTTGCGGACTAACTGTACTTACAGATTGCCCATTTGAATTGTCTGCCAAGGCAGAAACATCAGCAAATACTGTAGTTCCGCCTGAGCCATCTGATTGATTGACGATTTTAATGGTAACTCTTTTGTCATTTTCTTGTAGGATTGTAGGTCCTGTTACTGTATCTGCCATAGTTTCCCTCCTTAATTAAGAAACAATGTTCCACGTGGAACATTAAAAGTGCCTCCGAAGAGACACTTTAGTAATTACTCTTACTGATCAGCAAATGCTGGTGCAGTTGTTGATGTAACATTTCCAAAAATTTGGTAATTAGTTGTATCTATACCCATTACGGTAACGTCAAAACCAGCAGGAACATTTAGTTGAATACTGCTATTTGAGTTGCCGTCTGAAAATACTGAACTTACTTCATTTCCATCAGTGTCTAAAAATGTTACTCCACCAATGTAAAAGTTTGTATTACCTGGTGTAACAATTAAAGCATCTGTTGCATCAGCGGCTCCACCAGCGTAAACAAATCTGAACATAGATCCTGCTATTGGTGCAGGTAGTGTATATGTATTATCTTGTCCTCCATCAGGTACAAGTAATACTCTACCACTGTGAGTTGCATTTGTTAAAGTTACATTTCCATCAGATAAACTAACTGGTGCACCACCAAGAGTTGTTACCTCTGTTATAGTTCCAGTTGTTGCGTTTTTACTGATAGTTTTAATTGTGCTTTCCGACCTTAGTGGTCCTGAAAATGTTGAATTTGACATAATTATCTCCTAAGTATAAGAATACAGTCTTTAGGTCGTCGTCTATACACGTCTGTATTCAAGTTTTCGTATAGTCAGTTTATTATACCCAAAAAAAAGGGGACTCGAAAGTCCCCTTAATCCTTCCTCCAAATTACTGCTTACGCAGCACCTGGTGAGCCAAATACTCCTCTTGGATCCGAGAACCCAAATGAATATCTTTCTCTCGCTTTAAATCTAACATTACCTGTATCAAAGTCACCTTCAATAGCAGTTTTAATTGGTGCTCTAACAAACTGTTTAAGTCCGTTTGGAGCATCAGTCATAATGAAGAAAGCGTCAGTATCTGTTAGATAATGATTAATCCTATAACCTTGTGGCACCATGCCCATGTTATTTAAAGCATTAATATCATTATCTGCTGTACCTGTACGCTGTGGAGATCTTAGGATTCTTTCCGCTGTGAACTGAAGTTCTTTAGGAATAATCATTTTCACCCCTTGTAAAGCAATTTTTAATCCCCTTTCGTCAACAAACGCAGAAATATCAATCAATGATTGTTCTAAGGATGTTTCTGATAGGTCGGCAGCTGTAGAAAGCTCGTTACGGAAAGTACCACCGCTGGTTAGTGGATGGTCTGTAGCACAAAGCTCTTTCCCATCACCGCCAGTGAAGCTACTATCAAAAGCATTGTTAAGTACGTTTGCACCTTTTACTTGCTTGGTGTTAGCCATACTTCTTGCTAATGCTCTTGTGTAACGACCTGCTAGTCTGTCGTATAAATTATCTTCAATAGCTTCCTCTGTGATTGCAAAAGCCATTGCGATAGTTTCGTGTGTATATCTCGCTGTGTAAGATTCTTGTGCATCGTCAAATGCTACGCCTGCACCTTCACTTTTTACAGGAGCCGCTTTGAAACCGGTAAGCATTACTTCTTCTTCAAAAGCTCTATCTGAGGTTTCTGAATCAAAAATTTCTGCGTGTTCGTTTTCATAACGGTTATACTCTAGTCCAAAGAGAGCGTTTAATCCAGGCTCTAACTCTTTGACTAATTGTGCTCTTGAAATAGCCATAAAATTATCCTCCTATGATTAAGCTAAACCCGCACCTTTCTGGCCGAATATGTGGTTTTGAATTGTAACGATTACATTCGTATGTTCGGTTGATACATCTGAGTTGTTTGGGTCTCTTGATATATCAATCGCTTTCAACGGCAAACCTGCCGTTGTTGCACCAGTGGTTACATCTAATTCTGCACCAGACAAGCCTGTTGTGGTACTTCCAGAAGAAGTATACACAATATCAAAGTTACCGAATAAATCAGCAACTGGGAAAGCAGCGTCTGCTTGAATTTCAAATGTAGCCATAGGATTATCAATTACGAAAGCTTCAATATCTGAAGCGTTTGTACTCGCTGGATAAAAATTGGAAAAGGTTTCTTTTCCAGTGGTTGGGTCTGTAAAACGACAACCGTTGAATACACCAACGATTGGAACCGTACCGCCATCGGCATGTACTTCTACACCTCCACCTGTGACTTGAGCTACCATGTCACCTTTGAAGATTGCAGTTCCGTAGTTAGCAGCTATTCTATAACGGTTTTGTAAGTTAGTGGCAGGACCACTAAGATTACCATACAGACGCATACCAAATGCAGCATCTCTGTTTGCCATAATAATAACTCCATAATCAAATTAAACAAATGTGGTCACATAAGCTAAAAAATTAAGACTTTCTGTTACCACCAAAAGTTACACGAGATTGTCTGTCGATATTTACAGGCATCTCTGGTCGTTGTTCCCTTAAAATGTCATTATCAACGGCTTTAACTTGATCAGAAGTAATATCTTGAAAATACTTCTTGCGTTGTTCAACTATCTCTTCAGGTATCCTTGCCAACACAAGGCCACCAACTCCGATTAACCCCTCATACTTGCCTTCATGGATAGTAGGATATTCATGATTGCCAATTTCATTCGTAATTTCTTCAGCACGAACAAATTCCCAACCTTCTCGTAGTTTTTTAGATACATTACCTGTATCCATAAAACCAACGCTTTCAACCCTAATCCAACGATGGCAAAACCCTTTCGGTGCTTTGGGTGCATCTAAACTTGATGGTGGAGCCCAAGGTTTATTACGAGTTTCTACACTCTTCTTTGAGCTGCGTGAGGTTCTTTTTTTACTGTCATCAGTCATATCGTTACTCCTTCACGAATTTAGCGTATTCTTCTAGTGGCACCCCTAATTTTTTAGCTATTGCTACTTGTGAACGGGTGAGTTTCACGGTTGTGCGTCCTTGCTGTTTACGCCCCGCTGAGGCAACAGTTTGAACGGGTTTCTTTTCCTCAACCTCTGGTTGAGCATTTGCAAACTTATGTGGAAAATATTCCTTAAGTCTGTTATCTACTTCATTGTAATAGTCATCTGACTCTGCGTCAAACCCCTCCTTTACTAATTCGCCATGAATACTAAAAGCTGCGTTTGTCATAACTTCATCATTACCAAACCAAGTATTTTTATTAGCCCACTCGATGGCTTTTGCACTTGGTTCTTGAGTTTTTTCAGCTGGTGGTGTCTGGCTAGTGTTTTCTTGTGATTGCTCTGTTTTTTTATCTGTTTCGTACTCACTTAATCTCATTCTTGCTTTTTCTTTTTCAACTGCAAGTCTAGTAAGTTCATCATTGGCCTCTACAATTTTCGCAGAGTCATTTTCTTCAATCGCATCTTGTAATTTAATCTTTACTTGTTCCCTTTGTGCATCGACTCGTGCATCAAATTCTTTTAAGTAATTCTCATCTGAGGATAATGAAATTGTTTTTTGGTTGTCGTACTTCTCTTGCAAACCTTTAGCATAGTCAAGTGCAGCTTTTTCACGACGCTCTGCCTCTCGCATTTTACGAGTGAGCTTATCAATACGCTTTTGTGTTTTTTCAGAAACGTCTTGAAGATTATCCTTACTTTTGTCATCAGAACCTTTATTCTGAGCGTCTTCGGTTGGTTCTTCTTGTTTTTCCATGGGATCTTTATAACCAAGATCAACCTCACCAACGGCTTCTTCAACAGATTCCTCTACTGGTTCTTGGCTGGTATTTACTTCAATACTTTCTTCTTGAACACCATCCAAGTCTAATTCTACTTCTTGTTGTGCATCTGACATATTTTATCTCCTAAAATAGTGCGAGGACATCCTCGGGTTTTTCAATCGTGCCAATGATTTCATCGTCATTAATTATACGATGCTCACCAAACTTAGTTTTAAATCTTGCCCCAGAATATCTGCCATAAATAATAAACTGGCCTAATCGACACCAAGGTCCTGTTGGAAATTTTACATGGTCTTTGTAACAAAGATCACCCATTTTAACTACTAAACCTACAACTGTAGTCATCTCAATGGTTTCTAAAGTTTTATCGGCTAAGGCAATACCGCCTTTGGTTTTTTTAGGACCAGAATAAGGTCTTATCAGCATACGGTAGCCAACTGGGTCTGGTATCATAGATAAGTATTCTGCGGTCTGCTCTGGTCCTTTAGGTACAAGAACTTCGTTTTCTTCGTCTGATGTGGTTTCGTTTTCCAGATAATCTGGTTTTATTAACTCACTCAATTTCACTATCTCCTTTTTGCAGGTCTTTTAAATCCTGAAGCAACAGCTCTAAGCCGTTGAGTTTACCTTTAGCAAAAGCTAAATTTTCTAAATCTTTAACGTTATATACTATATGTTCCTTGGTATTGTCAATTTCTTTTTTTACAAGTTGTTGCATGGCTAAAATAGTATCAATGTCATACATTATTTTAGACCTAATTTAAAACTTAAATATAATAAAAATATTGTTAAAACTAATAAATTTAAATTATTACTGACAAGTTCATGATGTGCTAACGCAAGGGTTGGAAAACAAAAACATATAAATAACAATAAATATCGCATTACTTTACTCCTATAAATTTTTTACCTTTTACTTGAATATCTTTGATACCTTGAATGTCAGATTTTGCACCGTTTTCACGATGAGGGCAACCACCATTTTTTAAACCTTGTGGGTTAGGGCCTCGTTTAGGTGGCACTGTTTTCGTTAACTTTTTCATCACTTACCTCCTGTAACTTTTTTAGAAGCGATGTCTAATTTGGCATCGGCTACTCGAATACGCTCTTTAGCTTGAGCATTTGAGTCATCACGCTCCATTTGCTCTAAATTCATACGCTCGTAAAACTCAGCGGTTTTACGTTGTTCCTCTTGATTAAACTCTTCGCTACGACGTTGCATATCCATGGCTCGTAAATCAAGTTCTTGTTGTTTTAGTGCCACCAATGGGTCTTTTGGCACCAAGCCCGACTCAGCTGTAACCAGCTCTTCGGTCAACTCTTGGATACGATCAGCTACCATAGATTCTAAAATTATCATAAACTGCTCTGGTCGCTCTTGTTGTAGAGCCAAAACATTGTCTGGGTTCTTTGAGTTGACCATTTCTAATACTTGAGCCCTTGCTTTTAAACTTATATGTTCACTGACATGAGCCTGTAACATAGCGTACACCGGTGGATTAATCTGTACCATACGAGTACGCATAAATGCCGTATGCGATAGAATGTGAGCATCATGGTTTTGAGTGGCAAAAGCAGTCGGCATTTTACCTTGTAACGCTTCCATATTTTCAATAGCTGGGTCTTTTGGTGTTTTCTGTGGCTTTGGTTTTAATATAGCATCAATATTTTTAGTGCCCAAAGCCTCATAAACACGACGATACGCCTCGTGAATATTGTGCATTTGCGGATTTGACTGTGCAATTTGCAATTGTGTCTGTGCTAAAGTCACTCTTTGTGCCATTGAAAATATATTTGGGTCAGCAACTGGAATTACGTCTACCTCTGGTGAAAAGTCCATCACTTTTATAAGACGATTACCGCCATATACTGCGTACGGATACATCGGTGGTAAATAAGTTGCAAAAACATTGGCCAATAACCTAAATTCTTGTCGCATCGCATAGTAACAACGCTTGTGTATCGCACTCATGACCCGTGAGCCACGTTCCATGAGAGCAACTGTGGTGCCCACGTTACGATTTTGCGTGTCATTGCCTACTTGCATGTCGGCTATTGCTGCAAATCTCTGTCCAGCTTGGACCACGAAGCCTAAAAGCTGAAATAATGTGCCAGATGGCTCTTTGAACGGTAAAATTTGAAATTGATCTTTAATATTTCCCCCAGGAGCATCCACATCTCTGAATTCACCAGGTTGAAATGGCTGATCATCGTCACGAATACGCAAACCACGACTTTTAAATCCAGCTGGTAGGTTGGAAAGCGTACCTGCGTCTAGTAATTGACGTAAAGCAGCGGTCGCTGTCTTGCCTAAGCCACCAATCATGTGAATTAAGCCAAAACCATAGAAACCAAGTCCAGGTAAAAACTTATAATGCACAAAATATTGCCTTTTTCGCTGTTTTTCATCCTTCATATCAAAGTTTCTGTAGATGGATAACACTTCCATGGACCCTTCATCGATAGTTACGACAAACGGCACCTTGATATTTTTTTCCTCATTGTCCATTTCGTACTCATCGAGGTCTAAATCAACGTGCATTTCTAAAATGTTGAACTGATAATCGGCTTGATCGCTACGACTCATGCCTTGTAATTCGTCGTACTTGTCTTGCACGTCGCTGTTGTCTTGTCTAGACGGCAAAATATCTATATCACGGTAAAAACCAGCTCTTTGTTTTTTCAAAATATCGTTTTCTGACATTTTTAACACATGCGTAATACGTTCACAGTCGGTTAAATCAGTAGCATAGTACGGCACCACCAAATCTTCGGCAGGTACAAACTTACTGACTGCTCGTTCTACCATTTCATCGTAGTAAACTTTCTTAAAAGCACTACCAGCAAGTGGTAAATAAAATAATAATTGGTCAAACTCTGGCGTATACTCCTCCATTTTGTCCATAATCATGTAGTTCATGAATTCTTTGACTCGTTCCGCTTGTTTCTCCTTAGCTTCGTTTATTTCACCCACCACCTGAGTTCGCACTGGTCCATCGCTAGGTAGCAATTCTTTGTAGGCTTGACTTTGAAACTGAGTGACCGCTTCGGCTAACAATGGGTGCGTGACACTACTAGCTCCTTCAAAGGGTCGAGACTCGCTGTCGTATTTAAAACCGAGCAGATCTAAACCTGAAGTATATGACTTCTCCCAGTCTGAACGGCTTTCTTTGTCTTTTTTGTAATCGGCTATCAGTTCCATGGCTAATCTTTGTAAGACTCGCTCATCCATGGTTTCTGCTAAATTTTGATAAAAGTCGATGGCCGCACTTTGTTCTTCGGTCATCTCTGGTCCTTGATCCATGGGCATGGCATCAGGGTCTGCTTCTATCTCAACCTCTGGAGCCTCTACTTCTTGCATATTATCAGCTGTAACTTCGCCAACGTTTTTAGTGATAGCGTCCTGTTCTTCAGGACTTAATAATTTTTCTGCCATAATTTACATACCCTAGTAGTAATTATATTCTTTAAAGACTGGTTCTTCGTCATCCACATAGTCTGAGTATAACTCAACAAAGTTGCCTTGTCTGTATCGTAGTATTGCTTGAGTGGTAGAATCGACATAATCGTCATACGCTCCGTTTGGGAAAGCGGCACATTCATCAATCACATCCTCGGCAAACTTCTCTCCAGCTGGATACCACACCGCACCACTTTCAAAAACAGGTGCACAACTGTTTACTCTGGTATGTTTGTCATTTCCCCTGGTTGGCGTAAACGGCACCACTGGTATACCCATACGTCTAAACTCTTGAGTGAGTGGTTCACCACTGGCTTTTTGTTCGATAATAATCGTTTCGGGTTCCCAATATTTATTAGCCTCCAAGGCCACGGCTTTTAGTTCTGGAAAATCAAACTTACCTTTAATTGCATCGAGTAACATAATATTCGGTGCCCCACCCTCTTCTGGGAAAAATACACCCCAAGTGGTGATCGCAGAATAGTCTGCCGTTTCTTTTTTAGAAAACGCTGTATCATAGCTTTGAATGACGTGCATCAAGTTTGGAATACCACCGCCCTCCCAAGGTTGCCACCATTCTCGTTTAAGAATCGCACCTTCTTCTGAAGTAGGGTTTTGCATGTATTGTGCTGACCAGTTACGAATCGGTATCGATGCTTTGATTTTTTCTAATTCATCTAGTTCCCAATACTCTGGCCACACTGGGTTCCCTGAGTCGAGAATCGCTGGAAAAGATACTTGTTTCCATGTATCTGCTTTGGGTTCCGTTTGAGCCTTCAAAAGTCTGCCTGTTAAATCGTCCTCGGCCCAACGGGTCATAACTACTAGAATCGAGCCTCCAGGTTGTAAACGCTGTCTGGGTCCAGAAGTATACCAATCATAAGCACGTTCCATGGCACTGTCGGACATAGAATCTTGTTCCGTGTGTGGGTCGTCAATAATCAGTAAATCCGCACCACGACCAGTGATCGATGCTCCAACACCCGCCGCATAATATTCACCACCTTGATTGGTTTCCCACCTACCTTTAGCTTTGGAGTCCTCACGCAGTTTTACGTCACCAAAGATTTGTTTGTACTCTGCTGAATCAATAATGTTACGAACCTTAGCTCCGAACCTTGCTGCCAGTTCGGTGTTGTGCGACACCTGCATAATTTTTAATTTTGGATACTTACCAATAATCCATGCGGGGTAGTAAACAGAAGCAAACTCTGATTTGGTATGTCTAGGGGGCATATTGATAATGAGCCTCCCTTTTCTTTGGTCAGCTATATCGGTAAATTCTTTGGCAATAATCTGATGATGTCCCCAATCTTCTGGATTTTTGGCTTTTCTACAAACAAAATCGGGCCAGACTTCTTGCACAAAATATAAAAAATCGTCTTGACAAAGTTTAATGTGCTTGATCCAAAGTCTTTCGACTTCGAGCCTCATTTGTTCTGTGGTCATCAGTTCTGTCTTCATGAGCCTCCATTATAGTGATTACTAGAATTTTTTCCACCATACTACGTGTGAGCAACTGGGTTTTATGTGTGTATATAAATGTTTTGGGTTTTTCGCATCTGATTTTTTATTTTATATTTTAAAAGTATTTAGGATTGATTATTGAGCCTTCTAAATTGCACACAAAAAAAACGCCCATTGCTGGGCGTTAAGTTTTAGCGTTGTTAGCTATTTAATTAAAAAACTATACACAGTTGGTTTAGGTACTAGAAATTTATTATATAGTTTTTGATGCTTGGACTTAAAAGAATTAACATCAAATTTTACTAGGTCATCTTTAGACCTTGAAATTTGAATGTCAAGGTTAGGAAAGTTTAGCTTTGTATCTTCTTCCCTTGCTCTACTTTTTAAGTCTTCACCTACAGCACTTAATTTTTCTTGTAGCTTGAATAGTTTTTTTATATCCTGACTATTTTCTTTTAGCTTTTTTATTTGCTTGTTTATGTTAAACGCTTTTTTTGCTATATCCTCGTTTGTAATTTTTTTGTCTGTCATTGTTTAC
>TARA_R100001440_G_scaffold38138_3_pt1 | contig 24255 bp, 17 predicted proteins | sample TARA_R100001440 | Tara Oceans TARA_R100001440 (sample SAMEA2622112) | marine metagenome | biome: marine biome (ENVO:00000447); feature: surface water layer (ENVO:00002042); material: "saline water (ENVO:00002010), including plankton (ENVO:xxxxxxxx)" | depth 5 m
TCAGACTTCAACGTCACGACGTTCGGATGCAAACCACTGGTAGACACTGGGCAACACCACCAACGTCAGCAGCGTTGACGTGATCAGACCACCAACCACAACCGTTGCCAGTGGCCGTTGGACATTAGAGCCAATGCCATCGGCCAGCAGCAGGGGAATCAGCCCCAGAATAGCCACAGAGGCGGTCATCAGAACCGGCCGCAAACGGCGTTGAGCGCCCAGCTTGACCGCTTCAATGACGTCGTAGCCTTCGTCCCGTAACTGATTGATGTAGCTCACCATCACCACACCGTTAAGTACGGCTACGCCAAACACCGCGATGAATCCCACGGCAGCCGGCACGGAGAGGTACAGCCCCGTCACAAACAACGCGACAATGCCACCAGTAACCGCAAAGGGCACATTCATGAAGATCAGCGCCGCATAGCGCAGGCTACTGAATGCCGAAAAGAGAAGCAGAAAAATGAGCGCCAGGGTAATGGGCACAACAATCGCAAGCCGCGCCATGGCCCTTTCCTGATTCTCGAACTGACCGCCGAACTCCACGAAATAACCCGGCGGCATGTCCACTTGCTCATCTATCTGTTTGCGCAAATCCTGAACGACACCGCCCATATCGCGACCACGCACGTTCATCTGCACATACTGGCGGCGACTGGCATTGGAACGTGAAATCTTCTTCGGGCCAGCGTACATTTCAACATCAGCCACTCGTGAAAGCGGGATAAGCTCGCCACTGTTGCCCCTCAGGGGAAGCTTCCTGATCTCATCAATCGACCCACGGTAGGACTCTTGCAGTCGGGCAAAAATCTCAAATCGACGGACACCGTCAAAGACAAGTCCGGCCCCTTTACCGCCAATTCCGGTTTCGACCGTACTCATCAGGTTATCTATGCTGATGCCGAACTGCGCCAGCACTTCACGGTCGGGGCGAATAACAATCTGTTTCTTGCCCGCACTCTGCTGGGCGCGCACATCCGTCGCACCCGGCACATCTTTCGCGAGGGCCGCCACTTCCTTGCCGATACGGCCCAACTCGCCCAGGTCGTCACCGAAAATGCTGGCAACCAGTTGCGCCTGAACACCTGACAAGAGCTCGTCGGTTCTGAGCTGAATCGGTTGGGAAAGGTTATTGGCAAGCCCTGGAACCCGCTCATTCAAGGCCTTTGCGATCTCGCCCTGAAGATCCTCATAGCGCACATCCGCTCTCCACTGACCCAGGGGCTTCAGATTCACAAGCGTCGCGACAACGTTCACAGGTTCAGGATCACCACCCACTTCGGCACGACCGATCCGGGCATAAGTTCCGGTGACCTCTGGAAATTCGTCTATAACGGACTGTATCCGTTTGCCATATTTAATGGCGGATTCCAGACTGGCTCCGGGCGGCAGTGTTGAGCGAATCTGGAACGTGCCTTCCCGGAGCGTGGGCACGAATTCGCTTCCGAGATAGGGAAACAGCAGGAGACTGCCTGCAAAGGCAATGACGGCAACGCCCATCACAACCTTAGGTGCTTTGACCACAGCATTCACCACCGGTTTGTATAACCGGTTCAGGAACAGAACCAGCTTCGGCTCCTTATGGTGCCCGCCCATCTTGAATGAGAGAGAGGCCAGAACCGGCACCAACGTCAACGCGAGCAGCAATGCGCCGATCAGAGCGAAGCTGATGGTATAGGCCATGGGCGAAAACAGCTTGCCCTCAACGCCCTGCAGCGTAAACAGCGGCAGGAAAACGATGATAATGATGCCGATGGCAAATACGATCGGACGAGCCACTTCCCGGGCGGATTCACCCACGAGCCTCAGAACACTGACCTTTTCCTCCGATCGTTCTTCCAGATGTCGGAAGATGTTCTCTATCATCACGACAGCGCCGTCCACCATCATACCGATGCCGATAGCCAGCCCGCCCAGACTCATCAAGTTGGCGGACATGCCTGAAATGCGCATCGCGATGAATGCGACAAGTACAGACAACGGCAAGGTTGCGACCACAATCAATGTTGAACGAATGTTTCCCAGGAACAGATAAAGGAACACCAGCACCAGAACCGAGCCCTCAAGCAACGCTTTCTCGACAGTGCCTATGGCCTTGCCCACCAACTCCGCCTGGGAGTAATACGCTTCGATCTTCAGACCCTCCGGAAGTGACTTGTTCAGGTCGTCGATTTTTGCATTGACGTCCTCAAGTACCTGGCTGGTGTTGGTCCCGATCAACTTCATCACGTAACCGCCAACGGATTCCTCACCTGAGGACACCTCTGCACCACGGCGAATTGCCGGTCCAAGACCAACCTCCGCAACATCCTTGACGTAAATTGGGGACTCCCCCTCACTCTTGGACACAATGATGTTCTGGATGTCTTTGATGCCTTCGGAACCAGAGTTGACCCAGCCATAACCGCGAACAATATATTCTTCACCTCCCCGCGTAATGAAAGAAGCGCCGACGTTACGATTATTCTGGGTGAGAGCGCCGCGAATATCTGACACCGTTAGATTTCTCGCCTGAAGCTTCTGCGCATCAATATTGACCTGGTACTGCTTTACCTCGCCGCCGATAGAAAGCACACCGGTTACGCCCGGCACGGTCCTGAGCTGGGGTTTGACAATCCAGTCCTGAATCGTGCGAATTTCCTGCAGGCTGTATTGATCTTTATCCTCAGCTTCCAGGGAATACATCAGGATGCGCCCAAGACCGCTTGCGATGGGCCCGAGTTCGGGTTCCCCCATCCCTTCGGGAATCTGGCGCTTGGCCTCGGATAGCCGTTCGTTAACTAGCCGCCTGGCGAAGTAGATATCGGTGCCATCTTCGAAATAGATGGTCACCCGCGAAAGCCCGAAGATCGACGTGCTCTGCACTTTTTCCAGTTTAGGGATTCCGTACATGCTGATTTCAACGGGATAGGAAATCAGCGTTTCGATATCAACCGGCGACAGACCAGGACTGGTGGTAAACACCTGAACCATGGTCGGCGTCGCGTCGGGAAACGCGTCCACCGGCAGTTTTTGAAATGAAAATACGCCGGCAACGATCACGGCGATAGCAAAAACAAGCGTCATCAGACGATTGTTCAGCGCATAATTCACAATTGCGTTGATCATGCTCCCCCCGGGGTTTAGTGTCCGTGAGCGGCGCTGCGGCCACTGGCGGTAATGGCCGACATCAGATCAAAAGCGCCTACTGAAACCACTTCCGTGTTTGCGCTGATGCCGGACTTGATCTCAATCCAGTCGTTTGCCTCCTTGCCAAGCGTGACGGGAACCGCCTTGTAAGCCCCTTTCTCATCGCCCGGAACAAACACAACAGATTCATCGCCAATGGTTTGAACCGCATCATCCGGAACCAGCGGCAGTGATGCCTCCGCTTCCGTCATGATTCTGGCCGTGGCATAGGTATTCGGGCGAAGGTCGCCCCTGGGAGACTTCAGCACAACGCGAACCGGGATAGTGCGGGTCTTTTCATCCAGCATGCTCGACACCCAGGATACCTGCCCACTGTGAAACCGGTCAGAGCTTGAATCCCTGGAGGAAATCTGAACCTCGTCTCCCATTGAAATCTGGTCAATATCGGATTCCGACACCTGAAGAATGGCCCACAACACCGAGGCATCAGCCACGATGAAAGGCGTATCCGACGGACTCAACGTCTGCCCCAGACGAACATGCATCTGCTCGACACGCCCCTCAATGGGTGAGCGGAGCGCGTATTGCGCCAGGCCCCCACTGTCACCTGACGACTCGCTGCCATAAACCGCCAGTTGTTCCCGCACGGAATCGTACTCCGCTTTTGTTTCAAGAAAGGCAGCCTTGGCATCAAGGAACTCTTCTTCACTGGAAATACCCTGTCCCTGCAACTCTCTTTCACGATTGTAGTCAGACTCGGCCGCTTCTTTGCGGGCCTCCAGCGAAATCAACCGGGAGCGAATCCGGGCCAGCTCCACACTGTTCAGGGTCGCCAGCAACTGCCCCTTATTGACACGATCCCCCAGATCAACCGTCAACCCTGTCAGTTTTCCCTCCAGCAGCGGACCAACCTCGGCCACGCGATCCGGCACATACTGAATCTCGGCAGGTGCCGTGACAATTGCGCCAGCGCGCCCCTTAGCAGCAGCCACAGTCTGAATGGACAGTAACTTTGTCTGCTCCGGCGTCAGATGGATCTGTCGGGACTGGTTTTCCTCTCCGGCATGCTCGGCTTCTTCATTTCCGTGCTGGTCACCCTCGGCTTCTCCGGCAGCGTATGCCTGCTGCAAGCTCAGAATGCTGACAACAATTAAAAATATCTTCAGATTGCGAATCATTCATTCACCCTCAATATTTAAAGAACGGTCAATTTTGAGTTTTATATTCTCAGGACCCGGCTGACATCGACAGAGCACCTCCTGTGCTTATCTCCAGCGCCCGGACGGCATCGATATAATCATTCTGTGCCTGAACGTATTCCTGCCTTACCGACAGGAGATTGTCCTGTGCCGCCAGAACATCCGAGGCACCGACCTTGCCCGCCCGAAGTGCTTTCTGCATCAGCTGTAATGTTTCCTCTGAACGCTCCAGGATCGACTCGTTCATCTGGCGCAGCCGAACGGCGGTGGATTCATACCGGGCCACAGCCGACACAACCTGACGCTCTGTAGCCAGGCGCAAGGCCTCTGCCTCAAGCTCGGAGGTTTTCAGCCGCGCAGCAGCTTGTCTCTGCTCACCGGAATAATCATGGAAAACGGTCAAAGGCATCGACACCCCTGCACCGAAAAGGTTGGAGCCTTCCTCACGATCATAAAATCCGAAGACTTTCAGATTTGGAATCGTCAGGCTTTTCGCAACTTCAAGGCCAGATTCATTTGCTGCAATTCTGGCGGCCGCCGCTTTCAGGTCCGCTCTCTGACTCTGTGCCATCTCGACAAGCTGGCTGGTTGGAGGCAAGTCTTCGAGCGTCACATCAAGCTCGCCGGTCACCCCAACGGCATCGGAGGGGGACACCCCGAGCACTTCGGTAAGATCAATTTTTGATTGCTCGAGCTTTTGTTCCGCCGATGCTTTTTGATTCCGGGCCCTGGCAAGCCCAATGACTGCGGTATTGAGATCAATCCGGGTTTGTTTACCCTGTTTTACGGACATTTCAACCAGGTCTTTGGTGCGTTGCATAAGATCAACGGCACGGGTTGCAGTTTCCAACTCTTTCTGAGCCAGCAGTATCCGGAAATAGGCGGCCCGCACCCGCGCCCTGGTGGCCACCTTCAGATATTCAAGCTCCTGTTGCCGGGACGAGAGATTGCTCCGGGCACGCGACTGGCCAAGGTCGCCGCGATTACCCATCCAGATCTCCTGAGTAACCCTAACCCCATATTCCAGGGACTCGTCGGCCTGATTCGGGGCCTGACGGGCCCCCAACTCAAACTCTGGATTGCTGGGCGCCCAGCGGCTGGCATGATCAAGCTGCCCCTGCTGTATCGAGACCGCAGCCCGCCTCAAAGCCAATACCGGGCTATTCTCAAAAGCCATCACCATGGCCTCGTTCAGGGAAACAGCCTGGCTGGCTTTGGCCTGCTGATATTCTTTCAGCGACACACTCTCTTTTGCCTGGGCCGACACCATAGGAGAGACGGCCAAGGCTCCCGGAACTATCATCGCGCACAACAAGAATCGTTTGTTCATTCAGTATCATCCTGGCTGTTTGACTGAGGTCAGTGAGTCAGCATTTTTGCGTGGGAATCTGGAACGACCTTACAGACAAACCTTTAATACAGTTTGAAATTCAGGCACCGGATAAAGTGCGAGGTTGGCAGCACGAGGCAGAGGTAAGGGCGAGGATGTCGAGTCACCCGGCTATAAGGCAGGCGCACGATGGTGGGTTCTTGCTCGATAAATAAAAAACCGGCCCGTCATTTGGGCCGGTTTTTTATTTTAGATCTGAATTGCTTGTGATCGCTGGTCCGATCAGAAACTCTTGCTCCAACCCAGCCAGAACTTCGGGTCATCCGAGTTGACAGAGCCAAGCGCGTCAGTTGAATCAATGTCCGCGTACTCGACGTTAACGCTGAAGGAACCGAAGTTTCCCGCATCCTTTGTAACGTTGGCGGCGACGTGTGAATAACTTGCCTCGCCGACAGAAGTCTTGCCGTCGTCAGCGAAGTCGTAATAGCCGAGCGTCACACCGGCACTGTAACTGTCTTCCAGAGGCACCCCAACAGAGGCGTAGTAATAGGCATCCCCCTGTACGAACACCCCATCACCACTGGTGTCGCTGTTGATCGTGTAGGCCAGGCCGATGGCAGCAATACCATAGCTGACCTCGCCGTATAGTTCGCCGAAGTCAATGGAGTTTGGCGCGTCAGGATACGCATAATAAACATACCCAACGTCATAACCCAGTTCTTCCACAAAGCCGGAGAATCCGGCGTAAAGATCAAGCTCGTAGTTGGTGCCGTCGCCAAAATCGACATTGGAACCCCAACCACCGACGTAGAAGCCCGACGCATGCTCATAATCCAACCCTCCCTGAACGGCCGCAGCCCCGTCTGTCTGGGTGACGCCCCGGAACAGGTAGTTGCTGCTGGCACTTACATTTGAGCTGACGTCAGCAGTGACAATGGAGGGCGTGGCCTGAAGCGCTGCGAACAAACTGATACTGATAAATCCGGATTTGGTGAAAAACTGCTTCTTCATGATAGATACCTTTGATTGGGTTTCATTGTCCCAATCCGGTGAAGCAAAATTGGTGCCATATTTTATTTATTGTTATTTATCATAATGATGGAGTCACATTAATAAACTTTGAGCTTGCCTTCCGGAATACGGCCGCAACACGAAGCGCCCCAAAACCTGTCACCAGTCCGAATCAACGCCCTGTTTTGATGCACCCTTTGTAACCATCCTGTAATCTTCGCCAAATAGACTTTCACTGGCTCCTCAACACACAAGCAAACCGAAAAGGTAAGAGAGATCATGAGCAAGAAATATTTGGGCTTGGCTTTGGCGATTTCTGCCGCTTCTGCTGTACAGGCCGGAAACGTTACGACCAGCGGCGAAGACCTTGTGATCGATACCGAGAGCGGTATCAAGGTGAAAACGTCGGATAAATCGGCGTCTTTTCAGCTCGGCGGGCGCCTTCAATGGGATTACGACGCCACGCAGTCTGACGACAACGGTGTTGACACAACCGATTTCGATGTGCGCCGGGCACGGCTGTACGCCAAGGGCCACTTTGGCGACTGGGCGTACAAGACCCAGTTCAACGTGGCTGAAAGTGATGGCGCCGACGGCGGTACTGCTGAAGACCTGTACATTCGCTACCTGGGATTTGGCTCAGCTGCAACCGTGACTATCGGTAAACAGAAAGAGCCGTTCGGCCTGGAAGAATTAACGAGTTCAAAAGACATCTCAGCGCTTGAGCGATCTGCCGTGACCGAGCGTTATGCCCCCGGCCGTAGCGGCGGCATCCAGCTCAGCGGCAAAGGCAGCAACTGGACCTACGGTATCGGCTATTTCGAGGCAGACGGCAATGGCAGCGACGACTTCAATAACACGGCAGTAACCGCACGGGGCACGTTTGCACCTGTTCAAACGAATAATGCTGTTGTTCATCTTGGTGCGGGCTATACCACGCGTGACGCCGACACCCAGGCCGATGAGGTCGACACGCTTAATCTGGAACTGGCCGGCGCTTCCGGGCCCTTCCATGCCCAGGCCGAATATTTCGATTCCGAAGAAGGCCAAGTGGATGTTAATGGTTATTACGTGCAGCTTGGCTGGATCATCACCGGCGAAAGCCGCCCTTACAAAGCCGGAGCATTCAAGCGGGTAAAACCGGCATCGCCCAAAGGGGCCTGGGAGGTCATTGCCCGTTTTGAGGAGGGTGACGGAAAATACAGTGATGTGGGGCTAGCCACAACCGACGGCGAACAAACAACACTAGGCATTAACTATTACGCCAACACGAATGTTCGACTGGGTATGAGCTACATGGATGGCGAAGAAGCCAATGGCGAAAGCGGAGATGAAATCCGTGCAAGGTTGCAATATGCATTTTGACCGGATGGAATCCCCGGTCAAGCATATATTTGGCTGAAAACCGATCCAGAAAACATCACCATCAAGACATTAATCGGAAAATTCAGCTCTGGTTAAGTTTGATTTGATACGCTCTACCGAGTCGAGTCGAGTCAAGTCGATCATTAATGACGTGCCCTGATTTTCAGGGCAGGCGCTGGCCTGCCCTGTTTTTTTTATGTCTGCCCCGCACTCGTGCCAGACACATTATGCCGTGCCGTAAACTTGCCGATTTCAGGCTGTTCTGCTAAACCCCCCTACTAAGCCTCACCTTTCGGGCTTAAATAACTATAATCTCGTGTTAGAGACGCTGGAGGATTGATGAAAACCATACAAAAGCGAATCAGTCAGGGATTTTTGGGGGCATTGATAGCCGCAAATGGCGTGCCCGCCGCATTAGCGGTGGAGGTGCCTACCGCTTCAGGGATCAAGCTGGATATACTTACCCAAGGCAAGTTTCAACCAACCTATTTTTCTAATTTCGATTTGGACAGCAGCGTCGAAGATGGCGCTACGGGCACTTCCGCTGGCGCTGTTCAGGTTGGAGATGAGCACGTCAGGGCTGAGGTCAGGCTCGGAGTAGTGGCGACAGGTGATAACTGGACCGGCAAAATACTTCTTGAGAATGACTTTGCCCTTGACGCCAATTCTGTTGATCGTGCATTCCGAGGCGAGAGATTCGGCCTGGAACAAGCCTACTTCACTTATACCTTCGATCCGGCATTTACCCTTCAGGGCGGCTGGACCTTCAAGAATCTGGACCTCGCTTCCGGCGGGCTTCTATACGGCGACGACCATCCCCTGTTTGGCGCCATGGGAAAAACCTCCTGGGGCAGCTATGATGTTTACTGGATGCCAATTACAGATGGACTGATCTCAAACATCCAGGCTCCTGGCGCGAATCCTGCTAACGGCGAGTTGGACTGGGATGTGTTTGCTTCAAAGTTTGATTTTGATTTAGGAAAAGGTAGTCGTATTTCTCCAATCCTGACGTACAGCGACAACCAGCAACAAGGTGCCAAGGCAACCTATTACGGTGTCGAATACATCGGAAATATTGGCGCCGTAAAAGTACGGGCCGAGGCGTTAGGCGTGACCGGCAGTTTCGACAACGGAGATGACATCAGTGCCTATGCCGGTTACGCAGGGCTTGAGTACCCGGTTAGCGAATCTTTCAACCCCTTTATAGCTCTGCGTGTTGCCAGTGGGGATGACGATCCTAACGATAATGATGTTGAGGGCTGGCTGGGCATCACCGACATCGGAAGATATTCGCCTCTGATTGGTATTGATGGTCAGTTTTTGGGGTGGCAGCCAAACTCTAACCAAGCGATAGCATCAGGCCTTTTCGGCATCGCCCTTGACCAGGCTGGCCCTGGTGGTGCTGGGTATGGCGGTATCTCCAATGCCGGCACCGGTAACAACCCCGGCCAGATCATGCTCTCTGTTGGCAGTTCGGGAAATTTAGCGTCGATCTCGCCCAAGCTGTCATATCAGGCACAGGTTTTCCCCATGTGGTTCCAGCAAACGGGTGGCCTTGAAACGCTCAGCACTGCCAGCGGCTCGGTAGACAGTTATGCCGGCACCGAACTTGATGTGTCTGTAAAATACCAGGCCAACCAGTACTTTGCTCCAAGACTGGTACTCTCCAGCTTCCTGCCCGGCAAGGGCGTTGAGGACGCAACCGGCGCAGACGATGCGGCCTATGTTGCAATGCTCGAGCTGAACTGGAATTACTGAGCCCGGCTGATTAATGACGACTGGAAGCAATTAAGTTGAGGCGCCGGTAACCGGGGCCTCAACTTTTTAAGAGGCATAGATTTTATGAAGCCGCTTTTCTTGATCTTCTTGGTTTTTTTTGCAGCATCGAATGCTCAGGCCCAAGGATACGATGTACCTTTGGATTCGTTGTCGGAGTGGACGGGAGCGAAGAGCATCAGAGTGGTATCGAATATTGAGAGCCTGAACGCCGATAAAGAGTTTCTCTCACTGTTGGGGCGCCTCACTGTCAAGGGATTCGATGTAAAGTTTGGCAGTTCCGGACCCGCCGATGAGGGGCTGACTCTCGAGGTTCTCCAGGTCAGAGATAAGACGGCACTCTCTATAAAATCCACCGATTCTCAAAAGTACTTCCTTTCCGTCCTGATTGACAGAGCCAATCAGGACGGGGGTGAAATACGGGCCGAAGCCAATACTCCGAGCATTCTCCCACTGCCGGAAGATTTCAGCCCCAAAATGATTGAGGCGCTGCCTCGGCACGGCCAGAAAGACAGTCAACTGATTTTCCTTTCAGATTCGGCGTTGGTACTGGGACTCTTCGATGGCGACAGGGTTAAAAGAATTGATGAACTGACATCAGGCATCAAAAATTCGAAAGCCATTTTCTTGTCAGTTGGCCAGTCAGACTCAGATCCGAACCCGGAGGTTGCCGTAGTATGGAGCCAGGACCGGGATATTTCAGGCAAGGGACAATACACAAAGATCTTCTCTCAGCTTTTTGAAATCTCAGGGCAAACGCTGCAGGAAGAATCTGGAAAAGCCGAGAATGTGGCGTTACGGTTTATCAATAATCAGCTGCTCACCCAACGATACGAGTTGCTGCAAGGTGACATTGGAAAAATAGCAGTTACTTCCGGGAAACAGGCCAATGCTCGAAATGGCTCAGTTGTTTCGGCCGATGCTGGAAATATGATCTTCTCCTATGTCCCTGTCGACAACACTACCTCAATCATCGTAAATGAAGCTAATCTTGAATTACGGGACCCGAACTGGAAGTCATCGCCGCAGCTTGGGCTCGGCAAGGTTTCCTCGCCAAAACTAACGAAACGCTTGACGGACAGAAAAATCATCACATCACCCGATTACGCCTTTTCCGTTAACGAGGAATATCTGTCCATTCCCAGGAAGGCTGTTGTGGATAACGGATCAGTTGTGACCTATCTCAGAAAAAGAAGGTTGGGGTTTTCGGGGTTAACATCCGCTTCAGGATCAGATTCGTTAATTAAAGCAAGCTGGGATAGTGATACACCTGAGTCTGGGTTTTCGATTTTACCCATGCATGAAATAAGTTCTTTTATTATTGATTTTTCATATGTAAAAAATAGAGGAGAACTTCGATTACTCGTATTGACTAACGAAGAAAGCGATAACCAGGGCGCAAGAAAAATACACATATATTGATAGACTCAGAGCCCAGTACTGCCACCCAGCCTACCCTGAACACACTCAACCCACGGCTCGCACCGACACAGATGGGGCCAAAAACGTGAGCTTCCTATCTTCACCGGGCTTTGTCGGGGTATAAATGCCTGAAGAGCCGCCGCACCTGCATGATTTCCGCACACGGCGACTGGTAACCAAAAGTCTAACAGACAAAATATTGCAATTCGACGGACAGTAATCTAATGTCTTTTTTGTAATAAAAACAACTACGTTGTTACTCGAAAAAAATAAATGACTTGACAAAAAGACTAAAAGGGAACGTGCACATGCGCAACAAACTGAGAACACTCACCGCTCCGCTGGCAATGGCTATAGCAACAACACCGGCTTTGGCCGCAGAGCCGGTCGGACGTGCATCGCCGACTGTAGAAGACCTGAAGGTTGAAATAAATCAACTGACAGCGGAAATGGAGAAACTCAAGACTGGCGATTCGCCCTTCACAGTGAACGGCTATTACCGCCTTCAGGCCACGTCGCAGAGCCTGGACGAGACCGACGACAACAGCAGCGCCTTTGTGGATCAGCGCCTGCGCGCAAAGATCAGCGGCGACCTCAACGATAACGTAACCATAGTCTGGTACGGCGAGGTCGATTCTCCGTGGGGTGAGAAGGGAAGCTGCCAGGGTGACAATTGCGGCAAGCTCAGCGCCGATGGCGTTGGTGTTGAGACCAAGAATGCTTACGCTGAACTGAAGGTGCCAAACAGCGACTGGAAGGTACGGGCGGGCATCCAGGGCTATGGCTTCGGCAAGTACGAGAGCTTCGTCACTAACGACGACATGAATGGCATTTCCTTTGCCGGCAATGTTGGCATAGCCACTCTGGAAGGTGGCTGGTTCAAGTGGGAAGAAAACGATAGAGATTCCGCGGACGACGTGGACTTCTACATGTTGAGTACCGAGCTACATCCCAGCGAGGTTTTCCACTACGGCCTTACCGGAGCCCAAATCAGCAACAGCAGTCAGGTTGCTCTGAATGGTACGGCGGCTCGAACGGATGACAACTATCTTGGCGCCTACGCCGATTATACCTATAACCAAATGGCCTATAGCGGTTCGGTACTTTACAAAAAGTCGTCCGGACTCGACTCTGACGCAACAGATGGCGACACGTACATGTTGAACCTGTATGCCCAGAGACACTGGGGCAACGCGAGCCTCAAGATTCACGGCATCTACATTCCGGCTGACGACAGCAGCAATGGCGCAGATCGCTTCGCGGCAAACCAGTCAGGCTGGGAGCTGAATAGCAGTAATCTGCAAATCTTCGGAACAGACTTCTACTACAACAATGGTTCCCAGGGGGCTAAGTCAGTTTATGATGCAGCTTACCAGGGATACGGTCTGATGGGGCTGATGGTCTCGGGCGATCAGAAGCTTTCCAACGACTACTACCTGAAGTACGGCACCGGTTACTTCCGCGTTGCCGACGACGCGCCCGACAGTGCTACTCAGGCTAATGGCTCGAGCCTCGGCACTGAAGTCGCTGCCCAGTTCGGCAAAAAATTCGCCGGTGTGTATGACCTCAGCCTGCGTGGATCCTATGGCTTCATGGGAGACTTTTACGGAGACAACCCTGAGGATACCTATAAGGTTGTCGCTATGGTCAACATTAGCTACTGATGATCGTGTAATCTCATGATCCTTACTATAACGGCCGGGCAATAGCCCGGCCGTTATTTGTCTCGCGCGCCAGGGATTGATACCCAGCGTAAGCGTCCCTCCCACTACGTAATCGACTTACCCCGCATCCCCAAGCGGTCGTAATAAGTCCGGCGAGACCTTATATTCCCAGGTACCGTCGTCACCCAGTACAATGATACTTTTGCGGTTGATCTTGGTAATAATCCCCTGCACCGGCCCCTCCTTAGATTCGAAGGTCTGGAATCATTGAACCAATACAAACGGCTTTGTCGTGATCCACGAAAGCACGCCGGAAGGAAAGCCAGTGGTGCAGGCACCCTCCGAAGGGCTCGCACAGGCCATATCCAGCCGGGACAGCATTTATACGGCAGACCAGACATCCAACACTTGAGGTCAACGTTCATGGACTTGGCTTTTCACGGGATGGGCGCCAGTTGCTGGCCGTCAGTGTCACCTCCAATGCGGCACAGATTATCGACACCCAGACCAATACCGTGGTCCGCACCCTCCGCACCGGCAGGGCGCCCCACGAGGGCTTTATCAGCCCGGACGGAGAGACCACCTGGGTGGCCATACGGAGTGAAAACTTTGTCGAGATTTTTAACACCGACACTGGGTCATCCTATTACAGGGCATACCACAGTCATTGATGCCGACACACTGGATGTGAAAACCGTTCTTGAAACAGGGCCACGTACGAACCATCCCAATTTTGTGACACTTGACGGTGTCAACTATGCGTACGTCACGGTCGGGGGTGAGAATGTGACCAAGGTATTTCGCCGCCCATCAAATGGTGAAGCCCCAGTTCAAATCGATACCATCAAACATAGCGGTGTTGGCCCCCACGGGATATGGCCGAGCCCTGACAATACTCGCATCTATGTCGTACTTCAGAAATCAGATGCCCTGGATGTCATCGACACCGCAACACGCAAAATCATCAAGACATTGCATGTTGGACAGGACCCACAGGCGTTGATTTATGTTGCCGGAGCAGTTCCTGAAGGAAAGACTGGCACTCTGAACCTGAAGAAGCAGGGTTTAAACATGAAAGTTGCCAATCTGCCGATCACGATTCAGGAAGTAGCTGGCGATCCGGGCGGACTGGCAAATATCCGGTCGGTAGACGGTCTGGAGGAAATCGATATTTCGTTACACGGTCTGCCCACTGGCAAAGCGTTTGACGTATACGCTTCTAATGGCAAGCACTCTAACAAGCTGATGACCGTTAAGTCCAACGCTGGCGGAGCGGTGCCCGAGGCGCTGGCATTCGCGGCATTCTTTGACAATTACGATCAGGTTGTGCTGGTTCCGAAAGGCGTTCGCCCTCACTGATAACCTACCCGATGCTCAGAAAACGCGATCCTGATTGCTCACACGAGAGAGAACAAGAGTGGCCTATCAGGATACGCGTGATGGCAAGGGAAATTTATCAAATCACAATCTGCGGACTCGTTTCAGTTACGGTTCAGGTACAAAATGTAATGTGTCAGGAATTGAGTTTGACGAGGAGGACCAACAGATGACTCACAAATATTCTGCACCCGGAGTCTCAAGACGCCGACTGCTTCAGGGAGCCGGTGCTATGGGGCTTCTTGCCGGATTGGATAGCCTGATGCCAGCCTTTGCCAGGGGCCAGCTGGATAATGCCAATGTTTACCACACCGTGCGAGACGGCGCTGATATCTATGATTTGAAAATCGCCAGAACGCCTCTCACGATTGGATCCAGACTCTCTGAACAACCAATCACCATCAACGGCACTCTACCTGCGCCTCTGGTTCGGCTTAAGCAGGGTCGCGAAGCGATTTTGCGGGTCACCAATACCTTGCCCGAGGCAACCTCCATTCACTGGCATGGCCTGATACTGCCCTTTCAGATGGATGGTGTTCCGGGGGTCAGCTTTCCTGGCATCATGCCCGGCGAAACCTTCGAGTACCGCTTTCCAGTCGAGCAGCACGGCACCTACTGGTATCACAGCCATTCGGGCCTACAGGAACAGCTCGGACATTACGGGCCTATTATCATCGACCCCGCCGAACCGGAACCCCTTGACTACGACCGTGAATACGTTGTGGTCCTCTCCGACTGGACCTTCGATTCTCCGGCCAGCGTGTTTCGCAATCTGAAAGTGGCCGAGGGCTACTACAACTATAACCAGCGTACCGTTGGCGACTTCTTCAACGACGTGGAGACCATGGGCTGGGACGCCGCATGGCAAAAAGCTGGCATGTGGGGACAAATGAGAATGAGCCCGCGAGACATTCTGGACGTGACCGGCTCCGAGTATACCTACCTGATGAATGGGTCACCCTCTGCCAGCAACTGGACCGGCCTCTTTAAGCCTGGTGAGAGAATTCGACTGAGATTCATCAATGCCTCGGCCATGACCTTTTTTGACGTACGCATCCCGGGGCTACCGATGACTGTCGTTTCTGCTGACGGTCAGCCAGTGCAGCCGGTTGAAACCGATGAATTCCGCATTGGCGTAGCCGAAACCTACGACGTCATTGTAGAGCCAACGGACATGGCTCATACCCTGTTTGCGCAATCTCAGGACCGGTCCGGTTTCGTTCGCGGCACATTGGCCTCCAGAGCGGGACTGGAAGCGCCCGTGCCCTCCATGTACCCGCGCACTGAACGTGGAATGGCCGCGATGGGAATGGGTGCCATGACTATGGGCGAAGGCATGAAAATGCAGGACAACATGAAGATGGACCACGGCAGCATGGCTAAGGATCCAGGCAATATGAAGATGGATCACGCGGGCATGAGCATGGACTCTGCTCCAAAAGAGGCGGACCTGAGCGCTGTTCCCACCGCAGGGCGCCCCATCTCCCACGGACCTGACAATCATGGCCCCGGCGCTGCGATGGTGGCCTCCAGCCCACAGTCCCGCCTGGACGACCCGGGCGTTGGCTTTGAAACCGCCGATCACAGGGTGCTGACCTACTCACAATTACGAAGTATTGATGGCTGGCCCGACAAGCGCCCCGCCGAACGGGAGGTGGAGCTTCACCTTACCGGTAATATGGAGCGCTACATGTGGTCGTTCGATGGAAAGAAATTTTCCGAGGTCGATGGCCCGGTAAAGTTCTATCACGGCGAGCGCCTTCGACTGATTCTGGTGAACGATTCCATGATGGACCACCCCATTCATCTGCACGGTATGTGGATGGAGTTGGAAACCGGAGCGGGCGAGTATCGCCCACGCAAGCACACGATTTCCGTGAAACCCGGTGAACGAGTATCCGCGCTGATATCGGCAGACGCACCAGGAGACTGGGCATTTCACTGCCACCTGCTCTATCACATGGACGCAGGTATGTTCCGTGTTGTGTCGGTCGTTTAACCGGATGGGGGTGAGAACTATGAAGAACCGAATGAAACCGTTTGTTGGCATTTGCACTTTCACAATCAGCACTAGCGTCATTGCAGCGGGTACTGGAGTACAGGCCGAACCGGACTGGACACTGCCTATCCATGACAATGACATCTACGGCCAAATACTGTTTGATCGCATGGAGTACCAGCGCGATGGTAGCGACGAGATGGCACTCTGGGATGCTCAGGCTTGGGTCGGCAAAGACCGCAAGCGGCTCTGGATTGAAACAGAGGGCGAGACGGATCTGGCTACCGAAGGCGGCGATATAGAAAACTTTGATGTCCAGTACAGCTATCGACTGGATCGCTTCTGGGACATACAGACAGGGCTGGGCGCTCAGGCAACCTTTGGGCCAGGCCAGAACAAAGAGCGTTATTCGGCACTTATTGGCCTGCAGGGTCTCGCACCTTACTGGTTTGAGGTAGACACTAACCTGAGGGTCACTGAGGACGGCGATCTGTCCTACGACCTCGAGGCAGAATACGACTGGCTACTAACCCAGAAACTGATATTGCAAGGCAGGGGTGAAACGCTGGTTGCCTTCAGTGACGTCAAGGAATGGGGCGTTGGCAGCGGAGTCAACAATCTGGGTCTTGGGCTGCGGTTGAGATACCACTTTTCGCGGGAATTCGCACCGTACGTTGGGGTTGCCTATACACGATATCTGGGCAACACCAAGGACCTGCGGGAGCAGGAAGGTGAAAGCACTGAGTCCTCGAGCTTTGTAGCGGGTGTCCGGTGGTGGTTTTGAGGTGCTTGCCGGGTCGTTCCCAGCGCATGCGATAACCAGTAACAAGACTGCGTTTTGCAGGGGAACTTCAGGAGGCAGGCTCATAGACCGGGCCTGCCTTAACCCTGGCCAGCACGACTACAAAAGAGAGCTGGTTTAAAGCCTCTTCGTCACTCCAGTTCGTGATACTTTCCTTCGTATAATTCGACATTTCTAAGAGTACCGTTCTCATTTACGAGCTCATACCCGCCATCGTCGAGAGGTCTGATTTTATTGCAGGAATAATCCCGGCCATAGACAGAGGTACAGAATTTCCCGTTTTTAACCTGCCAGCTACCAACATAATGGGTGAAATTTCCTTGCTGCTCCCTGTACTTTGTCATGCCATAGATTGACCCGTCGGGATCATAGTATTCATGAAAAGTGCGGGTTCGGAAGTCATCCCTTGCATCCCGAAACACCATTTGAACCGTATTACCCACGACAATGTCAGCGACATCCTTACCTGAAAGGATTTCGCTCGCCTGCAGCAGTGGTGCTTCAAATACCATGAAAATGAACGCTAATTGCAGTATTTTAACTCGCATTATCTGACCTCCAACTAAACCCAACAGCTGTTTAAAATCGATAACCATTCGTTGGCTCTTGTCATTTACATCAACGAACGCTGTATCCAACCTCAAATATTTACCTTAATGTCATTTTTTTTCATATCAAGCCCCTAAGGCCCAGTGTGATAATCCGGGGCAAGTCAAAGAATTGGACTTCCCCCGATCACAGTGTAGACCAACGTGTGCTTCTGGAGTCACCGCCGCTAACATAAGCGCAGTATCAATCAAAAACTGATGAAGTATCTAGCATTTTGATTGAGAGTGGCTCATGCCAACGCCCATACCAGTCCCACCAATATTGAGCGTCTAGACGGCTATACCCGGCTCAGCTTACGCATTATCTGATGAAAATTGACTGAAACGATGCTAAAGCTACGAAAGACAGTAATGGAGGATCTGTCCGGCAACTATCGGGTGACCAGAGGCGCTCGAGTTTTGCCAGTGTGGACAACCTGCTTGATGATCAGAAAGTAGCGTCTCGTTTGACGCGCGAAAAAAAACCGCAGATATTTCTGCGGCGAAGATAAAACTGAGTTAACACAAAAGGCAGCCCGTCAATATGACCAACCCCCATTGCACCACCAATTGAAACACAGCCTCCTTAAACGAAACTGAATTTTCGATAATTGTTTGGATGCGACGGAATTGGATTTCTTTGAATTGGCCGAAAATTCGGGCTGCGATCTTTATGTCGCCAATTCATTCACAGCCCTGAAAAACAGCGCCAACAGACTGACGTCCCGGACTTTAATGGAGTAAACCAGTGACAATGTTCGAGCGTTTGATGTCCAAACCTTTTACTCCGTTCAAATCAGACGCTCAGAATGTCTGGCCACTTTCATTTTGAAGGCCTTTCAAAGTTCCAGCTTTTAATATGGCCCACGCTCTCACATACAGCTCAGACGTATAAAAACTGGGCAGCCAAGCCTAGAATCAATGTAGTTGCGAGCGTTATCAACACCACGATTCCCAGCCATATCTCCAATGTGGCGACGGTGGCTGTCTCCCCTTGCCTGTACATGGGCACGACGATGCGCAGATACACTGCCAGCGACAGTACGCTATTGATGATCGCCACGACTGCCAGCCAGGTGAACTGAACATCAATGGCCGCTGCGAACAACAGGAACTTGCCGACGAAGCCGGCCAGTGGCGGAATGCCGACCAGAGACAACAGGAAGACCACCATCGCGATTCCCATCAAGGGCCGCGAGCGCCCCAGCCCACCGAAATCGCTCAGATTGCGTCCGGTAGCCGCGGCAACAGCAAAAGCACCCAGGTTCATGGCGGCGTAGGCGGCAGCGAACAGAATGATTGACGGTAATGCCAGTTCACTGGCGCCCACCGCCACGATACCCAGAAGGAAATAGCCAGACTGGGCAATCGACGAATAGGCAAGCAGCCGGATAACGTTGTCCTGCACCAGAGCAGCAAGATAACCATAGGTCATGCTCAACACCGCTAGGCCCGCAATAACAACGGTCCAACTGCTGCCTGCTGGCAGGTCACGGACCACCTGCGTTAGCGCAAACAGCGCACCGACCTTGGGCACGACTGACAGGTAGGCTGCAATCGACAGAGGTCCTCCCTCGTATGCGTCGGGTGCCCAAAAATGAAACGGAACCAGCGATGCCTTATAGCCTAGACCAACAACCACAGCCACAAACCCAAGAATCACGGCCATAGGCATCGCATCCATGTCCGGCAGATCAGTAAGCAACGTAGAACCGGCAGCGCCGAACCAGTAGCTGAGACCGAAAATCATGATGGCACCGGTGACCGAGGCAAACACAAAGAATTTCATCGCGGCTTCGGTAGCTGGGTCGGTGTCGGGATAAGCAACCAACGCAAAGGTGGCCAGGCCGGTCAATAGTGTACCCAACACCAGAAACATCATATCGCCCGCGCCGGCCAGGGCCAGTGCGCCCAGGGTGGCAAAGCACAGCAGGCTATAAACAGTGCCCTCTCGCGCCGTGCCTCCCACATCCACTCGTGCCAGCAGCATGGCGAGCAGGGTGGCCGGCAGCAGAATGAGCTTGGCCCAGACACTGAGCTCATCGATCCGGAAGCTGCCGCCGAACACTGTGGTGTCCGTGCCGATCATCCGCAAGGTCAGGCCAGTAGCGACGAGCAGGCCCATGACCGCTACAGCCAGCGAGATTCGGGGCTTGCGCAGCATTTCCGCAATCAGCGCACCGACAGCCGTCAGCAGTACGGCGATTTCGGGGATCAATAGTGCAAGATCACGAGCCATCACAGCACCAACGCCGATGTTGCCCGGTGAATCATGTCCAGCACCCAGGAAGGAGCCACACCGGTGGCTATGGTGAGCACCAGAAGAGGCGCTACGGCAAGCCATTCCCGCACATCAAGGTCCGGCATGGTTTGCCAGCGCTGCCGGGGTTCGCCGAGAAAGGTTTCACGCAATGCCTTGAGAAAGGTGCCGGCGATAATGGCAATACCCAGAATCACAACCACTGCGGCGGGAGCGCCACTTAAAGTGGCGAGAAATATCTGGAACTCAGCCGGGAAATGCGCCAGTCCCGGCAGTCCCAGGGATGCAAAAGCCGCCAATACGAATGACCAGCCAAGCATCGGGACCGTCTTGAGCAGACCGCCGAGCTCACCCATTTCACGGGTATGGGCGCGGTCCTGAATCATGCCCACCAGCAAAAACAGGGCACCGGTGACCAGACCGTGACTGAACATCTGCAACACCGCACCGTCCAGCGCAACAGCACGCACTGAGGGGTCCAGAGTGAGCGCGGCCACAGCGACGCCGACGATCACGTACCCCATGTGGTTAATCGAGGTATAGGCAACCAGGCGTTTGAGATCGGTCTGAGCCAGCGCGGCAAAAGCCCCATAGAGCGCGCCGACAACACCGAAGATCAGAACAGCAACTCCCGCTTCACGGAATGCATCGGGGGTCATTTGCAGCGCAAAACGGATCAGCCCGTAAGTACCAAACTTCAACATGATGCCGGCCAGAATGACACTGCCGACGGTCGGCGCCTGGACGTGCGCGGCGGGCAACCAGGTGTGCACCGGCACTGCGGGGATCTTTACCGCAAAGGTAATCAGCATTGCAACCAGTGCCCACATCGCTGTCGCTCCTTCTAGTGGCGGATTCTCGATCCAGGCTCGCATGTCGAAGGTCGGTTCGGGACTGCCAAGATACAACGCCAGAATCGCGAGTAGCAGCGGCAGGCTACCCAGTAGCGTATAGATAAAGAACATCAGTGCGGCGCGTTGCCGGTCCTCATGTCCCCACCCAGCGATCAGGAAATACATCGACACCAGGGAGACTTCGAAGAAAACATAAAACAAAATCCCATCGAGGGCGGTGAAGGTCCCGATTGCCGTGGTTTCCAGAAGCAGCACCAGAGCCACGTAGGCACGCGGACGATCGCGAAGGGACGACGCGTAGACGAGAGCAACCAGAAAAAGCACGGCACTCAGCAACACCAGCGGCAGGCTGATGCCATCAACGCCAACCCGGTAGGCAGCGCCGATGGCCGGGATCCATTCCAGTTCTTCAACCTGGAAAAACGCCGCACTACCTACCCCCTGCAGCCACATGGCCAGAGCGCCGACCAGCGTCAGCGCGGCACTGGCAATCGCTATACCGTGCGCGCCGCGCGCCGAGAGCTTCGGCAAACACAGAATCAGCACGGCGCCGGCGAGTGGCAAGAACAGGGTAAGAGATACAAGTGGTAGCATGGGTAGTAATTCCCTTTAGAAACTCAATGAAGCTAAAAACAGGACGACCAATGTCACGGCGCTGGCTACCGCGCTGATGGCCAGACTATGATGGATCAGCCCGCTCTGCAGGGTTCGCGCTCGCGCACCCATGGCCTGCACGCCGGCCACCAGGGCGAAGATCAGACCGTTGATGCGGCGCTCATCCCCGGCCCGAACGAGGTTTGCCAGAACCAGGCTTGCATGGCCGGTACGAAGCACTGTCACATACAGGCCCTGTTCCAGGCGCTCACACCCCCGGGCAACCGCCATTGCCGGCCGCCCTACCCAGGCCGCTAGCCCTCCCGCAATCGATAGCCCCGATTCCGCCCATTGATGGATAGGACCAAGCAAGCGCTGGGCCGACATCAGCGAACCCAGCAACAGACCTCCCAGTCCAGCGAACAAACCGAGCAGCACGACGCCAATGCCCTCATCCGGCATGGACAGATCAAGAATCGCCTCGATGGAACCAAATGCCAGACCCAGCCCAGCGGCCGGGACTACCAACCCCAAAATACCCGCGCGCATCCAGGCACCACCGGCAACCGCCAGAGTTTCGTCAGGACCTCGCCACAGCAGCCGCAGCGACCGGGCCATATAGGCGCCCGTCAGCAGCGTGCCCACCAATGCCAGAGGGCCGAGCCAGGCGAAGCCCTGTGCAGACAGGGCCGCAGCAATGACCGCGTCCTTTGAGAAAAACCCGCTCAATGGCGGGATGCCGGCCAAAGCCAGCGCCGCCACCGCAAAACTGGCAAAGGTCCAGGGTCTGGCACGGCCAACGCCCTCAAGTTGATCAAAGCCAGTGCCCCCACGGGCGTGCTGAAAGTCGCCAGCGGCAAGAAACAGAGCGCTTTTGATAGCAGCGTGGGCGAGCAGGTGTAACAAAGCAGCCAGCGGAACCCCGGCGCCAACAGCGATCAGCATCAGGCCATACTGGCTGGCAGTGGAAGCGGCAAGCAAGCGCTTCAGATCACGCTCGGCAAGTGCGATGACCCCGGCTGCCACCGTGGTAATACCGCCGACAAGCCCAACGAAAAACAAGGCTTCGGGGCTCAGTAGCGGGGCCGAGCGGATCAGCAGGATAGCACCTGCCGCCACCAGCGTGGCCGAGTGCAACAGAGCCGAAACCGGCGTTGGGCCCGCCATGGCACGCATGAGCCAGTCCTGTAACGGGACCTGGGCGGATTTACCCATGGCAGCCAGCAGCAGCAACAGCCCCGCGGCGGTCGATGTACTTCCACCTGCTTCCAGGGAAGGGGCAATTTCGCTGGTACCCGTCGCCCCGATTAGCATGAATACGGCCACGTACAGACCCAGATCGGCGCTACGGGTGTACAGGAAAGCACGACCGGCGGCATCTGCGGCCTCGGGCCGCTGGAACCAGAAGCCGATCAGCAGGTAACTGCACATACCGATTAACTCCCAGGTCGCCAGCAGCAGAACCCAGTCACCAGCCAGAACCAGCGCCTGCATGGCCGCCAGAAACAGGGACATGATTGCGTAGAACCGGACAAGACCGGACTCCCGCTTCATGTAGCCGACGGCGTGAATCAGTACGAAGGTACCCACTGTGGCGACCGCCACCGTCAACAACGCCGTCAGCGGCCCTGCGACCAGCCTCAGTGGCATCTCTGGCAGCCCGGGCAGCAGGAAGGTCTCGGGTTGACCGCCGCCGACCCGCACCAGAAGCCACAGACTTCCAGCCAGGCTAAGCGTTGCGCCAGCCAGGGCCAGACCAGGCCCGCCCCGGCGCAATAACAATACGGCCAAGGCGGCGATCAGCGGCGGCAATATCGGTAGGAGCACCGCACTCATCCTTTCAAGTCTCCGGCTTCTTCCATTTCAACCGAGCCCTTGGCCCGGAAGCGCGCGATCGCGACGCCAAAGCCGACCGCCATTTCAACCGCCATGACGGTCATCACCACCAGCACGAACATCTGGCCGGAGTAGCTCTCGGGATGCAGAAAACGCCAGAAGGCCACCAGGTTCACCAACGCGCCCGCGAGAATCAGTTCCACCCCCATCATAATCATGACCAGATTGGTCTGGGACAACGCGCCATAAACACCAATACCGAAGAGGATTGCGCCGGTCACAAGTGCCACGATCAGTACAGCCGTCATTCGGAGTCCTCCTTGTCACCACCATTGGCCAACGTTTGCACCGGTATTGCCACCGCCGTTGCCGCAATCATTGCGGTCAGGATAGTAATACCGGCGGTTTCAAAGATCAGCATTGAGCGCCCAAGCAGCTCCATGCCCAGCTCCCTGGTCTGCATTGCCGCATCTGGCGCCTGGGGCGTCACCGGGCCCCAGTCCGCCAGAAGCGCGACGGCAATCGCGACGCCGCCAGCAATCACCCCGGCACCAATCGAAAAGCGTTTCTGATGGGTCATATCCATGCCGCCAAGGCCACCCGGATCCATCATAAACATCACCATGAAGATGGCCATGATGCTCATCTCGGTAGCCATCATCATGATCTGCAGCACGCCCAGAAATTCGGTCTGCATTGCCAGGAACATACAGCCGACGGCCGTCTGCGAAAACAGCAGGGCCAACGCGGAACGAACCATGGACGATGTGCGAAACACCCACACGCCGAAGCCGATTGCGGCCAGCCCGAAAATAGCAACGAAAAAAGCCTGAGCGTACATTATGAAACCACCAGAACCAGTAAACCGACGATAATGATATTGACCAGTGCCAGGGGAATACCCAGGGTCCAGCACCACCTCATCAGATCCGCTTCGCGAATGCGCGGCAGATAACGACCGACCAGCAACATCGACACCGCCACGGCCAGAGTCTTGATCAGGCTCCAGGCCCAGGGTGGCAGCAGCGGCCCGTGCCAGCCGCCGAGATA
>TARA_R100001440_G_scaffold22980_4_pt1 | contig 24204 bp, 33 predicted proteins | sample TARA_R100001440 | Tara Oceans TARA_R100001440 (sample SAMEA2622112) | marine metagenome | biome: marine biome (ENVO:00000447); feature: surface water layer (ENVO:00002042); material: "saline water (ENVO:00002010), including plankton (ENVO:xxxxxxxx)" | depth 5 m
TCTTTCCCGATGACGACGGGTCGATCTCGGTCCTTCCATACTTCTTTCTTCCCGAAGACAATATCGAGTCCAGAGAGAGACGAGATCGGATTCCCTATCGAGCTTGGGCTCACGAGGGTCACATCAAACTTACGCCGGGAGTCGTCACCGACTACGCCTTCGTCGAGGCGAAGATCATGGAACTCGTTGAGAAGTACCGGGTACGGGAAGTCACCCTCGACCGATGGAATGCGACCGACATCGCGACCAGACTCGACAAAGAAGGCGCTCCAGTCACCTTCATGGGCCAAGGGTATCGCTCGATGAGCGGACCCTCCAAACGGCTTGAGGAACTGGTCCTATCGAAGCGACTCAGACACGGCGGACACCCGATCCTTCGGGCTCAGGCTTCCCAAGTTCGGGTCGAGATGGACCCGGCCGGGAACATCAAGCCAACCAAGAAGACCAGCGGCGCGCGTAAGAATGCCGAACGAATAGACGGTATCGTCGCTCTTGTAATGGCGATCGGTCGCGTTATGGAGTCACAAGAACCGGAAGTCGATCCGGATGAAGTGTATGGAGACCGAGGAATCCGATGCCTCTGAGAGATATCTTCCGACGAACCAAACCCGCCGAAGAAGTTCGGCATAACTTCAAATCTCCAGACAAGTTCTCTTTTCTGGGTAGTCCTGCCTCGTCTGGGATGGAGGTCTCTGAGACCTCAGCTCTGGCTCTGACCGCGGTCTATTCGTGTGTCCGGATCATCTCGGAATCCCTTGCGGCTCTACCTCTGATTACCTACCGGGAGACGGAAGACGGCCGGCGACAAGCGACTGACCTCCCGATCTACTCGATCCTGCGGGATCAAGCCGATCCGAATCTGACGTCCTTTATGATGATCGAAACCATCGTCTCGCATGCTTGCACATACGGGAACGGCTACGCCTACATCTCCAGGAACAACGCCGGCCAAGTCACGGGTCTTACTCCGCTCGATCCCCGATATATCGATGTCAAGATGACGGAATCGGGTCGGGTTGCCTACGAGATCACCGGAGGAACTGTCCAAGGGGCTCTCACTTCCGAGGAGGTCCTTCACATCCGGGCTCTCGGCCAAGTCGGTCTCGTCGGATACTCCCCGATCGGTCTAGCTCGAGAGACGATCGGTCTGGGCTTGGCGGCGGAGAAGTATGGCGCCGCGTACTTCGGCAACTCGGGCACGCCTTCCGGCATCCTCTCGGTACCTGGGAAGATGTCGGACGAGGCTTTCCAGAACCTCCGTCGATCTTGGGAGAAGATCCATAAGGGAAGCGGCAACTCGGCTCGGGTCGCCTTGCTCGAAGCTGGGATCGACTTCAAGCCGATCAGCATCACCCCGAACGACGCTCAGTTCCTCGAGACTCGACGCTTCCAAGTCGCCGAGATCGCTCGGATCTTCCGGGTCCCTCCGTCAATGCTGGCCGACCTCGAGAACGCCGGATCCTATGGGTCGATTGGCGAACTCAATCGGGCCTTCGTCGTTCACACCCTGACACCTTGGGCCAGACGGATCGAGTCGGAGATCAAGTCCAAACTTCTCCCCTCGGCCGGCGATGTATACGCCGAGTTCTCCTTCGATCACCTTTTGCGCGGAGATCTCGAGACAAGATTCAAGGCTTACCAGACCGGCCGGCAAGCGGGCTTCCTCTCGGCGAACGACATCCGGGCGATCGAGAACTTGGATCCTCTGGGCGAGATCGGCGACAAGTATCTGACTCCGCTCAACATGGAAGCACTTACTCCGGACGAAGAGCCCGACATGCCGGAAGAGATGCGATCCCTCGAGATCCGAGCAGTCGAGGACGATCGCTCGAGAGTACGGGAACAAACCTCGCCGGCGATGCTGGACACCCTCGAGCGACTGGCTCGCCTCGAGTCTCGAGCAGCATCTCGCGAACATGCGAAGCGGGACGACACGACCTTCTTCGACTGGGCAGAGGACTTCTTCGAGGTCGACTATCAGCGACAAGCGTTCTCTCTGATCCTCCCGACTCTGGAGACTCTCGCTCGAGGTCTCTCCTTCACGGTCCAAGACGAACTCGGCGCCGAAGAGCGGATCCAACTCCAAGATGGAACTCTCGAAGACTTGGCGAGAAGGTTCGCGACCCGTAGGTCTCAGAGATCTCTCGCGGCTCTACGCGGCTCTGGGAACATCGCCAACACGATCGCCGACTGGAAGACCAGACACACCGCGGACATATTGGACGATGAACTCCGTCGGGCCGAAGGTGCGATTATCCTAGAACTCTTCCGGGCGGCCGGGGTCGAGGAGATCCGATGGCGATCCCCAGAAGACTCTCGGAACAGTCTCTCCGACAAGGTCGTCGCTCTGGGCGAGTCCTTCATCCTCCAAGGCGACAACGTGACCGAGACCGATGGGAGCGACTACCCAGTCCGGACCGACATTAGGCATAATCCATATCGGAGCGGGGACAAGTCTTGGATCGAGGCGGTTCGCTGATGGCGACCGACTTCCCTAAAAGCGGCGATGATCTCGAGGTCTCTCTGGACAACTCGAATTTCGACGTCTTCCCTCACCAGTACGCTCGGGATCTGAAAGAGGACTTCCCGGAGATCTGGGACGCCGGCGGGAACATCCGCGGGAACGACGCCTTCGAGATCTGGAAGCGAGCCAACCGCGGAGTCGAGTCGGAGATAGTCTTGGACTGGATTCGCGAGAGAGAGGCTTGGGCCGCTCGACACTTCGAGGATGGGGCTCAGTTCCAAGACAAAGACCTCTCCCCAAACCTCTCAAACATCGCCGGCATTGTCGCTCAGATCAAATGGGGGACCGTCGGAGTCTTGGGCGCCGATCGGATGATCGACATCCTCGACGAGATGAAGGTCAAGCTGGAGGAGCGTCAACTCACGCCGACAATCGAGAAGGGTCTTAAGAACAAACTCGAAGAACACAAAGAAGATGTCGGCGATGATCCGCGAAAGCAGACAACGCTCGCAACTCTCGAAAAGGTCTTCGACCGCGGGGTCGGCGCCTATAAGACGAACCCCCAGTCAGTCCGGCCGACTGTCACATCTCCCGAACAATGGGCATACGCCCGCGTGAATTCTTTTCTCTACGCCCTGCGAAATCTTCGCTTTCGATCGGGCAAACACGATACCGACCTCCTCCCCGAGGAGCATCCTCTTAGCACGAAAGGCGAAGACATGGACGAACAACGCGCGGAGATCGCTCCGAACCGATTCACAACCAAAGAAGAAGCACTCCAAGCCGCCGAGCGTATCGGCTGCGAAGGCTTTCACGAGATGACAGAGGACGGAGAAACTATCTTTATGCCCTGTTCTACTCACGGAGAGTTCGAGTCTCTTGCCGGCCAGTCTTCACCAGATACGGGTTACAACCGCAAAGCCAACCCCAAGACCCTCGAGGTCCGGACATCTCGAGCGATCGTCGTAGACGACGAATCAGACCTCCCGACCATTGTCGGCTATGCCTCGGTCTTCGATTCTGAGTCTCGAGATCTGGGCCAGTTTAAGGAGATCATCAAACCGGGCGCCTTCGATCGGGCTCTCGTCGAAGAGCATGATGTCCGGGCTCTGGTCGATCACGATCCCAAGATGATCCTCGGCCGCTCCAAGTCTGGCACTCTCCGGATGCTGGTCGATGAAGTAGGTCTCCGAGTCGAGATTGATCCTCCCGACACAAGCGTCGGCCGGGACACCATCGAGAGCATCCGTCGCGGGGATCTGGACTCGATGTCCTTTGGCTTCGTCGTCCGGGATGACCAATGGCGGGAAGACGAGGGCCAAGCGATCAGAGAGATCAGCGACCTCGACCTCTTCGATGTTTCCGTCGTCTCTTTCCCGGCTTACGAGGACACCTCGGTCGCGGTTCGTCGATTCAATCGAGAACACTGTCGTCGAGATCGCGGCTTGTCTGTCGAACTCGCCAGACTGCGCGTCCTGATGAACGAAGGATAACCGAACAGAATCTCGACCCTCCGGGCTTGGGCTGGGCTCTCGCTCGGCTCAAGTCTTTCAGGTCTGGCAACCGCCAGCGGGATCCGTCGATCGTCCGGCCTAAACATCTCAGACCAAACCGATCCGTCGATCGTCGCGGCCTGTTCTTTTTTTTGACTATCTAACTTAAAGGAACTTCTAGAATGAAGATTCACGAACTCAAAGAGAAGCGCGCCGCTCTGATTATGGAGCAGCGCTCGATCTTGGACGCCGCTCAGAATGACGGCTCCGCTAACCTGAACGCTGACCAGACCGAAAAATTCGAGAAGATCGAAGCCGAAATCCGCGGTCTCGAAACCCGTATCGAACTTGAAGAAAGAACCGCATCTCGCGAAGCCGAGATGGCTAACGTCGACCTCACCCCAGAAGTCGAAGAGCGCGCCATCACGATCGACTCTGAAGAGTACCGGGACGCCTTCCTCAAGAACGTATGCGGCGAGCGTCTCTCCGAGCGTGAAATGCGGGCTCTCTCCATCGGCTCGGCTGGTGCAGGCGGAAACTTGGCGACTACCCAAGTATCCCAGCAAATCAGCCAACTCCGCGAAGAAGCTAACTTCATGCGTCAAATCGGTACAGTCGTCGAGGTCTCCCAGAAGACCGCATTCGCGACCGAGTCCAGCATCGGGACCGCCGCGTATGGCGCTGAAGGCGGAGCAATCGACGAGAGCGATCACTCGTTTGGGCAGGTCACTTTCAACCCTGTCCGTCTGGCTCGGATCATGAAAGTCTCGGAGGAACTCCTCAACTACACCGGAACCTTCTCCGCGGCTCAACTCGAGCAATACATCGCTTCTTCTTTCGCCCGGTCCTTCGCGACCGCTGAACTCGCTGGCTTCTTGACCGGGGACAACTCGAACGCTCCTCGGGGCATTTTCGACAACGCTACCTCGGGAGTCACCGCGGCATCTGCTACGGCTGTGACCGGCGACGAAGTTATCGATCTCTTCTACTCGGTCGCGGTCCAGTACCGATCCGCTCCAACTGCGAACTGGATCATCTCCCCAGAAGCCGCCAAGGCTATCCGCCAGCTCAAGAACCCCGTCGACACTTCGGGATCCTTGAACTACCTTTGGACGCCTGGTCTCGGCGCCGCTCCTGACACCTTGCTCGGGAAGCCGGTCTACGAGTCGGACAACGTCGATCCGATGACAACTGGCAAGAAGCCGATCCTCTTCGGGGATACTTCGTACTATCAGATCGTCGACTTCGGCGGCTTCGAGTTCACCCGTCTGGACGAACTGTTCGCGGCATCCGGCCAAGTCGGGGTCCGAGGCATGGCGTTCAACGACGGCGAACTCCTCAATACCGCGGCCTGTAAGGTCATCACTCTGGGCTAAAACTAGCCTGACAACCAAATACCCTCTGGGGCTCCTTCGGGAGCCCCTTCTTCGTTTATGCCGAACAGAAGGGGGAGGACCGCATGAATTCACACGACTACGGACTCAAAATCACGACCGGACCCTCTGCGGCCGTCGTTGCAACGTCAGACGCCAAGCTCTGGATGAGGGTTACACACTCGGACGAGGACGCCGTCATCGCCTCCCTCATCACCAGAGCTACCAACTACGTCGAGAACGAAACCCGCCGGCAACTGATAAACGCGACGTACACCTTCTCCTTCGATATGTTCCCTCATGGGGATGTGATCTACTCCCCAGTCTCGCCTCTGGGCTCTGTGACGTCGATCTCTTACTTGGACGCCAACGGGGCATCTCAGACCCTCTCGACGGACGTCTACGCCGTAGACACGATCAGAGACCCGGGAAGGATCTATCTCAAGTCGGGCCAAGAATGGCCTTCGACTCTCGACCAAGAGCAAGCGGTCACGATCACAGCGGTCGCCGGCTACGGGACTGCCTCGACTGATGTTCCTGAACCTCTGATCCAAGCGGTCCTCATGTTGGCGGCTCACTACTACGAGCATCGTGAAGCAGTCGATCCGAAGGGGAATACCTTCGCTCCGGTCCCGATGGGGGTCGAGCGTCTGATCCTCCAGTATCGGGTCGCGGAGGCTTTCTGATGCGGGCCGGGCTTCTCAGACACCGAGTCGCCATCCAGAATCCATCGATGACCGTCGACAACTTCGGCGGAAGGTCCGCGTCCTTCTCGACCGCGGAGACCGTCTTCGCTTCGATAGATCCCGTACGGGGAACAGAACTCCAGAACGCCGATCAGACGAAGGCTCGGATCACTCACAAGATCACGATGAGGTTCACCTCAAACGTCTCCGCGACGTCTCGCCTGGTGCATGACTCACGAACCTTTGAGGTCGTCGAGTTCCTCAACCGCCGAGAGATCGACCAGATGATCGAGATCCAAGCGAGGGAGATGGTCTGATGGGAGTCTCAGATCTGAACGTACAAATCCAGCTCGAAGGCGCCGCGGCCTTCCAGCGGGCCCTCTCGGAACTTGGGAAGAAAGAGGCGGACAAGATCCGTCGGGCCGCCATCACCAAAGAGACGAAGGAAATGGAACAGACCGCCAGATCTCTCGCCTCTCGAGACCAAGGAGCGCTAAAGGCTCAGATTGACCGGACCGTACGAAATCAGAGAGGCGAACTCATCGGTCGGGTCGGCGTCGCGATCAAGGGTAAAGGCTCCGGCCGATATAGAGGATTCAACTCTCGCAAGAACCTCGCTCATATCATCGAGTTTGGCCGGCGACCCTTTTTTATGCGGATCAGAGGTCGAAACGGAACCAGATATTCTGTCAAAGTTCCAGGAACACGAGGAGACCGATTCTTGACCCGGACCGCTGAAAGACATCTCCGAGGACTGGACAAGCGACTGGCCGATCGGATGATGAAGTCAATAGAGCGACGGCTCCGTAAACTCGAAAAGACAAGGGGGGTCGCCTGATGGCTGTCGTCTCCCAAGCTGAACGGGCTCTCTTCCGAATCCTCCAAGTCGACTCTGAGGTCTCGGCGATTGTCTCGACTCGGGTCGCTCCCTTGGCTCTGGATCAAGAACAGGCCCTGCCTGCGATTATGTATGAAATCGGATCGTCTCGTCCCTACTCGACCCTCACCGGCGCCTCCGACATCGTCTCCGTCGACTTCGACATCTATTGTATGGCGGAGGACTACGGGACCGCGACTGATCTTGCCGAACGGGTCCGCCAGGCTCTTTCGGGTCGCAGAGAGAATCGGCTCATACCGGACGGCGACGGGATCGTTTCTGTCCAGATCTTGGGCTGTACCCATACCAATGACCGAACAGATTATGCGAGCCCTGTCGATGGGGGTCGGGTCGGTGTCTTCATCCGACAACTTTCTTTCCTCTTCTCTTATCGATCTAACGAAACGGACTATCCCGGATGACAGCATTCTTAGGACAAGGCGCAACGATCACAATTAATCTAGGCTCAGGCCTCCAGACAGTTGGGCAGCTTCTATCAATCGACGGTCCAAATATGGAACGGACGATGGTAGACACGACCAACATGGCGACTACTTCACTTAGAACTTTTGTACCCGGCTTCGGAGATGGCGGAGAAGTCACGATCGAGGCTCAGTTCGACAATGACGACGCCGGCCAACAAGACGTCCTCGAGTCATTCGAGACTGGATCATCTGCATCTGCCGCGGTCGTAATTACTACCTCAGACTCAGATACTTTTACTTTCGGCGCTCATGTTAGATCGTTTAGCGTTAGCCAAAACATGGACGAAGTTAACCGAGTCACGATGGTATTGAAAGTCACTGGTAACATCGTTCACGCAAGCGTAACTCCATAAACTAACTAGGAGGGAACATGGCAATCCTCAACCGACTCGACATCCTCGGGTCCGACGACCTACACCTCGAAAAGATCTCCGTCCCCCAATGGGGCGGAGACTTATTCGTTCGCATCTTGACCGCGGCCGAGCGGGACGCCTTCGAGGCTTCTGTCTCTGGGGGGAAGCGTCGGAACCTCGTCAACCTTCGAGCTCGTCTGGTCGTCTTGACGGCTTGCGATGAGAAGGGGGAGAGACTCTTTAAGGACGCTGATATCGACGCTCTGGGCAAGAAGTCCGCGGCGGCGATGGACCGGGTCTTCGGAGTCTCAGCCGCTCTGAACGGCTTTACCTCGGGTGACATTGAGACGCTCGAGGGGGAATCCGGGGCCGACCTCTAACCCGATTCCTCTTCCGTCTCGCCTTGGCACTTGGGAAGACGGTCGGCCAGATAAAGCGGGAGATGTCCTCCCTAGAACTTGCCGGATGGATGGCTTACGACCGGATCTCTCCGATCGGGCCGGAGCGTCACGACATCAATCAGGCGATTCAGACCTCCGTCATAGCCAACGCCAACCGCGGCAAACGGTCCAAGACCTTCAAGCCGGCGGATTTTATGCCGTTCGCTGATGACTCAGATAAGGCTACAGATGCCGAACAAATGAAAGAACGAATGCTCGCTCTGATGCAACTCCAGAACAAGGGTAAATGATGGCAACGGTCAAGGCTCTACATATCGCGATCGGCGCCAGAGTCGAGGGATTCCAGAGAGGGATGTCCAAGGCTCAGAGATCCCTACGAAACTTCGAGAAATCAACCAGACGGGCTCGGGGTATGGTCGTCGGAGCGACGGGAGCGATGGCTCGAGGCTTCGCCGCTCTTGGGGCCGCTGCGACCATCGCCATCGCGGATTCGATCCGAGTCTTCGCTGACTTCGAAACCTCCATGCTCCGAGTAAAGGCGATCAGCGGAGCGACTGGTGAAGAGTTTAAGAGTCTGACCGATCTCGCCAAGGAACTCGGATCGACGACCGCCTTCACGGCTCGAGAGGCGGCTCAGGCTATGGGCTTCCTCGCACAGGCAGGATTCGACGTCGGGGAAGTTCACAAGGCTCTCCCGAAAGTATTAAGTCTTGCTGCGGCCGGCCAGCTCGATCTCGCCCAAGCGGCTGACATCACGGCCAGCGTACTCCGAGGCTTTGGTCTGGAGGCCAGTGAATCCGGACGGGTCGCGGATGTCTTGGCGGCGGCGGCTTCCAAGTCCAATACTTCTGTCGAGGGCATGGGGGAGGCTTTCAAGTTTGCCGGCCCAGTCGCCTCGGCCATGGGAGTCTCCTTGGAAGAAACGGCCGCGGCTCTAGGAGTCCTTTCGAATGCCGGCCTGAAGGGATCGCTCGCAGGTACTGGTCTCCGGATGGTCTTGGTCAAGATGGGCGAAGATGTCGCCGGCGCCGGAGGCTTGACCCAAGCGCTCGAAACCCTCAACACCGAAGGCGTCCAAGCGGTCGTCGAGACGATGAAACAACTGGACGCTCGAGCAGGTACGGCCGCGGTCGCTCTGACTGGGCAGATGGGTGTACTAAAGCAACTCCATAAGGAAATGCAGAGTGTCGATGGCATCTCTGACCGGATGGCCGAGACAATGCTCTCAGGTATCGGAGGCTCAGCAGTTAAGACCGGATCGGCTCTCGAAGGTCTGAGGATTCAGATCGGCGAAACTTTCGAGGGATTTGGTACTGGATTCTTTGACGAATTGACTCGAATATTTGCGACTCTAAATCAAATGTTTGAGAAAATGAACTTGAACTTTTCACAGCTTGAAAATGCCGGAAAGACAGCCGCTCAAGTTTTGCTCTTCGTCTTTGAAGGCGTAGCTTCCGCTCTGGCAAAGATCGGAGACTTTATAGACCAAACCCTAGCCAAAGCAGCAAATGACATCTTGAGGCTAAATCTCAGTCTCGAACGACTGAGTCTTGGAACCGTACAACTACTGTCCAAAGAAGACTTAAGCGCTCTAAATGATTTTATTTTCGCCCAGCAGAAGCGAGGAAGTAGTCTCGATAAGGTCACTTCTTTCTTCGCGGAACTGGATTCCCTCTTGGCGCCGACTGCGTCTGTAGAAGAGAACGCTGTCCAGAACGTAGCCGGCGGGTTAGCTTCTCCGACATCGTTTGAAGAGATGTCCAAATTCTTGACTGAATCCGAAAGACGCCAGATCTTCCCGGAAAAGTTCGCCGCGGCAGCACAAGAGACTGTCGAAGAAGTAGCACAAGACACCAAAGAACTCGATCAGTTTCTCGAGGGAATGGCTGCACTTCCTGAAGATGTAATGAAGATGATGGAGGCGAGAGGTCTGGGCCAGTTCGCCGACAAACTTCTCGCCAGCGACATCTCCGAAGGCGATCTGGGCAAACTCACCAAACTCCTCGACCAGTCTGAGATCCTTCGCGGAGATGCTGGAATCTTTGAAGAAGTACGGGACGCGATCCTCGAGTCCTTCATTGATCTCCCAGAACCGGAGAAGAAGGAACCAGAAGACCCGGTCCAAGGCTTCGCCGAAACGATCGACACCGTCTTGGGCCAAGTTCGGGTCGATCCTCTAGCCGGCAAAAAGGACTCTCAAAATCTTGATACAATCGCGAAGGCTTCCCAACGAACAGCTCGAGCGCTCGAATCTTCAGGAGGTGCTTTTTCATGACCCTCGTCGCTTTTGAACAGTCCAGAGGATTTGATCGAGACACTGACGGCCAGAGCGGGTCTAGGACGTTCTTGGTCGTCGAAAATGATTCGACCGTCACATCCCAACCTTCTATCGATCAGGTTATCCGGGCGACTGGGGTCCGGCTCTATGTCCAAGACAATCCCGCCGGCGACGAACCTCCTCCGCTAGGGAACCTGATCCCGCTCACGGTCAACGTCCGCTCAGAGTCCGACGCTCAGATCCAGTATTCCGTCGAATTCAAATATGGGCTCGACGCTCTGGTCCCAGACGAAGAATCTCCGGACGATCCGAACTTCGTAACCTTTACCCTTGCACAAAGACCCGTCGCGATTGATCTTTACCGATCAGATTCTACAGAAGACTTGAAAATTGAAGAGGGCACGGATATAGATGGGCACCCTGTCGATGAAGCAGGCGTCCCTCTAACCGCCTTCATCATCCAACAAGATCTCGAACTCTCGGTCCGTTACCCAAGTTTAGATCGAGTCCCGACTCAGACGTCTCTTTATCTGGTCTCCAAAAGAAACTCCGTCCCCTTCCTTGGTGCAGAATCCGGGACGCTTTTGTTCACAGGGATGAGCGTTACAAGAGACGGAATCAATTCATACCGCGCGACATTTACTTTTACTTGGGACCAATGGTTTCACATGCGGCAAGTTCCAGCAAGGAACCAAAATGGCGACGTCAACCTCGCGCCATTAGGATCGGGTCGATTCAAGGCTCAGACCGTAGAATATAAACAGCCGTTTCCAGAGACCCAGAATTTTAATCTTCTTGGACTCCCGAATCCAACATCATGAGCGCGGACTATCCGAAAATCCAACAAGGACTCGGCAAATTCACGCCAGACCTGTTCGCTCGACTTATGAGAATGCTCGAGGTCTTCGAGTCTGACAACGGAGGCGGGGCTATTCGGAAGCCGGGACTGAATACTCTTGGGCAACAAGAGTCCTCTCTAACTGGTCGATGGTTTGTTGGATTTATTGAAAGCTCGACCGCTATCCCCGGCGAGTCGAACCGATACTCTTATGCATTTACCGAATCAGTCGCTGAGAGTTTTGGAGATTCTGGAAACTTCGAGTTTGAAGGCGGAGGTCGAGGGATCGCGGGTACGGCCTTCAACATCATGGAGGTAAACAATACTGCGACAGAAATGAAACCTGGAGTCGATCTCTCGGCCTCAGACTTCCCCTCTGGGATGTCGGTTCAACCTATTGCGGTTGGATCGCTCGTCTTCATACGCGCTTGGAAAGACAAGAACGGGGATACGATCTTTCTCTTCCAAGCAGAGAACGCGATCGACGGGTCCTGTTCGTGACCTTCAACAAGAAACGACAATGTTGTTGCGACGCCCCAGAGACTGGGCCAATGTATCTTGAGGTCTTTCCAGAGATCAATTCAACATCTTCTGAAAAGCAACTTTCTGGAACATATTCTTATTGGATCTTATTGGGAGACGTTGAAAATGAACCGGGGACAAGTAGGCCAGCAAACGACACTGTTATTTTCTCTGTCTTCTCGAATACCAATAACAGCAACGCGACCTCGGATATTGAATATCTTGACTTTACCGACACTGTTTTCGTATCATCCGGTAAGTTTGACTGTGCAGCTAATGGGGAGTCTGCCTGGAAAAATCTTTCTTCTAGTAGTGATGAGAGAGGGCAAGGAATGGCTTTGGCTCGTCGAGGATTTACTTGGAGTGATTCCTCCCGATTCCTGACTGAGTCTCAGGTTTTTGCACTTGAAGAGAACCGAGTGAAAGTTTATCGACCGGGATCATCGAGTAGCTTTGGGCCGAAGGCTTTTAATTCTGGTTACTTTTTCGTTTCTGGTCAATATGACCAGAGTCCCGCCATCTCCGAAACCCATACCAGATCAGACGGCGAAGAATTTGAATATGTCGTTTACCCAAAGATCTGCGCAAATCTTCCAGATCGAATCATCGACGAAGACAGTGTTGTCTGGTTCGATTTTTCCGCTCACTTTCCCTCTACCGTGACTCTTACTTGGTCGGGGTCTGGGAGTGTTATTCTCCGAGAGGGGGGAGGTATCAACGATCCAAGACAAACCAAGACTTACGGTATGAATTATACCGCGACATATGAGAAGATAATCGTCGATAGCGGCGCTACGTCTGTCGTAAAATATGTAAAGACAAACCAGTCCGGAGAACTAGATAGCGGTAAACATCTATTGGGTCCAAGAGTAGATTACACAGTGACCTTTGAAGGGCCAGATGGTAACTTTGACATTGTTCAGCAGGTCGGACTGGTAAACGAAGCACCGGATATAATTTTCGCTTCCCAGAATCGTTATAACGGAGTCGCGGACATTTTTGGCTCTGGATTTAATCAAGTACCCGGCCGTGAATTCATTTACCAAAGGAACGGAGCTAGACTAAATAAGAACTTCTCCCAAAATACGGACGCATGCTATCTTTGGTGTACCGAATGCGATGGGGGACAAAGCATTCCAACCTTTGATAAGACCCCTTATACCTTTGCTGGCACGGCAGTAGATAACAAGAATTCGAATGCTTTCCTCGCAAGATTTCCGTCTGGATTTCCTTACAATTTTATAAACCCAAACCAACATCCTCCTTTTCTAATCGAAGAAGATAACACTACCGGAGGAGAGATTTTTACTTCTGGGGTAGGTGAACCATTCGTCCTTGGCTGGGCTCCGATTCTCTCTTGGTCAGATGAGGCGGGTAGCGGATCTGTAACGTTTGAACTCGAAGATCACCAGTACCCCGGGAGCTCGGATACTTTTTATCACAAAAAGCCCGAACTCAGATGTGACGATTTTTTTGGCCCAATAAATTTCTATCTTGGATTCACGGCTGCCTCTAATCCGGGCGAAGGTAACGGCCCCGTTGAAAAGAACCCCGAGTTATTGACCCCAAATTTTGGTCAACTAAATAATCCAGCAAAATCTCTTTATATTTCCTCGATCTCTTGATCCGAACAGAAGCACATGGCGACTTATCTCTGGACTGGCTCAACTGATGGCGACTGGAAGACTGGATCGAACTGGTCTGGGGGCGTCGTTCCCGACGCCAGCGATACGGTGATCTTCAACACCGGAGCCCAGACCATTACCGGAACCTCGATCACCGGGGTCGCTGAGATCAAAATTCTGGAAGGCTTTACCGGCACACTCGGAAGCACCAGCACCCCCCTAGCTGCATCCGCGACGGACCTTTATATCTCGACTGAGTTTGGGACGGTCAACCTGAACGGGACATATACGACGGCACACATCACCCAGACCAAGGCGGCGAGTTCGGCGGTCCTTTTTGGATCTTCGAGCAGCGTTACGACGCTCAGAGTTACCGGGGGGGCTGGAAGAATTTCCGTTCATTCTGGCACAATTACAAACGTCGAAGTCTCAGGATCGCCGGCGGTCGAGGTCTTGATTGTCGCGGCCGCGGGCAACTTCAACTCTCTCACGATGGACTCTGGAATTGTCCGCTCTCAGGAAAGTCTTACCGGGACGGCCAACATCACCGGAGGGGAGTATCGGCTGGAGTCCGGGGCCGGCGCTGCAACCGTCAACATATACGGTAAAGGCGTCGTCTCTCACCAGTCCAGCGGGACGATCACAACCGCCAGCGTCTTCGACCGGCCTAGTCTTTTGGACTTCTCCAAAAATACTACGACCGGGGCAACGGTTACGACGACGAACCTATTTGACGGAACTATCAACGAGAGGAACGGGTCCGCGAACGTCACCTTCACCAACGGGATTTCGGTCAAGGGCAAGGGCTCGATCTTGGCCGATGTTGCTCGAACTCTGACAATCTCCTGATGGCTCTCTGGACTCCATCTAACCTCGGATCAGGCGTTCTTACTGCCTGGTACAAAGCGGATTCTATAACTGGGTCCGATGGGGACGCTGTTACCTCTTGGACTGACTCAAGCGGCAACGGGAACGACGTTTCTCAATCGGTCGCTGTCAGACAGCCTACGTTCCAGACTGATGAGTTGAATGACTTACCAGTCGTTCGCTATGACGGTACAAACGACATCCTCACCGATGGCGACATTGCAGAATTAGACGTAGGCACTGGTGACATCTGGATGGCTACGGTTTTGAAGTCGACTGATGATTCTGGAGTCCAAGACTACTTCGAGAAGGGACATCAAGAGTTCGGCCTGTCTTGTTTGGCCAATGGCAAACTACGGATATGTATGGGATCGACTGCAAACGGACCCGTCCAAGACGCCGGGAACTGGAGCCGTACCGAGTTTGTCCTAGTTACTGGCTCAAGGGTCTCCAACACCAACAACGGCTTCGTCAACGGATCCGCGATGGATACGACTGGAACAACTGATAACGGAAGTATTTCAAACTCTAACGTTTTAGATATTGGATCTAGGGCGATTGGGGCTGGGCCAATGACCGGAGATATCGCGGAAGTTTTGGTCGGGGGCGCTACGTTGACCGAGGATGATCGGAAAAGGCTTGAGGGCTATCTCGCTTGGAAATGGGGTCTTGAAGAGAATCTACCATCAAACCATAAATACAAGAAATTCCCTCCGACATTTACTCTCCCAACTGTCTACTGGACTGCCGGGGGAAATCCTGCCGACGTCTCCGATCCTGACAACTGGTCGGACAACGCTGTCCCGGATGCGAACAAAAAATGTGTATTCAATGACAAGTCCAGCTCGATCACACTGGGAACCTTGACGGCCGGGGAGGTTCGATTCTCTGATGGATTCTCTGGTGACTTCGGAACTTCCTCGGCGCCTCTGGACATCACAACCGATCTTCTGACAATCAACTCTCCAGACGCCTCGATCAATATCGACTGCAAATCCATTGGGGAAATATTCATCGCCGGCAACGGACGAGGAGTTCATATAGAAGGAACCGCGACGGATGTATTCGTCGAATCCAAAGACTCCCTAAATCTCTCTCTTACTTCTATTCAACGGCTAGAAGTTAGACATAGTTCGGGCGCCGGAGGGATCATCAAGACACAAAGCGGAACGAACACGGTCGTCGGTTACGGGGGGAACGTTCAAGGAAATAATGATCTTTCTGGGGTCAAGGTTTATGAAGGAGGATATTTGTTCCAAAATGCTGGTACAGACATCAACGGTCTACAGATTTTCGGAGGAGATGTTCTCTTTCACGGCAAAGAAATCTCCAGAACGACGAACAAAATCTATGGGGGGCTCCTGACCATCTTGGGTAGCACATCCCAAGAATTAGATCTAAATGCTTTCTCAATCTACAACGGCGGAAGACTTGATCTATCAGGCGCTCCGATTGCTGATTTTTCTGGAACGATCACCAGCTTCGGGGGACAAATAATTCTTGGAGATGGTCACTCTGTCGCCATAGCCTGACAGATTCTGACAGTCTAAGAATAGATGAAGTTTGACGGCTATTACCTTTTAACCTAGTCTCTGATCGAGGCATCAAGCAGCGGGCCATGATGACACGCGCGGCGGGTCGGATGGAACAAGGCTCCGCTCCTTGCTGCCTCTACTCCTCTCGGCGGGAGGAAACAACCGTCGAGGGTTTCCCAGTTTGTTTGGGATCCTTTCTGTCTCCTCTCAGGTAGGTGAGTGCCTGAGGGGAGTTTGGGCCAAGGTAGGCCCGACAATCAGGAGCGGTCATGTCGAACGGATTCGACGAGAAAATCAAGCGGGCGATGGATCTCTATGAGGAGATCTCGCTCAGCTCCGAGGACAATCTCCTCCAAAGATGCGACGACGTCACTCGAGCAGCTTCTCGATGGATGGTCTGTTCGCCTTGGATTCTTCTCGGCATGTTGAAGACTCAGGTCCTGATCGAGTCAAGGGGAGACGATGAACTCTCTCAGGCTTGGCGTTTTGAAATACACCAGAAGTCCCTCGAGTTATTTATCTCTGATCTCGAGCGGGCGGTCGCAAACATCAGGAGGATAAAGAACCATGACGGCGACAAAGATTCCAGAGGGTAGTTTCTTGGTCGAGGAGGACTCGGCTTATCACGACATCGCGAATAGGGGACTGGCTGTCTCGGCCTCGGCTCTGAAGGTCTTCCGAAAATCTCCGCGTGACTACCAAGCCCAGTACCATCGAGGCGAAGTCAAGCGATCCGAGAGTCCGGCGCTGGTCATCGGCCGGGCCGCTCACGCTCTCGTCCTGGAAGGGGTCGAGGTCTTTGAGAAGTCCTTCGTCATGGTTGAGGACTTGGACGAGGAGTTTGGCTTCATCAACCCCAAGACGGGCTCGGCCTACGGGGAGACGACGAAGGCTTGGAAAGAAGCCAAGGCGAAGCTGGACGAGGTCCATCCGGGGACGACGATCATATCCAAAGAGGTCTGGGAAGACTGTCAAGGGATGGCGGCTTCGGTCCGGAAGCATCCGATCGCGTCCCGCATGCTGGAAGTCGGCGATCCTGAAAGGGTATTCCGCCAGAGGGTGAACGACGAACCCTTCTACCGCCAGAGTCGAATGGACTTTGTCTCAGACATTGGATCCGGCGGGATTGTCTTGGTCGATCTTAAGACAACGGACGACCTGTCGACCTTCGCTCGTAAGGCTTGGAAGTTTGGATACCCCGAGCAACTCGCCTTCTACAAAGATCTCTTCTGTCGGACGACTGGAAACACGCCGGGCCAGATCGACGTCCTGATCGTCGCGGTCGAGAAGAAGGCTCCATACAAGGTCGCAGTCGCAAACCTCCCTCACTCGATTCTGCAAGTTCTCCAGAACCGGAACGAGGAACATATCGCTCGACTGGCTCAACTCTTCGAATCGGAGGAGGACTGGCCGACTGGATACGAGGCAATTATGCCTTGGTTCCAGGAGTTTGACGCATGAGCGGTTATTTCAACAAACACGGCGACTACATCCAAGGACCAGTCTTCGACATCGATCAGCAACGTCACGCCGAGGCTTGGGCTCAAGCGGTCGAGCGGACGGGCCAGAATGGATCGCTCGCTAGGCAAACTCAGACAGGGAATCACGACTATTTCCAGCGTCAATTGATCGGCGCCTTGGCGGAGCGGACTGTACTGGACACCTTCGCCGGCTCGGAGCTGAACCCAGACCCAAGGGGATACTGGGACATCATCTACCGAGGGCTCCGTCTCGAGGTCAAAGGGAAGCACCCGAACTTCCGATCTCTTTACGCTTATGAGAATGACCGGCACAAGGTCGCGGAGTATTGGGTCTGCGTCGTCGTCGACCTCGAGGATGCATTCACGGCCTTAGTCGGATATATCTCGAGGGATGAACTCTTCGCCTCGGAGAACGAGTTTCTCTGGGACGACCGGAACACAAATCAACGGAGAGCAGGACACCGTGTCCCGTACTCTCAACTTCAACCATACGGGAAGGGTCCGCTCTTCCTCTGATCTCTAGGAGGGATCAAAAAATGCCAGATATAAACTCTTTCTTTCCCTCGTCATACCTTCGGGCGGCTGATGTGCCCCAACCTCGAGTCCTGACGATGACCGACGTCGTCTCGGAGACTTTCGACGACGGAACCTCCAAGCCCTGCGTCGGCTTCCAAGAGATCTCCCAGCGTCTCGGCCTCAACAAGACCAACGCCAACTCGATCGCTCAACTCTACGGCGGAGCGACCGAAGGCTGGGCCGGCAAACAAATCGAGGTCTATCAGGACATGACGCACTTCCAAGGGCGGTCGATGCAATGCGTCCGAGTCCGGGCTCCCGGCGCCTTTCCGACTCAGGCGATCGCCCAGAGCATCTCGAACCATGTCACGCAAGCTACCCAGGAGCGGCTCACTGGGCACGTGCAACCCCAACAACCGACCCAAGACGAGATCCCGTTCTAATGGAGCGGAGACCTCATACCATGACCGTCGGTGAGGCTGGGGTCGAGTTTCGATCCCGTCTTCCCGGGGTCAAGGGGTATCGTCGGGAAGCGATCATCAAGAAATGCCGGGCCGGCGAGATTCCCGCGAAGAAGTTCGGGAAAGAATGGCGGATCCTTACCGAATGGGTCGATCAGGAAATCAGGGAGAGACTCCTCGAACTGGATGATCTGATCCGGAAGCAGATGATCGTATTGGCTCAGACTCATCCCTTCGCAACCAAGAAAAATGTCTCCTCAAAGTATTGGACTCGGGAGACCGTGAACGCACAACTTAAACTCAGAATCCTAGAAAAGGTCTAACTATGAAGGACAAGAACAACGCATGGGTCCGCTTCTTCCCCAATGACTGGATGGGCGGCGTCTTCATGCTCCCGCTCGAGGCTCGAGGAGCCTACATCACCCTTCTCGCGATTCAGGCTTCCGGCCAAAAGATCCCAGACGATCTGGAGCAGCTCCAAGTCGCCTGTCCGGGGATGTCCATCTCGACTTGGAACTTGATACGGTCTAAGTTCGACGTCGTCGAGGATCCAGACACCGGAGAGCGATACCTCCAGAATGGGAAGATGACGGAAGAAGTCGAGCGGGCGACCAAAAAGCGGGAGACCGAGACGGAGCGGCAAAGGGCATACCGAGAACGGAAATCCGCAAATAAGGAGGACCGTACGCATAACGTCACGCGTGACAAAACGCGTACGTCACGCGCTGCGTACGGCGCCCAGAACAAGAACCAGAACAAGAAACCCTCCCCCCCTATATCCCCCCCAAGGGGGGAGTCGGTCGAGGGGGGGGGAGATGGGCTTTCGGTCCGTTCTCTCGTTCGTGACTACGCAAACAAATTCAACAAGAAGCGAGAATCCAACGGATCGCCTCAGAGGCTCTCTGGAGACCGTCTAGTCCTCTCGGCGGGTCGGATGTCTCTGGAAGACTGGGAGACGGTTGTAGGGGCATTCACGGCCGCCTACGTTGAAGGAGTCAACAATCCCAAGAGGGCCATCAAGGATCCGACCGCCTTTATGCTGAAACTCATCCGAGAACTGCGGGAAGCGGCCGGCGCCGAATAGTTCTTGGTGACTTCTTCGAGAGATCCATCCGAGAAACTGGCCGGCGAGATACGCCAACTTATCGAGAGATGGCGGCTCGAATGGAACATCTCGATCCATGAAATCATCGGGGCTTTGGATACCGCCAGATTCGATCTCCAGATCTCGAGATGGTCGATCGAGGAGGAGCCGATCGAGGACGAACCAGAAGACGAGGACGACGAGTGATCTGCGGATGCGGAAAAGAAATGATTATGGGCGGCTCTCACGATTATGAGGAGTCTGACGATTGGCTGATCGTCAACAACTACTCGTGTTCAGATTGCGGGACGCTTGTCTTGGAATACATTCCCAAAGATCAAGAAGAAGACGAGTAATGGCGAAGAAGCGTCGGAACTGCGATCGGGTCAACCCGCTCACCAAGACGACGCTCGAAGGCCAAGGCTATCTCGTCCAGAACGTCGAGCAGGTCATCCCGGGGACTCGAGGGATCAAGCGGGACCTATACGGCTTTATCGACTTCTTGGCGATCAACCCCTTTGAGACTTTGGCGATCCAAGCGACTTCGGACTCCAACGTCTCCGCTCGGAAGAACAAGATTCTCGGAGAGAAGAGGGAGAACTCTTGGGACTGGCTGGCCTGTCCGGATCGAAGGCTTGAGATCTGGGGATGGGGATGGGATCAAGGCGAGAAGTCTTGGTCTCTTCGGGTCGTTGAGATCACCTTGGAGGACTACGAGTGATTGATCTACGTCTTGGGGACTGTCTCGAGATCCTGAGAACTTTAGGCGACTCATCTGTTGATTCTGTCCTGACCGATCCCCCCTACGGCCTGTCGTATATGGGGAACAAATGGGATTACGACGTACCGTCTGAGGAGATCTGGTCGGAGGTACTTCGGGTATTGAAACCCGGAGGACATCTTCTGAGTTTTGGAGGGTCCCGAACATATCATCGGATGGCCGTCTCAATAGAAGACTCAGGCTTCGAAATCAGGGACCAGATCTTCTGGGTCTACTCGTCTGGCTTCCCTAAATCGATGGATATCTCGAAAGCCATTGACAAGAAACTCGGCAGAAAAAGAGAAGTGATCGGACACAAGCCGGGGGTTTACGCTGTCGACGGTAATGATGTCGGGGGGTTCAAAACCGGGCTGAAGCAGAAAAAGGTCCAAGTCGAGATCACCAAGTCATCGTCAAAAGAGGCGAAGCACTTTGAAGGCTGGGGTACAACACTCAAGCCGGCCCATGAACCTATTGTCTTAGCGAGACGTCGACCGATTCAAACCGTCGTTTCGAATGTCCTGGAGTACGGGACGGGGGGAATCAATATCGATGAGTCAAGAATCGGAGAACGCTGGCCGGCAAACGTAATACACGACGGAAGCCCAGAGGCGACCGAAGGGATGGGCAAAGCCTCGAGATACTTCTACGGATCAAAACCATCCAAAAAGGACCGCGGCGAAGGGAACACCCATCCAACTGTCAAACCGACCGACCTGATGAAATACTTAGTCCGGCTCATTACTCCCGCAGGCGGGATTGTTATGGACCCCTTCATGGGGAGCGGTACGACTGGTGTCGCGGCAAAGTCCGAGGGGTTCTCTTTCCTCGGGATCGAGCGGGAACCAGACTATCTCGAGATCGCAAAGGCTCGGATCCATGCCTCCGACTGACGAGGAAATCATGGAGTACCTCAACGTCTATGCCTCGAAGGCCCAGCGAGAGCGGAAATATCCCCTCTGGTCTCGGGACGAGATCATCTCCGAATGCTGGCTGATCTGGTCCGCGATCGTCATCCGATACGGCGAGGAGATCGATCACCGATGGCGCCAACTCGCGAAGACGGCATTCAGTCGACGGCTTCCAGATCTCTACCAGAAGTCACTCGGGAAGAAGATCCGGAGGTCCAAGGATCACAAGCGGTCGTATCACACGGACCTCGATCTCGGCTATGTCTCGCCGGCAAAGTCCGAACTACCAGTAGCGAAGGACGATATCTTCGCCTTACTTCTTCGAGCAGTTCAAGCCCTCAGTCGACTCGCCAAACATGCAAAAGACGCCTAAGCCAAGTCCCGAATCCGTCCAACTCTCCTCGAAGGACTGGGTCGGTCTTCTTGCGATCTCTGTCACCATCATCTCGGCCTTCTTCATGGCCTACCAGCGACACGACCGCCTTCTCTCCGAGATCGCGGTCTCTCAGCAACTCCAAGGTGAACGGATCAACCGTCTCGAGAACAAGCTCGACGCCTTGGAGCGGGATCTTAGGGAGCGGACCAAATGACAAAGTTCGTAACGCTGACGACTGCCGGCCTTCTCACGGCCTGCGAATCTTCGGGAGGTCTACGCCTCCCTTTTGTCCCTCGGGAGGCGGAGAAGACCCTCAACCTCCCCAGCATCTCGACATCAGACCAAGTGGCGGCGACCCTATGGCCTCTGAGCTTCGCGGGGGCTCTTGCGATCTTGGCGGGCATTGTCTCGATGGTCCTGATGCCGGGACCGATTGGAAAACGGACTCTATTGATCGGGATCGGGATCTCTCTGGTCCCTCCGATCTTCCTGGCACTGAACGAAACTCTACTTGTCCCCGCTGCGACCATTGCACTTGTCATCGGTGCCGGGATGTTTATTTCAACTCTCAGAACTCTGAAAAAGGTCTCTCCATGTATACCGTCTTCTCAATAATCGGCTCCCTCGTCCTTGGCTTTGTCTTGGGCATGGTTCACAAGCAGCGAGTCCTCAAAAAGCTCTGTCGTCACGACGAGAACTGCGTCAAATGATTCGGAGAGTGACCGGAGACGGTCGACTCGTACCGCTCGGCAAACGAGATCGAGGGCCAGAACCTCGTCGAGACAACTCATCTCGACCAAACCGAGGGCATCGCTGGATGAAGCTTCGAGCCCAGATCCTCGCTCGAGATCCGGTCTGCAAAGTTTGCAACCAAGCCGAAGCTGTTCAGGTCGATCACATCCTCCCGCTCTCTCAGGGCGGCGGTGACGAATACACCAACCTCCAAGGGATCTGTCTGGAATGCCATAAGGACAAGACCGCTCGTGAACAAATGTCAAACCTCGCGCGCGTCGAAACCGCATCGGAGGTCATGTCGACGGTCGTCCGTCACAGAAGATGGGAAACGAGATGATTCTTTCCGCACTGATCCTCCTGGGCTCCCTCGACAATGGAGCGAAACCCTCAGACCCTGACGCTGTCGCGGTCTGGGTCGATGATCTTGGCCGGCTGACGCCTTTCGGCCGGACTTTCGACGTCTACATCCAAACCGGATTCGATCCAGATTTCAGTAAGCCAAACGGGGATCCTCGGCCTCCCTATATGATCGGGTCGACACGGGGCAACGAGTCTCCCTCCCGATCCTTCGGATGGGCTCTTGAAGGTCCTGTCTTCAAGAACCGGAACGACAATCTATACCCTTGGCTCGACAACTGTCTCGAATGCATCGAATACGAGGAAGCTCGCTCTAGCTTCGGAGACTGGGAGCTACCAGACGGGACGGTCATTCCTTGCGACATCCCTGGGACTCCTTGGGATTGTGTCCAAGCTAATCCATACCAGCGAACTCGATATCTTGGCGCCAAGTTCACCCCGGTGAACTGGAAGTTTGAGGGGCCGGAGGGATGCTGTCCGAGACAAGTCGACCTGATCGGCCTCGATTATCTTTGGTGCGACTCTTGGATCCTTCATGGTCCCGTCGGTCGGAAGTACGGAAATTCGAACCCTCAATACCGCTACCCTCTGGTCCAGCAACAACACAAGGACCTGATGGACTCGCCTGTCCTCAAGTTCTGGCTCCCTCTCCCGACCGGCCAAGTTCCCTTCCAACAATGCTGTCAGTCGGCCTCTCAAATCGACTACGGGGATCTGATTCGATGGGATGCCGATGTCGACTGGGAAAGCGAAAAGCATCCGGGATCGTTTCACATCGCTCGCTTTACGGGGCCGGACTACTTCTCTTCGGGCGGGGTCATTCGATGGGCATGCGGTAACGGCTACCCCTGCGACCCCTCCATATACTCGGTCAACTACTACGCCGACAACTCCTGTCCCTCCGATCTTAACGAGGACGGGATCGTCGGCTTCGAGGATCTTCTCCAAGTACTCTCGGATGTTGCCGGCTACCGCTATCACCCCCAGACGAATAACGGCTTCCAGGCGATCCTCAAGGTCCTCTCGGAATGGGGCGAGTGTCCCTGAAACGAAAGAACCCCCGACTAGCGGGGGCTCCCTCCTTCGCAACGGGGCGAGATTAGTCGAACTGGTCCAAGACCTTCCGGACCTTCTCCCAGTATCGATCGAGTCGTTCCTTCTTCTTGCCGGTCGCCTTGGCGGCTTGGGGGCCTCCGTTGTGCAGGCGAGCCCAGAACTCCTCCTGGGACATTCCATCCGGTCGGCGGTCGTCTGATCCCCAGCGGGCCATATAGGCGCGGAAGACCTGAACCGAGAAGTCCAAGTCAAAGACCGCATCGGGCCAGCGACCGGGGAGGCGAGAGTCTGCGAGATAGTTTTTACTAATGCAGTAAGGCCCCGCCGTGAATCCTCGATCGGCGAAGAAGGGCTCGCCTCCGGGATGCTGATTACTCTCGACGACCCAGATCGCGATCTCGAGGTCGGTCATGCCAACTCTGCCGGCGGGAGTCTCGAGGGGAGCGGAGAAGACTGAGACGAGCCCAGTCACGAAAGAAGAGATACTAATCATGTTGGATCCTTTCTGGCTCGAAGCCGAGAGCATCATCGGCCGATTGTGTCGAGGACTTTACAAACAAACACAAACAAACAGCCCCTCTCACGGCTCAGAAACGCCGATCTTGGGGCAAAAAGTCCGTTTTTAGGCCGGTAGGGGGGGTCAATTTTTTGAAAGGCTACTAGACGTGAC
>TARA_R100001440_G_scaffold72398_7_pt1 | contig 24199 bp, 26 predicted proteins | sample TARA_R100001440 | Tara Oceans TARA_R100001440 (sample SAMEA2622112) | marine metagenome | biome: marine biome (ENVO:00000447); feature: surface water layer (ENVO:00002042); material: "saline water (ENVO:00002010), including plankton (ENVO:xxxxxxxx)" | depth 5 m
GGCAAGGCACCAGCGGTGGTGATGAACGATCTGGACGACGCCCCCTGGTTCTGTAACAACGAGGTATTCGCACCCGCGCTTTCGATTAAAAGACTGCCGGCTAGCAACGCTGAGCAATACCTGCTCGACGCCATTGAGTTTGCCAACAATGAACTGCACGGCACGCTGGGTGCCAATGTGTTGATACATCCCGCCACAATCCGCGAGATCGGGCGTGACCGGTTCGAGGAAATCCTCGCAGAGCTTCGCTACGGCACCATTGCGATCAACGCCTGGACGGGGCTGGGCTTCCTGATGACCGCTTGCCCCTGGGGCGCGTTCCCCGGTCACACGCTGGATGATGTCCAGAGCGGCATCGGCAAGGTACACAACACCTTCATGTTCGATGCAGCTGAACGCACCGTCGTTGAAGCACCGTTCCGGCCATTCCCCCGCTCAGTGCTGGGCGGGCAGCTCAGCCTGCTGCCCCGACCACCCTGGTTTATCACCAACCGGCGTTCTCATCACATTGGCCGCCTGCTCACTCAGTTCCAGTATCGACCTGCATGGCACCGGCTTCCCCGCATTTTCTATCACGCCCTTTTGGGATAAGGTGCACGGCTTTGCCGGACGGGCGCCCCGCGCGTCGTCCGGTAGCCAGGAGAAACAGAGTCATGACGAGTGCAGTTTCCGAAAAGCTCCAACGCCGCACAGAGCGCAAGGAGCTTAAACGGGAGGAGAAAAAAGCCCAGATCGCGACAAGCGCGCAGCTGGTTCTCCAGGAATTGGGATACGCCAATACCAGCTTGCGGGACATTGCGGCCAGAGCGGACCTGTCGCTTGGGTCTCTTCATTATTATTTTGAAGACCGCACCCAGCTGATCCTGTATTGCGTTCGGGCCTACAAGACCACGTTCTCGGAGCGGTTGCAGGCATCGATTGCCCATGTCTCCGGTCGTGACGCCATCATTGACGCATTTGCAGAATCACTGACGACATCCATTATCGAAGATGCCACCACTCACCGTCTCTGGTACGACATCCGGGTACAGGCCCTGTTTGACCCGGTCTTCCGACCGGTTGTCGAAGAGATCGAAACCATGTTGATCAATGCCGTCGATGTGGCCGCAGTCAAGGCAGGGGTCAGCGACCCGGCACTCAGCGCCTGCGGCTACCCCATGATCGACGGCCTGTTCCGTTTCCACATGCAGAACGCCATCTCCGGTAACAGCTTGCCACGAGACCGCCTTGTCGAAGAGATGCGTCGCGCATTGGCGCGTATTTTCTAGCGGGCTCGCTTTATTCTGCGGGCTCCTCACGTTGCCCCCACCCTGCCCCTGCCAACTTGGCCCCCTGCTCCACGCGCCTTTTGCGGCGCGACTTTGACCTGTTTTTACCTTAAAACCTGTCGGTTCATACCAATCTCTGTGAGAGACTCGCTATCGAAAATGGAAAGTCATTGGCAATGGACGCCCAGCCTTAATTAATAAATACAAAAGGAAAAGGTGCGATGAAAAAACTGCTAATTACTCTGTTTGTCATTCTGATCAGCCACACCGCGTTAGCGGATGGCAAGAACGAAGGCATCACCTGCCTGAACAACGACCAGTGGGTTAAAGCCCAGTGGGGCGATCGCAGCAATTCAAACCGGTCACAATGGTTCCAGGCAACCAAATCCGCGCCGGGAAATCCCGCTAACTCCGGCTTCGATACCGGTTGCATGGGGCGATGCGGCGAAGGATGTGGCAGTGATAATGGCGCCGGCTTTTACACCAAGGACTGCATGGATCACGATGCCTGCGCTTTCTATGATAGCGAGTTCGGGGGCGCCTTCGATCGGGACTGCGGTGATGAATGGCGTCAGGCAGCCGATGATTTCAGCTTCGGTCAGGCCTGCCGCTTGGGCTCCAAGTAAAACCGGACAACTCAGATGGTCTACGGGTATAAACCCTTTTACATCCTCGCTGGCCTGCTAATCTTTGCAGCCAGCCTGTTCTGGCTGCTGCTCCATGAGGAGGAGCAGCCGGCGCCAGCCCCCCACAAAACCATTACCGTAGTGCCGAAGCCGTCGTCAATTGACCGCCAATCGGTAACCGGTGCAGTTGTCATGAAACCCAAACAAACTGCCGTCTCCAATGAGCCCGCCTGCGATCATGTATCCACCCGTGAGCAGGCGCTCAATGACTGGTATCGGGCCAATGGGTTTCCCTATCAGAACGGACATACCAAGGGTATGCGGGACGATATTCTTCAGCTTCACGGCATGTCTGCCGGCCAACTCACCCGCCTAGCGCAGGTCGGATCAGCAAGCGCCATGACGGTGCTGGCCCAACGCCAACTGAACGCGGCCATGCCGGGGGCAGGGTTTCTGGCTGACAAAATCTACAATGCAGATGAAACAGTCGCAATCCCAGAGTCGAATTCCGATATAGACACAGACGCGTCAATGGAAAACGGTATCCACTGGGCACGACAGGCGGCTCTCAACGGCCAGGTATACGCTCTGAGTTTGCTGGCCCGAGCGTATCAATGGAAACTGCTTAACACTGAAACAGATACACCTGAAGCTGAATCCCATCAGGCTCAGGTGATCGCCAAATACCTCGCCTATCGAACCCTCTGGCACGATGCCCTGGGGCTGAGCACCGACGGCAAGCAGCCCATACAGGAACTGACAGCGCCGCCGTCGAGCGACGGAATGAACGACGCAGAGATGCAAATGCGTGACTTTATGAAAGATCGCCTTCGCCTGGGTTACGCCCCGCGTCTCTCCAGCGCACCGCCGGCTGCGTCAACCTGCCTCGAATAATCAGTTGTCAGCCTGGACGCCCACGGCCCACCCAGTTTACTCAGAACCCCTGCCCCAACAGGCCCAATACACCGAGCACAATCAGATAGGCCGCCACGATATAGTTAAGCAGGCGCGGAAAGAACAGTATGGCCACGCCGGCGCCCAGGGTGATCAACGGTGCCAGTTCGAGATGAAGCGTCATACAATGACTCCTTATTGAGTATCCCGGAACAGGGACAAGGATGAATGTGACGTGTCGCCTTAACCGACAAATCGTCCACTACTCCAAGCCTAGCAAACGATATGCTCCGCTGTGTTAACCCTGCCTTGCCATTTTTTTAGCTTCCCTGATTTCATCAGGTAGAGCAGACTGAACCTGCAACAGCAGTCAGAGGTTTATCCCTCGCAACGCACACAACGTAAACACCCAGCTAAAAATCAAATTGAGGTCGCCATGCTCAACATGGATTTCTCGCAGCAGGTCGTGATTCGAACCACGCAGCACGAATGGATAAACAGCCCTGCCGGTGGTGTGTTGCGTAAACCACTGGCCCGGGAAGAAGCCGAGCGAGGCCACGCCACCAGCCTGGTACGCTACGAACTAGGCGCTCGTTTCAATCGCCACGAACATCCGCTGGGAGAAGAAATACTGGTGCTTGACGGGGTATTTTCAGATGAAACGGGTGATTACCCGGCCGGGACCTACCTTCGGAATCCGCCAGGCAGCGGGCACGCGCCATTTAGCGAGGGTGGCTGCACACTGCTAGTCAAACTGCACCAGTTTGATCGACGAGATCTGAACCCGGTTCGAGTCAACACGCACAGTACGCCCTGGTTACCCGGTATTGGCGGTCTCGAGGTAATGCCGCTGCACGAGTTTGAACATGAACATGTAGCGCTTGTGAAATGGCCCGCAAACGAAGTATTTCAGCCCCACAGACATTTTGGCGGGGAAGAGATCTTTGTGTTGTCAGGCGAGTTTTGCGACGAACACGGGCGCTATCCAAAGGACACCTGGATCAGAAGCCCTCACCTGAGCCAGCATCACCCCTATGTTGAGCAGGAAACCGTCATCTGGGTGAAAACAGGTCATCTGCCATTCTGAACTGCGTATTGAGTTGCGACTGGCTCCCGGAACTGGCGCAGCGCCCTGCTCTGTTCCATAGTCAGTGCCATAGAATATCGAGGTTGTCCCCAATAGTGAGATGATCGCGACTGTCGGACCGACCAGGAACGCATGATGCTGAGTGATCTGAAAAATGGCCTGCAAGTCTGGTTTTATCCCGGTCTGTCAGCGTTGGTGGCGGTGGCCGCGACCTACATCATTTACCGTCTGACACTTGCTCTGATAAGGCATTTCTCCGAATCAAAAACGGTTCCGCGACTGTTTCTGGATGCCGCTGCCCGCGCACTGGGGGTGGTTATGTGCCTGCTGGTACTCAACGGCATGCTAAACGCCGCGCCGGATTCGCTCCCGCTGCTGGCTGCCGCGCAGCAAACTGCAACCTTGCTGCTGATCCTCGCCCTGACATGGGCGGCAGTTCGCCTTACATCCGCGATCGGCGAGGTTATTGTTCAGCTCAACCCGGTGCTTGAAGGGCACTGGAAGCGCGCCCGCAAGGTCGAGACCCAAACCCGTTTTCTGGTGCGCTGCCTCAACATCCTGATTGTGATACTGGGTCTGGGTTCGGCACTGATGACCTTCGACTCGGTTCAAAAAGTCGGCGCGAGCCTGCTTGCTTCCGCAGGGGTTGGCGGCATTATTCTGGGATTCGCTGCAAGACCTGTTTTGAGCAACTTGCTCGCCGGAATGCAAATCGCGCTGACCCAGCCATTCCGGATCGACGATGTGCTTTACGTGCAAGGGGAGTGGTGCTGGGTCGAAGAAGTGACGGCAACCTACGTGGTGCTGCGAGTGTGGGACCTGAGGCGGCTCATCGTGCCACTCCACTGGTTTATAGAAAACCCGTTCCAGAATTGGTCACGGAACACTGCAGACATGATGGGCGCCGTGTTTGTATGGGTCGATTACACCATGCCGGTCGAACCACTCCGCCAGGAGTTCTCCCGCTTGCTTCACGAAGCGAAACAATGGGACGGCAATGTGCAAACGGTGCAGGTCACCGACTCAAGCGATCAGGCGATGCAGATCCGGTTTCTGATGAGCGCACCGGATTCCAGCCAAAACTGGGATTTACGCTGCATCGTGCGGGAAGGACTGGTGACGTTTATCCAGCAACACTACCCCGACCAGTTGCCACGTGTTCGGGCGCGGTTGATTGATAATAACGTGCCGGAATCAGGAAGTTCTTGATCAGCTCGGCACCGTTTCAATACGCGTGACCCTATCCGGATAAAACGCCACGTAATTCTGAATCGCTTCTGCCCCGGGCAAGGGTGACTCATAGGACCAGACTGCATTCGTCGACCGCTCACCCCCAGCCGGAATACTGAAGTACGTGGCATCGCCTTTGAACGGGCAATGAGTGGAATGATCCGTCTGCTGCAGCTCCGCCATCACGACATCCTTGCGAGGGAGATAAAGCACATCATCCAGGCCCTTCTCATGCAGAACTTTGGCGTTGACGCTATCTGCAATCACCAGATCGGCGACAATCACCCTGACTCGCTGACTGCTCGGCTCAATGGAAATAGCGTGCGGGTGATCCTGTTTCTGCGTTTCGATATCAGTCACGACAACGGTCTCCTTCATTGAAAGCACAGCAATAAGACTGAGCTTTTATATTCTAGAAGGTAAAACATCCGTGCGTGAGACGTCATCTTTAATTGGCAAGATTGATGGCGTATTGGTCTTTGTCGCCAACTCCACATCAGCCCTCGCCTCATCGAAGGAAGAGCATGTCTGCTGTGCCCGACCAGGGAAAGAAGGCGCTGTAAATGTGTTCGACTAAATGCTTCGCCGTTGCTCTCAAAAGCGCTTTTAATTAAAGTCCTCTGGCGGTGCGCGGCAGGAGCTGCGAGGATTCGCCGCCAATTTTTATGGAAAGCGCCCGCCTCAGATTGGATCTTTGCGGGCCGCAGGACCCTCAGGCCGCAAAGGAAAGCAGCCATGAAAGTTAAATCCCACCTGGATCTCCAGCTCCAGGATCTCCCACTTATTGAAAAACCTTCGTTGGCCAGATTTCATGCCGACAAGCTGATTGATGATCCATTTAGCGGTGTTCCTGAAAAGCCCGGTATGGGTCAAATGGGCGCCCGGGAGCTCGAAGAAGCCATCGCCACCGGAAGTTTATTCGTCGTCTTCAGTAGCGTTTTGCATCCACCGATTTCCCCCATTGTCACTTGGAACGCCGAGCGTGATCACCTGAACGGTGGTCGTTGGCGCCTGATGGACGGCCTCATGAATCCGGCACTGACACAGGAGGTCGAGGCGCTCAATCAATGGAACGTCACGCCGGAAACCATATCCCTTGTTGGCCCCGGCTGCGCAGGCCACCTGAGCGCCTCCGGGTTTGATTGCATCATGGTAGGGCGCCGTGCGGATGAACGCGCGATCGCAAAACAGGAAGCCGAACGCAAGTTGACGCTGCCACTCGGTGCAGCCGCCTCAATTGCCCCCATTGCCGTAGCGGCCTACAGCGCCCCTGACAACGAGAAAAAACCGGAACCCAGAAAAAGAAAACCAATCCACCTTGAAGTGGGCATCTTCACCGACGGTACCCTGAACAACGCGGGTAATATCGACGTATTCCGCCAACGTGTTGAGAAAGAGTGCCTGAAACCTCACCAGGATGGCGACATCGATCAGGCGGAGTGTGAGCGGCGTTTGGGTCTGTTGCTTGGCGATAGTTATGCCAATGGTACGAGTAATATTGCGAAATTGCGGGATTTGTATGCTGAGACCGACGAGGAGTCCGAGACGGTGATCAGGGTCCGTCGTAGTTTGTATGCGCCGGGGGCAGGTTCAAAAACCGGAGACCCGGACTCGCTGGACGGTATGATGACAGGTCTTGGTGACACAGGCGTTATTGCACAGGTAAAAGGTGCATTGTCTAATGTGGCGAAACTGATAGGCAACATAACCAATGACGGTCTCATTGATGTATTAACTATAGACTTATTCGGTTTCAGCCGAGGGGCTGCGGCCGCTCGACATGCTGCAAACGATATTCTTAGTGGTTCTGGGGGAGCATTGGGGCAGGCGCTTGCCGCGAATGGCATTCAGTGGCCTGAAAGGGTCAGCATCCGGTTCATCGGTTTATTTGATACTGTTGCGGGCATTGTAAATATTCGTGAAGGTGACTATACCGCCAGTAACGACAGCAACTCTCCTGTGAAGCTGTATCTGGACCCGACCACCATCTCCAGCGTGGTGCAGTTCACGGCTACCGACGAGTGCCGCGAGAACTTCGCACTCAACAGCCTTTGCCACCCTGACGGGACGTTTCCGGTAAACTTCCGCGAAATTGAGTTGCCCGGCGCCCACTCCGACATCGGCGGCGGCTATCATGATAACCAGACAGAGCACTGCTCGCTTTCTCCCACTCTGACGATCAATGGCAGCGATACGGCCTGGCCCGAACAAACCCCTCAATGGGACAACCTAGAAACCCTCAAGTCTGTGGCCGACGCAGAAGGTTGGATAGGCCCTCAGAATATACCGCTGCCAACTGGTGAACACGCGTCCATCAAGATTCAGAAAACGGTGCGTGAGCACCCCGCGCCAGACGGCAGGGTGGATCTTGATCTGAAACTACATCGACAGGTACTGGGTGGACTTTCACAGGTCTATCTTCACTGCATGCATGAGCTCGCTATCAGGGCTGGCGTTCCGTTGAACAACATTCGCACAGCAAAAAGTGCCGCCGCAATACCGGAGGAACTGGACCTTGCGCATCGATTGATTCGCGAGCAAATCAGACAAGGTCGCAGCCAACCAGTATTACCACCGATTCAAAACGCTTTCCTGAAGCAACGGTATGTGCATCGCTCGGATCATTACAACCTACCCGAGTTTCTGGTTGGTGACACGATATGGCGCTCTGAAATCCCTTTTTCAAATGCCATATTCCTATCGCCATTCCGGCCAACGGCCGACCGGAAACGTAGTATTTATTCAAATAAGCCGGAGACATAAATTGAGATATAAAATACTTCTGGCGTTAACTCTCGTTATCGCCATTACGACAGGTTGCGCCTCCACGCCAGAAAAATATAACGACTGGCTGCTGACTGTCGCTGCACCCAAACACTACAACATGTGGGTTGAGCATCTTGAGCTAGAGGCATCCGGTATCAGGCACTGGCGTATGCCGATGGGTGGCGTCAGTTGCTGCTGGCAAGGGCCCCGGGGGCCTTCTGGTTCAGGCCAAGCCATGAAACCATTCCCGGATTACATTGCCATCCAATGGTTCTCCTTTGCAGAGCAAAAGTTCTATCAACGTCTATTTTCATTGCCGGAGGGCCTCGAAGAGAAAATGCGAGTGCCGGCAAGCTATACCACGAGCATGGGCACATTCAGCCGACCAAGAGATATCTTCACGATCGGTCTTGCACCCGGAGGCCAGATCGTTCTTTGGATTCAGAACCAGATTGGCAATGAAATTGAGGTAGCTCGACTGCAGGCCAATGAAATTGAAGGTGATGTCTCAAATTACGAAGTCGGCACCCGCAACTACCTTAAAGAGAACGGCGACTATATTAAGAAACACGGCATTCCGACTGAAGGCTGGTAGCGAAAGCCAGTCTTCGGAAAGTCGGCTGATCAACTATCCGTCCAATCCGGCTTGCGCTTATCCAGAAAAGCACAGATGCCTTCTTGGGCATCATTAGCCTTGAGATTCTCGGCCATCACATTGGAAGTGAATGCATACGCCTCGTTCAGGGGCATTTCCAGCTGCCGGTAAAACGCCTCTTTGCCGACTTTCAGGGTATGTCCAGATTTATCTGCAATCGTCCGCGCGATCCGGTAGACCGTTTCGTCCAGCTGAGATTCTTCTACAACACGGTTCACGAGCCCAATCTGCTCTGCCCTCTCGGCACTAACCATCTCGCCAGTCAGTAGCATTTCCATCGCATGCTTACGCGAAACATTCCGGGACAGCGCTACCATCGGTGTGGAACAGAACAGCCCAATGTTGACGCCGGGTGTCGCAAACCGGGCGCTGCTGGCCGCTACCGCAAGATCGCAACTGGCAACCAGCTGGCAGCCTGCTGCGGTTGCAACACCCGCCACCCGGGCAATCACCGGTTTGGGAAGCATTACGATCTGTTGCATCACCTTGCTGCACTGGTTAAACAGGGCCAGCTGAAAATCCGCGTCACCAAACTGTTCACGGATTTCCCTGAGGTCATGCCCTGCGCAAAACACCTTGCCCTGCGCCGCAATCACTACAACCCGGGTGTCCGCATCCGCAGCAATACTGTCCAACTCAACAGACAAAGCTTCGAGCATTGCCATCGACAGGCTGTTACGACTCTGCGGCTGATTCAGGGTGAGTATCGTGATGCCATAATCATTAACTCTCCCAACCAGCGGTTCTGCTTCTGACATCGCAACGTCCTCGCTCTCTTTATCGACGAATTTTGGATTACGCTCGTGGAAAGCGTCAGTATCGGCCAGGTATGGCAAGCTGTCGAAGCGACTTTTGTAGAACAGCAGAAAACCGTGGTGGCAAAGGGGCAATCAGAAGGGATGATGCGACGTGACATACCGGGGCCAAGTGCACGCTGCCGGACTGATCAGCATAGAATCGGCTTGACCCTTTATTTAATTCAGACGTGACGTCCTTTAAGCAGAAGGCCCGTCACCGGCCGCCATAGGTTTTGGGGTGATTTCGACATAAATGGTCATGATGTTGTTCGCTACAAGGTCATCGATATATTCCATTAGAGACGGCAACGGCACCTCAACTGCCATTTCTTCCGATTGCCCGAACTTGCAATCGAACCCCCAGTATTTGGCTCCGGCAGGAAGGTCTTTTTTGCGCTCTTTTTTCAGGAACTTTCTAATCTCGTGCTTTACCGAATCAACGACACGAGGCACTTTGATTTTGGGATGCTCTAACTTAAAAGTCTTCTTCATTGGGGTCCTACCAGGATGGGGCTACCATTGTGCGCCGGAAATTTATAGTGGCGCGCAGTGTGAGCTTTGCTCGGCAATTTTACCATCATTCGTGATCAGTACTTGTGACGCCGGATTTGCCCCCCTAACCAACTGCGCAGGGGGCCGAACACTTTCGATCCGAACGCCGCTTGAGCGCGATAAGCGGTGCGGCGTATTCGGAGGACCCCGTTACATCGCCCTGGCGAACAACCCGAAGGGCATGGCCTTCAATACGTAACTCAGCGGAGTCCACGGCCACCAGGGCACATAAGCACGGCGTTTTTCGGATTCGATCGCTTTCACCAGCGCTTTCACACCGGTGTTCAGATCCACCCGGAAAGGCGCGTTTTTAGTGTCACGATTGATATCGGTGAGGATATACCCGGGCATGATATTGGTGACATTTATCGGCGTGCCTCGCGTATCTAGCTGCAGACCCTCTGCCAGCGTGGCAACAGCGGCTTTGGTGGCGGCGTAGACGTTCATTGAACCACGGAAACCGCGCACGCCACTGACCGACGACATCAACACCAGATGGCCGCTGTTCTGTTCCCTGAAAATCGCCATCGCCGCCTCGCTCTGGGCAATAGCCGCCACAAAATTGGTCTCCGCCGTTTGGCGATTGGCCTCAAAGTGCCCGCGGCCGATCGGCTGCGAACTGCCGATGCCGGCATTCACCACCACCCGGTCAAGACTCCCCAGTTCATGCCGGAAACCCTGAAACACGTCGAATACCTGATCGTACTCAGTCACATCCAACCCACGAACCAATACCCGGATCTCCGGATAGGCCTGTTGCAGCTCACGCTGCAATGCTTCAAGCTTGCCAGCCCTGCGGGCGCAGAGCGCCAGATTGCAGCCTTTGGCCGCCCATTCACGGGCCATACCTTCGCCGAGTCCGGTGCTGGCGCCGGTGATCAGAATATTCTGTCGCATTGGTGGTGCCTTGTTGTTATCGAAAGGACTGCCATTTAATCAGACAGGCAAGGCACAGCAAAAGGCCAGATACGCCACAATCTGCGTTCGTTCGGCTTTGTGCCGCACGGCCCCGCTGGTTTTGCCGGGCTTTAAAGGGTCATCCAGATAAAATAAAAGGCATGAACGGGATCAGGCATGACCCCGTTGATTGATGGGAAGACAGCTATAACAAGGTGGCAAGGTCGGGCACATTGCGAAACCCGACCTTGCCACTATCGATCAATGCTCATTCAGTGAGACTCAGTTTGCTACAGCGCCCTTTGTACCAACGCTTTGCACTCTGAAGCTCCCCTCTTTTTCATCGACATCAGCACCACGTCCCGGCACGGCTTTGGTGCCTTCGGTGCCAGGCATGACCTCGAAGTTCATTTCGAAATCGACCAAAGCAGACGCCAACACCTTCAGCACTTCAGTGTCGCCTTCAGCCTTGGCCTTGCCTCCATCGATCACGTCGAAAATAGTCGACTTGCCTATCATCACCGGTTCCAGCTCGGTCCGATCAATGGTCAGCGTCAGATCCGGATCATCAGCCTGGTAGCCCTTGATGTTCGTCAGCGTGTTATTGCTCAGCTCGAGAATGTATTTCTCGTCGACATCAGGGTTCACGATATTGATTGTGAATGCCTTGCCATCAACCTTATTGCTGTCCATCTTGATCCCGATGTAGTCGAGGAAGAGGCCCGTCGGCATGCTCCGGATAACGTCAGGGGTTGCGGTCTCGGTGGCTGAACCTTGCGGCAGTGGCGAGCGCAGCTCGTATGCGCCGGCAAGGAAGCTGTTGCGCAAGCCCGGGTTCTCCTGCTGGTAGCCGATTTGCTCGAAGTTGTCGGCCAGCAGTTCTTTAGCCTTGGTATTTTGAGGTTCGGCGTAAACCAGCTTGTTGAGGATCTCCACCGCATAGAAATACTTGCCCTCATCAAAGAGCGACTGGCCCTTCTTGATGATCGCGTCTGCACCGCCCATCATCTCAACATAAAGCGGAGCGGATTCCCCTGGCGAGAGTGGAATCAAGGTCGCAGGGTTGGAATCCCAGTAACCGAGGTAACGGTTAATGACCGCCCGCGCGTTGTGGGGAACGGAACCGTGGTAGCCATGGTTGTACCACTGCTTCGACAGGCTGTCCGGAAGGTGATAGACATTGTGAATCTCATTGATCGTGACGCCCTGATTAGCCAGATGTAGCACCTGGTTGTTCATGTTGGCGTAGAGATCCCGCTGTCCTCTTAACACTTCCTGAACACGTTCATTACCCCAGCGCGGCCAGTGGTGAGAGGCAAACATGACGTCCGCTTCCTGCCCGTACTTGTGCAAGGCTTCGTTGATGAATTTTGACCAGGCCAGAGCATCCCGGACCTGCGCACCACGGAGCGTGTAAATGTTGTGCAGTGTGCCCGTCACGTTCTCTGCCATCCACAGCGCTTTCATGTCCGGAAGATAGGTATTCATCTCGGACGGCGCCTCGGTACCCGGCGTCAACTGGAACTCCATGCGCACGCCGTCAATGGTGACCTCCTCTGTAGGCTCAGTAATTTCTCGCGTTGGTGCAATCAGCCCTGTATTACCGCTTGAGGCAGCCTGCCCAAGACCTTGAGTCACGTAACCATAAGGGCTTGCGGGAAGAAGTGAGGCGTACTGGTAGAACATGCGGCGGGTCATGGCATTACCGGCATACACGTTCTCTGAAACCGCATGTTCAACAAAACCTTCTGGTGCGATCACCTGCACCTTGCCGGATTTGACATCCTTTTCGTCAATGATGCCTCGCACACCGCCGAAATGGTCAGCATGGGAGTGTGAATAAATCACCGCGACGATTGGCCGGTCATCAACATTGCCGCGGAAAAGCTTGAGGGCTGCGGCCGCAGTTTCCTTCGACAACTATGTATCGAAGACAATCCACCCGGTGTCACCGGAGACCAGGGTAAGGTTGGATAGGTCATAACCACGCACCTGATAGATGCCGTCCTTCACCTTGTAAAGACCGAATTGCGTGGTCAGTTTTGCCTGACGCTCCAACGATGGGTGAATACTTTTGAAATCCTTGCCATCCACAATGAAATTGAAGCGCTCCATGTCCCATGCCAGACCATCATTTTCTGATTTGATCTGGAGTGTCTCGGGCGCGGTGATCAAGCCCCGCTTTGCTTCTTCAAAATCCTGTTTATCACTGAATGGGAGTGTTTTCCGAGCCTCGTCAAGCACCTGAACTGTGCTATCCGATGGCATTTTTCCCCTTTTATCAAAATGCTCCGCTTGCTGCGCAAACGCCGCCGTGGTTGTGATGGAAGCCGCCGCCATTGTCAGCATGGCTGACTTCAACAAAGATCGCCCTGTTGCCTTACCGGCTGAAAGAGCGCTTTTTTCCTGCGTTCTCATGAGTAACCCTTCTCTACTTGCTATCTCGTTGTCCATAAGTCCAACTCGTAATGATGGGGCTGGGAGTATTTGCTCCTTAAAATCAGAGTAGGCCAGGATTACGATTTGGAAAGGATTTAACACTCTGAAAACCAGGCAACTGGCGCCACTTATTGCGCCACTCACGCCAACCGCTTTTTGGTGTGGCGTTGGTCAAAGATTAAATTCATCGAACAATGTCGATCTATGATGCGGCTGTGCGACAAGGCTATGAAGGCCAGCCACATCATTGAAGGAGAAACCGCCATGAACCATCCCAAAAACACCATCTGCCTGTGGTACAACGGCGACGCCGAAGAGGCGGCCCGCTTTTATGCAGACACCTTTCCCGACTCTTCAGTCGATGCAGTGCATCGTGCCCCGGGGGATTATCCGGCCGGCTCGGAAGGCGATGTGCTGACTGTTGAGTTCACGGTTCTGGGCATTCCCTGCCTCGGACTGAACGGTGGCGATGCATTCAGGCATTGCGAGGCCTTTTCATTTCAGGTGGCCACCGCCAATCAGGAAGAAACCGATCGCTACTGGAACGCGATTGTCAGTAATGGTGGAGAAGAGAGCGCCTGCGGCTGGTGTAAAGACAAGTGGGGCCTGTCCTGGCAGATTACGCCGGTCGTGTTGACGGAGGCGATCACCGACCCAGACCGCGCGGCCGCGAAACGGGCATTCGAGGCCATGATGCAGATGGGCAAAATTGATGTCGCCACCATTGAAGCGGCAAGGCGGGGCTAAGCCGAGTCAGTAAAAAGCCTCTATCCAGAGGACCTTAAGCGTCGCGGCGAGTCAGACCGAACTGATTTCAGTTAAACTCCCTGTCTACCCTTTACAGCACGGCAACGTGCTTCAGGAACGATGATGACAGAGGACACTGAGCGCCCTGCCCGGGGACTCGCCCGCATTAAAGAACTGACGCTACGCCTGATCCATTCCAAGCATGCTTACTGGGGGTTAGGACTCGCATCTTTCCTCGAATCCATCATTATTCCGATCCCGTTAGAGGCCGTTCTCATTCCTTTGATGCAGGCCCGACGCAATCATATATTCCTTCTCAGCACGATTGCCCTGCTCGGCTGCCTGGCAGGTGCGACGGTCGGCTACCTCGTCGGCTATTTTGTATTTGATGCCATAGGGCAACAACTTGTGGCGATGGTGTCCACCCCCGAACAATTCGAGCAAGTCCGCATGCGGATGGAGCAGGATGGGTTCTGGTTTATCCTGAGTGTCGGCGTTATTCCGATTCCCTTTCAGATCGCCATGCTGGCCGCTGGCGCCACCAGCTATTCGTTCTTCCTGTTTATGCTCGCCTCCGCCTTGTCTCGCGCACTGCGATACTATGGCCTCGGGCTGCTGGTCTTCATTGCCGGTAATCAGGCACAGGCTATTTTTGAACGTCACAAAGTCAAAGCAACCATCGTGCTGACCGCCGTGGTGCTGGTGATTTGGGGAAGCTCGGTATTGGGAGGTTAGGCTTCGGAGATCCTACCGATCGACGCGGTTAATTAAGCGAAGCGCTGGCCTGATGATCTGCCGGTTTGCACGGGAGCCCCCTATAAGGTGTGCTCCCGCATCTTAACCAGATTATGACGTCTTCTACCGCAGAGGATGACTGAGGCAGGTCGGTTTCAGTTTACGCGCCTCGCGCCCACCAAAACCCCGCCCCCAATCTCTACTTTATGATTCTCAATGATGCCCGCCAGGCCCATGCGCGTGGCCGTCTGCTATTTCACTTGGATCGGCATCGCGCACTTCGGTGATGTCGATATCGAATGTCAGCGTTCTGCCAGCCATCGGATGGTTGGTGTCGACATCGACGAACTTATGACCCACCTTTACGACCACCACGTGGCGGGGTCCCTGATCGGTCTGTACCTGGGCGACCATCCCCGGCTTCCAGCGTTTGGCACCACGCAGGTGTTTGAGCGGCACACGTTGCATGGCGTCGGCCTTGCGCGGGCCGTAGGCTTTATCCGGGGTGATGGTGACACTGAAGCTTTCGCCTGCATCGCGGCCCTCAAGGGCTTCTTCCACGCCTAGGACAACGCCGCCGTGGCCATGCAGATAGGCGTTCGGCTCGCCACCATGAGAACTTTCAATAACCTTGCCTTGTTCGTCACTGACGCTGTAGTGGAACAAGACCACGTGATTCTTTTCGATTGGCATAGGGTTCTCCGCGCCAGTTAAAGGTAGGCCATTATAGCCGGCTGAGACGTTGACTCCAGTCGGCGCTTTTGTTCAGGCCTTCTCTAACGCGGCGGGCAAGAATTACACTTGTCCCGGTTCTTCAGCAAACACAGTGCCAGGCCCAACCCCGCGCAAGCGGTCAGGTCCGGGAACCTTAACCCGAAAGCCACCTAACAGATTCGTGATTAACTGTCGGGTGTGTAGGGCTCAGGAGCAGGAAACGGCACCGGGGGTTCGTCCTTGAGGGATTGCTGGAACTCCAGCACACGCTCGGTGACGGCGGGAAATACCCAAGTCAGGTTTTGCGCGCCTGTGTTGTTCGCACCCCCGGTGATTCCGAACAGTTCTTTCGGGTCTCTGATCAGGTTGTGCACTCGAGGGAAGTTGTGGGCGACCGGGGTATCGAACATGCTGTCCTGTTTCCAGTAATGCACTTTGAAGTTCCGCCACTTGTATGACTGCAGGCGACTTCCGTTATAAGCCGGGAAACCCTCCCGTGCGGATTTTTCCGTTTGCCCGGTAAAGAAGGGCAGCTGATCGACTCCGTCAATCATACGGTCGTCCGGCACCTTGAAGCCTGCAGCATTGGCCAGGGTCGGCATCATGTCGACCATATGCACAATCTCATTACTGACCCCGCCCTCCGGCACATGGCCCGGCCAACGAATGAGAAAGGGTGTCCGTAACGACCCTTCCAGTGTGGTGAAATAAAACCCGCGCCAATAGCCCGCAGTGCCGAAGTGATTCGGGGCTTCTTCAGGGCCGTTGTCACTGGTCCAGATTACGATGGTGTTGTCGCGAAGCCCGAGCCTGTCGATGGCGTCCAACACCTGGCCTGCGTTGTGGTCCACCTCCGCCAACATATCCGCCCAGCGTCCATTGCCCGTTTTGCCCTCAAAATCGGGATGCGGTATTGCAGGAAGATGAGACTGTGTATAGGGGAGATAGAGGAAAAAGGGATCGCCGGCATCCTTGGCCTGCTCCATGAAATCAATGGCGCGCTCCGTCAGTTCCCGGTCAATCAGCGGACGGGTGCTCAAGTTATAGTCTTTAACGGCTACAGGCGTTTCACCTCGCTTGGCTTCAACTATTTTGGGCGCTTTTACCACTTCAGGGTCGTAGCCAAACTGTGAGGTGTATTGTGATTCATCCGTGGTGTTTGCAATACCGTACCAGCTGTCAAACCCCTGATCTGTGGGGTACCGGCCTTCCTGTTCACCGAGGTGCCATTTACCGAACATGCCGGTGCGATACCCCGCCTCTGACATGAGTTCGGCGATGGTTACCTCCCAACCCACAAGACCATAGGGCAACCCCCACACAACCTTGGTAGTGCCGGACCGAATCGGATGCCGGCCTGTCATCAGTGCAGAGCGGGTGGGCGTACATTGGGGTTCTACATTGAAGTTCAGCAGCCGGGTGCCTTCTGCAGCCAGCGCATCCAGGCGAGGCGTTTCCGCACCGCGAAGCGCCCCACCTCCGTAAACGCCAATTTCGCCCCAACCGAGGTTGTCCATCATCATAAAGACAACGTTCGGCTTGGCATTATCCTGTGCCCAGACAAATGGCATCGCCAGCGCGTTGAAAAGAATGATCAGCCCAACGCTTTTAAATCGCTTCATTGCATTTCCCTCTTCTGGTTCAATGGTCCGATGCAGCGTTACCAACTTAGGTGAATTACCGAAAGTATAGTCAAAGGGGCAAAACTGGCTTGAATTAAATCGAAAAGACGCTCTGCCTGATAGCGCTCAGGCGCGCGGTAGGCCACTTGAGCTGATCGCATCGACTACCGCGCTGGCTGAGCAGACTGCCGACTCCAACAGCGGCACGCCTTCGTAGGCCCAGGAACCACAGAAGAACACTTTGCGGCCGGGCTGGCGATGCCATTGAACCAGGGCCTCGTGAACCCGGGCAGTGCCGGAGTCGACAACGGCGCGATCCAGCGGCACCCGGGCGAGCACCTTGTCCGGGGCCGGTTCGAACAGCGGGTTCCAGGTCTGGAAAACCGGGGCCTTACCCGCAAGCGTAGGCTCTACTTTGTTGACCCAGACTGTAAACATGGGCTTTTCCAGCGCTTCGTCCATCTGGAAATTCAACGCGGTCCACTCCTGTTTCTTCGCGGGCATGAAGCGCGCGTCCTGATGGACCCAGAGCTCACCGGAGTCGAATCCGATGCTTTCCAGCAGTTTCCGCTCGTGCCCGAACTGCGCGTCATCCAGAAAGCTCAGCTCGTTGGCCTGGGTCGCCACAATCACCCGATCAAACACGCCACCCTCGCCCCGCTGGTTGCAGACCTTCACCCCCTCCCCGATTTCTTCAACCTGCACCACGGGACTGCCGGAATACAGCGGCAGGTCTTTTATCAGTTTCTCGACCAGCGCCGAAGTACCGCCCTTCAGGCGACGGATGTGGGCGCCGTGGAGTGTGCTGTCGAGCAGCGAGAGTAGCTGCGCCGCAGGCCAGTCGAGCAGGTGTTTCTCCTCGCAGGTGCAAATAGTGGTGAGTATTGGCAACACCAGCCCACGCCAGAACAAGGGGTCAAAATCATGCTGCTCGAGGATTTCACCCAAGGTGGCGCCGTTATTCTCGCGCTCAAGCCGGCGCGTAAGACGTTTAAGTTGCCATATGCCCCGCCCCATGCGCAGTGCACGGCCGTTCAGATAACGCAGAGAACCAATAGAGGGCCAGCCCAGAACCGGCACCTTCCCGCCGCTACGAAACCAGGTGTGACGATTGGTCCAACTGCACGAAGCATCGAGGCCAATTTCGAAGGTGCCAACGCCTACCTCACTGGCGAGCTGGAGCAGGCTTGGCCAGGAATCCGCACTCATCACGCGCAAAGGCACATCCACCAGACCGCCATCCACCGTGAGGGCGTGGGCATCCATCCCATGGCGTTTACTGGCTTCAAATACGGTGACATCGTGGGCGGCGAGACGCGCCCGATAAGCCGCCGCCAGCCCCGCCATACCACTACCTATGACTGCAATGGAGTAAGTCATCAGGCACCCTTGTTTACCATTTGCTTAAAGCGTAACAGCTTCCGCAGGCCTCACACCTCATTCGCCTTGCGATAGCTACCCTGATAATCAAAGATCCGATCCTGCACCTGCCAGTAATGCTTCTGTTTGCGGGCAATCACAAAATCCGGTGCGGGTAACAAGGCTTGTTTCCCAACCACCTCTTCAAGGTTGCTGAACACTTGCGGGGCCTGGCTGTTCGCCAAACGCCGTCCAAATAGTCTGTTGAAGACGTTACGCTGCGCCGGCTTGCTGAAATCAAAAGACTCACTGAGCTCTTCCCCGTCTTCACCGTGATAGGTGATTCTCAGCTTGCTGTCGGTTTTGCCGTGATGGGCGCTTAAGGTGATACCAGCGCAACGGATTACCATGGCATCTTTCAGTTTCAGGGCATTTTTTAACTGATCATCCGGGTCGATAATGGCTTTTTTACACTGCTGACAGTTACGGGCCGCAATATCATTCTCGCCGCCGCAGTGTGGGCACTCCTTGAAACGAAAACGGTAATCGCACTGTTCAGGGCGACTGTTCCTGGCTGCAGCTCCATCCTCTTCAGCAGGCTCCAACAGCCCCTGGCAACGGCGCCCGTAATGCTCGGTAACGCGACCTTCACTGTCAGTTATGCCCCAGAAGATATTGGCAAACCCACAGCCCGGGCAGAATACCTGCACCGGCTCGCTATCCGGGTTCGGCTTCTTCTCCCCTACTTCGGGGTGATACAGATTGACCCTGTTGCCGGCGTAATCGATCACCAGACACGTCTGCTTACCTTCATCCAGACGAAGCCCGCGCCCCACGATCTGCTGATACAGGCTGACCGACTGGGTGGGGCGAAGAATGGCGATACAGTCCACATGGGGCGCATCAAAGCCCGTGGTGAGTACGGATACATTCACCAGATACTTTAACTGCCGCTGCTTAAAGCGCTGGATCAGCAGATCCCGCTCATTCTGATCGGTCGCACCGGTAATCAAGGCGGTCTGGTGTTCCGGCAGATAGCCGGTGATCTCCCGCGCATGATCCACTGTTGCCGCAAAAATCATCACCGCCTGACGCTCAACCGCCAGCTCCATCACCTGTTCAATGATGGCGCGAGTTACACGCTTGTGCTTGCTCAGCAGTTGGTTGACGTCCTTTTCGGCGTATTCGCCAAAGCGGTTCTGAGACAGCGCAGAGAAATCGTATTGTGCGACCGCCGCGTCGACCAACTCGGGTTTGGTGAGGTACCCCCGATTAATCATATAACTCAACGGCAGTTCATAAATGCAGTGCTGAAAGGGCTTGGCCTGCTCTTCAACACCTTCACTACGGCCACGGACAAAGCCCCGGTAGTGATAGCGATAGATCCAGCCCATGGCCAAACGATAGGGGGTGGCGGTTAGCCCGAGCACTTTGAGGGCATCATTCTGCTGTTTGAGCAGCTCGATAATTCGCTGATACTGACTGCTGTCATCCTCACTGACCCGATGGCACTCATCGATGATGAGCAGCGAGTATTCATCCCTGAACTGATCCAGATTGGCGGATACAGACTGCACGCTGGCGAAGGTGACCTGATACCGGTTTTCCTTCTGCTTTAACCCCGCAGAAAAGATGCCGGCCGTTAACCCATAACTCTCGTATTTGGCGTGATTCTGCTCAACCAGCTCTTTTACGTGGGTCAGCACCAGAATTTTACGCCGTGCAAGGCGGGCCAACTCCGCAATGACCAGACTCTTACCCGCACCGGTCGGCAGCACAATTACCGCAGTAATCATCCGATTTGCGGAAATGGTTCAGCGTGGCATCGACGGCTTCTTGCTGGTAAGGCCGGAGTTTGAAGGGAGCGTTCATTTAGCAGCGCATCATCTTATCGGGATGAGAAGACGGCAATACTAGCAAATTCCGGCGCCATAACGCCGGGCCAAAACTAAACCTGCCTCGGAAAACCACGTTAACTCTCATGGATTCAAAAAAGGAAACCGACCCTGGATCATAACCAGCTACATATGCTTATAGATAAATGTTATAAAGCACTCTAACTCTATAATATTGTTAGGATGACATAAAAATGAGGACGATCTTGGCGTTTACCCTGGCTTCCACGTTGATGGCTGGTTGCGGGGGTAGCAGTGACAGCAGCGATCAGGGAACAAACAGCTCTGGAACAGGTTCGGAGTCGGATTCCTCTCAGGGTGGGAATGACAACGATTCCACCAACCCGACCGGCGAAGCAACCGTGCTTGAAGGCACCTGGAGAAAGCAATGCGGGCCAGTTGCTGGCCAGGAGCATTCCGATATTGTGACCTTGACCTTTACCGGCAACACTTTTACCAGCGATATCGAGAACTACCTTGATGCCGGCTGCAATGTCCCATATGCCGAGGCGCCAAACCCCACCGCGTCGGGAACCTTTGTATTAGGCGAGGACGTAATGCTGAGCAGTGGCGTCACAGCGACCGAACTCGATAGCCATATCACCCAGTTCGACGGCGCGCCATTCGACATCGACGAATACAACGTCATTTACATTCAAGGCGACATTCTCTACACCGGCGAAGGTGAGGCCGATTCACCGCAACAGCGACCAACCAGCCTGGACTACAACCGCCCCTTTGATCGTGTGAACTAGGCGCCGTCCTCCTCCGAAAGCAGAAGAGGTCTTGCAGGTGGGCGATAGTTCGCGTGCAAGGCCTGGGTCCATGAAGGGCCTGATTGATTGACCCGGGAGGGTTAGATTCTGTTTTTAAAAGACCAATACTGGGCTGATCAAAATTAAATCGAGCTGATGCCTTTAGCGTGATACCAGTACACAAGGAGCCCCAATGCCTTACCAGTTTGACGACCTCAAGAAGAGCTGCCCAGCCGAATGGCGTGCCTACATCGAGCACCGCTTTGTGCGGGAGCTGGGAGAGGCCTCACTGGCGCCGGAGGCATTCCAGCATTATCTCAAACAGGACTATCTGTTCCTGATCCAGTTTGCCCGCGCTTTTGCCCTGGCCGCCTACAAAAGCCCGACCCTGTCGGACCTCCGTCAAGCCAAGGACGGGTTGCAAGCGATTGTGGATACCGAGCTGGATTTGCACATCGGTTACTGCAACGAATGGGGGATCTCAGAGCAGGAACTGGCCGACCTTCCAGAAGCCCGCGCCACCCTCGCCTACACCCGCTACGTACTCGATACTGGCAACCGCGGCGACCTGCTGGATCTGCACGTTGCCCTGTCTCCCTGCATGGTGGGCTATGGCGAGATTGCCAACTGGCTGAACCACCACACAGACACCATTCGAGGCAAAGCTAACCCCTATGATGCCTGGATAGCCATGTATGAAAGCGATGAATTCCAGGACGCCATGCAGGCAGAGATTCACTGGTTAAATGAACGACTGGCCGACGTCGCCCCTGCCCGGTTCGAGCAACTGACCCGAATATTCCGGGACGCCACTCGACTGGAAATCGACTTTTGGAATATGGGGCTGAACCTGAGTGACTGAGCCGGTTGTCGCGGTTCGAAAGCGAGTGATTTCCGGAAGGTCTGGCTGAGACCGGGTAGGCTTGATCATCAAAACGAAGGTGCAAAACTGGGGCAAAAGGCGAGACCTGACCCCGGCACATTGCTTTAACGCTGTAGCTCCACCTCTATCGTTGTGCTAACGTTTTCAGCGTTTTTATATGGATATCAAAATTATTGCCAAAAGGAGTTTGGCGTGAATCATGATGAACGCGAGTACGTTGCGACTGCGATTAACTATTTCTGGGGCGATGGCACAACGACGCCACATGCCGTCAACCAACAGGCAGCATCAGTCCTCTACGAAGCACTGCAAGAAACCCAACACTGCTCAGCTTCCATGGATCTTGTTCCCCGACCAGTATCAGGCAAACCAAGTCTGTCCTCTATCGTTAAGCAAGTTGCCAAGGTTGGCAAACGAATTGCCATCCGCGACACCCAACAATACGAAATATGCCGCTTACAAGTCGCGAGAAATTATCGTACCGAAATTCAACTTGCGCTGATGGGGCTCTGACATGATCCGCTTTCTGCTAACGGCAACTTGCACTCTGGCCCTCACGGGCTGTGCCACCAACAACAATGTCAAAGTGGTGTATTCGGGCCTGACCTTCCATATCCCGCCAAGCGTTGTCGCCGTAGGTTCTACAGGAGGGGATCAACACTTTCTTGGATTTAAATACAGCCCAACGCCGGGCGAAAAATTTGTCGGTTTCTCGAAAGAGAATGACATTGGGAATGGTGGCTGCGGATATTCCGCCTTTTTCAAGCAGGTACTTCAACTATCGAATACCAACAATTGCGATCAGGCTGCCGTGAAAAGTTTTCATATCGTTTTCAATGTCGGGAGCCAATCCGGCGCTTGGCCAAGCGATCAATACGAAGCGTATTACTTCCCCGGTAAAGACAAAAAGACCTTTGTGTTCCTAGTGCTCGACGATAACAACGCTATCAAAATAGACTCTGATTTCCTTGATAAAGAAAGCATGCGGGCCGTCGTTTCCGAATATCTCACCCACTGAGAGCAAAGGCATTTCAGAACACTTCATTTTTTGGCCTCACAACTATGCGTCAGGCCGGCCCGGCTTGCGGCGTGGGGGTCAAATCGATTTAATTAAGACTGCCAACCGGACGCCCTTTTCCAACCTTCCCGGCCTTGCGCCCAAGAGCCGATTCCACCTTCTCCCTGAATCGTCCGCTGCCTAAGATCTGGCTGGCGGACAGGCACTTGGCGATATCATTTCGGGCTTGCTCTGGCAGACTGAACCTGAACAAGTCCCGGTACGCAATGCTCCTATCAACACCGTTAACTGCCAACGCCTCGAATAGCGAGTGTGGAGAGATCAGGCTGTCGGGTTCGCCCAGCGCATTGAATCGAAAACTACTCCACGGATACTCTTCCGGTTTGCTGACCATACAGGCCGTCACTGGATTCAGCTCGATGTAGCGATAGCAACTCAGGAGATAGCCCTCAGCATCGATCAGACTCCCCTTGTGGCGCCCTTCCCACAATGTGCCGGACCGACGATAGGTTCGATTCACGTACTGAACGTATTGACGACCCACGTGCTGCATGAGCCTTGAAATGCTATCGGTATGCTGGGGCGTAAGCAGAAGGTGAACGTGGTTGGTCATCAGGCAGTAGGCATGGAGCTCTGCGCCGTAGCGTTTCAGCCCCTCACCCAGCACTTGGCGGTAGTAGCGGAAGTCCTCTTCCGCAAAGAAACAGGCATCCCGGTTGTGGCCACGTTGAACCACATGTACAGGAACGCCCGGTAGATACATTCGTGTCTTCCGCGGCATATTCCAAATCCGTTTGGCTTGGTGTCGAGCCTATCCTTTGGCTCCCACGGGGATTGTAACTGAACGGACTCCGAAGACCGAATTGCTCAAAATTAAATCGATCTGACCCCTTTAATCGGTAGACCCCTTTAATCGATCGAATGTCTCGAGCACCCACAACGCCACGTCTGGCTGGATAAGCATGCTGTTGCGGTCGAAGGGGTTGAGCGGGACCTCCTCAGGCGTCATGAGCGCCACCGCTGCCAGCCCTTGGGCATCAGCAGACCAGAGCCACGTGCGGTGAGCCATAGGCGACGCAGCAAGCACACCAGCAAACAGAAGCCCGCCCAATATCAGCCCGAAGCGCTTTCCGAATACACCGCTCATAGTCGACCCATATGCTGCACAATACCCAAATTGGGAAAAAGTTTACCCGTTATGGGTATTAGCTCGTTTGTAGTGGTCCAATGATTCCGGACACCAACGTAGGTGGTAATATC
>TARA_R100001440_G_scaffold35191_2_pt1 | contig 23811 bp, 33 predicted proteins | sample TARA_R100001440 | Tara Oceans TARA_R100001440 (sample SAMEA2622112) | marine metagenome | biome: marine biome (ENVO:00000447); feature: surface water layer (ENVO:00002042); material: "saline water (ENVO:00002010), including plankton (ENVO:xxxxxxxx)" | depth 5 m
TTCTACCGGCTTGACAGGTTCTCCTGATGGAGTCCTTTCACCAACATTCTTTACTGGTGGCAGTTCCATTGGAGGCGGTATTTCTCTGCCTACTGGCAAATCCTTTATATCAGGTAATGTAGGTGCTAGAATATTGGCTTTGCGTGAGTCCATCAAGTCTGCTAACATCTGTGTGCCTTCTCTTAGACCGATTATTTTATTCCGCATTTTTTGTTTCACATTTTCTACTAATTCATCGTATTTTGCATTTAATTTCGCATTATATTCTTTTTTATCCATCACGCCAGATGAATCTTGGCTTGTTGTATCATCATTAAGTTTTGGAGGGGGCGGTGGGCCTTGCCCAAATCCAGCAGGATCTATCATATTAGAATCAATTATATCATTCAATGGATCATCGTAATTTGGGGGAGAGGAAGCAGTTTCCTCCACTGGTTGATTACTAACATGTGATGATTCGCCAGGGGCTGGTAACATAGGAACCTGTTTCGGTTCCGCTAACGCTCGGCTTTCATCAAAAAGGGTCGATTCATCATCCTCCGTAGTAACGTCATCAGCAAAGTTATTAGGTGAATCCGATGGATTGGTGCTTGGAGGCGCAGAAGCAACTTCAGGAATGAATGTCCTTACATTTGCCCCCATAGGTGCAAGCGTGGAGGCTAAACGCTCATTTCCCCTCTGAAATCTTTGTTGGGCCTTTTGCCTACGGCCATCTCGAAATGCTTTATTGTAAATAAAATCAATTGCTGCATTACGCTCAGACAAGTTATCATCTCCTTCTTAGATTAACAGTAGTGTTTTGCTCTTGAACACCTTTTTTGATAGAAAGCATATCAGCATAAGCAGATAATTTAGAATCTAAAGAAGTCATTACAGGGGCCATCCCCATTGCTCTTTGATTCATACGATTCTGTGCTGATTGGTAATTTTTAGTTTGCTGTGCTGATTGTTCGTTTGCCCTACGTCTTGCTGTTCCACCTGTGCTACCAATATTTCTAGTCAAACCAAAAGTTAGAGCATCTGCCAATTTTCCTGCACCAGAACGATTTTGAAGATAAGTTTGTTGATTTGCACCTTTTCCTTGTTGGAGAGTTTGCATATCCTGTCCTGCTTGGAATTGTTGAGCCATTGATTGAATTTGAGGGTTTACTGTTGCTGCTTGTGGCATTTGTTGATTCATTTGTTGATTTGTTTGTTGCACTTTCTCATCCATAGTTGCTGGTGCTGGTGCTGCTGCTGCTGGTTCTGGTGCTGCCGGTGCTGGTGCTGCCGGTGCTGGTGCTGCCGGTGCTGGTGCTGCTGCTGGTGCTGCTGCTGGTGCTGCCGGTGTTGGTGCTGCTGGTGCATTTGCCTCGACCTGTTGTTGTCCGATTTCTGTAAATGTTTGCTTGCCAGCCCCTATATTTGCTGTTCCCCCCATTGCCGGTGCTTCTGAACTCAATACGTTAATGCCACCTTTCGATTGAATTGCATCAGTTGTTCTGTTTCTCGCAATTTGTTGCTTTCTAGCCTTTTCTGCTTCAACTTGTTTGTTGTATTCATCCTTTGACATTCCAGTTTTCTTCCGATGCAACATTCCCCCAACACCTGGAATGTATGATGTTATACCGCCACCTGGAAGTTGTGACATACCTAAGACTTTGACAATATCATCATCCGAATATCCTTGCTGAACTAATCTTGCTCTCAATACTAAATCATCACTCATTAAAAATCACCTTCACATACTGCACGTCTTGATGTGTCAATCCAAAAGATTTCGCTATACTCTCCCAATCGCCTCGGCTATGGAATATGGAAATTATATCAGAGTTTGGTCTATTCATTCTTTGAGCGACCATTGATACATCATTTATCGAAGCAATGGATGATGATTTTCTAACACTATTTGGTTGATATAGTGGAGAGTAAGGGAGTGCTGACTTAGCGAGTTCTAACTGAACATTTTCAAGCATTTCCTTCAATACATCTGATGCTTCAGCATCTTCAGATTTGCGATAACTAGGGAATAATGTTTCATACGCATAACCAAGTCTAGTCATTAGGTTATCCAAAAAGCCTCGCCCCGTATTTTGAGAGGGAGGAACATTTGAGGGATAAGTGTTTAGGGTCTGCATAGGGGGCGGAGGCGGTTTTTCTGCAACCGGAACCGGAATCGCACCTGTTACACTTGGGTTGGGCGGAGGTGGCGGTGGATCTGCACGAACAGGAACAGGAGGGGGTAATGATACAGCCTCTTGAATAGGAGTAGTAGGAGGGGGAGGGGCTGCTAACGGTGCAGGAGTTGGACTATCCTGAGCCAAAGGCTCTGCTGGCTCGACTGGGGATGTTATTGCTGAGTCTCTAGGCATAATTGCCTCTCCAGCCCACTCAGGGGGCTTTCCGCCAGCCATCAATTCATCTCGCTTTGCAGCCATCAATTTTTCAGCACGATTCATTCCCACACCGTCATATTTTCCAGAATAAGCATTTTCATGAACTCGCCTTGATGTTTCTTCATCCCACCCGTAGTGTTCCTCATACATTGAAAGCATTTTTTTGCTTGGATTCTCATTGTGATAATACGAATGCCCAGTTGTGTTGTTGATAGCATGGTTTCTCATATTGGGGTGAATAAAGTTCATTAAATTACCATAAGAATCTGCTTGATTGAATCTTTCATCAGTGGCTCTAGCCTCCATTGCCGCATCTGAGAAGTTTCCTATTTGTAACCCATCGCTATGAGAATTACCCGCAAACTGGTTAAACTCCGGTAGATTTCTCAATGCTTGTAAAGCCATACCTTGAAGCATTTCAGGATTAGCATTTGGGTATCTTTGTTTTATTCCTTGAACAGTCAAAGCAAACTTAGACCTTAAATTATTATCTCGAATATAGATTGTATCTCCGTGTAATAGCCCAGGTTTAATTTCATCGGATGCTTTTGGAACTCCTTTCAAATCAATACCCATCTGCTCTGCTCTTTCACGCCTCAATGCTGTTAAGCCGTTATGATATGGCCTTGCATATGCTTCCGGCTTACCATTCAATTTACTGACATATTGAGTAATCAAAGCACCTTGACTGTTGAAATCTCCTTCGCCTTTTCTACCTAAAACTGGAGTTCTCCAAGCGGCTACTGCAACATAATTTCCCATATCTTTTTCAAAAGCCAACGGTATTTGCCTTGTTGGAATTCCGCTTTGTGCAGATCTTTCAGCATTAATCATGTTCTGTCTTTTGATAGAATTATTGATTTCCTCTGCACCTGCATTGACCGCTTTTTGAAAAGTTTGATGCCACAGAGTAGGATTTGCTGCCTCTCCAGCATTTAGAATATCTCTATCTTGATCTGTCAGCCCTCCTAAATGTAAATCAAATGCAAGTTTAACAGCGTCTGCTTCAACACCTGCAAAACTATCATGGTTGAGATCGTGATGCGAGTTGATTAAAGACGCATAACCTTCTTCAACATTATTACTACCTAGAAAAGCATTGATGTAGTCATGTATATTGAAAACACCATGCCCTTTACGAATCAGATAGTTTTCTAAAACAATCAACGGCATGACAATCACTTCTTGCCTATAAGACCCATCTCCTGTGCTAAAGCCATATCAACAAAACGGAATGCTTTTTCTTCCTCATTTGTTTTTGTTGCACCAGTTGGTGCAGACGATTCATGACCGCTAACAACCGCACCTACTTTTCCTGCATTATCTAATTCAGGGGTAGCCTTTGTCAATTTGTTAAGCCGTTGAAGTAATTTCTCAATCTTACGCTTCATAGCCATAAACTCAGACCTTGAAATGTTAGGTTTTGATTTGGAAACATTGATACCGTATTCAGAGTTCTTAGGGTCAAAATCTTCTTCTGCTGCTTGCGCCATTAATTTTGCTGCTTGCATTCGCTTTAATCTCTCAAGTAATTTAGGGTCACGTGGCATACCTGCATTCATGGTAGGTGGATTAGGAGTTACTGAAAGGACTCCATCAAGTGAGCCTTCTTTTGGCAAACGGGGATTCATTTTAGCAACTAACGGGTCGTTAATGCCTAAAGGATCACCAACTGCACCTCTTGAAAATTTAGATGTTGATGTTCCCATTCTACTCACTGAGGGCATTCTAGTGCCGGTTCCAATAGTGCCTCCAAGTATTGAACGGCCTTTTGTTCCCATGCCTCTAGTGTCTGCGTGATGTGATAATCTTAAAGCCCTCGGAACTGAACCAACCTGCCTTCTCATTCTCTCATTTGCTTTTTTGCGTTCCCATGCAACGGGGTCACGTAACCGCAAAGGTATCGCTTCATTTCGACCAGACCCTATTCTTTTAACTGCTTCACTATGGATATTAGGATGGAATGCTTGTTTTTTTGAACCACGATCAACATCTAAAGCAACACTACTCGCCCTCCTTTTAGATGCTGACTTTATTTGACGACCCCCACGTGCGCCCTTCTTCTGAGTCTTACCTTTGCGTCTTTTTGACCTCTTTCGTTTGGCCTTTGATTTACGCTCATCCTCATCGGATTCTTCCTCATCATACATCCTACGACCTTTGTAACGCCTTTTTGCTTTTAGAACGCTATCCCAAGCGTAAGTAAATGAGTCCTCACTTGCAGTAAATTCTGGATATTTAGATGTGTCACCAAACCTTGGGTCGTATTGCTCATTTGGGTCGGGGTTAAAATCTATTTCACGCACAGGTTTAGGAACTAAATTTCTCCTAACCTTTGCCTCAACTTTGTCTTGAATTTCTGGATCGCACACAACGCATAATTCCTTTCCTCTTGCATATCTAGCGATTCCCATTTTATAACCACAGTTTTTACATGTAGGAAGTTCAGGCGAGCCTCCTTCTTCTGCTTTACCTAACATCGCTGGAACTAGAGTATTACTCATACCGTATCTGACATTCGGCCCCTCTGTTCTAACAGAACCAGCATTCATTCCATTCGATAAACCAATTCCATTTCTGTTCAAATCAAGTCCAATACCTGCTTCAAGCATAGTCTGTTCCTGTTCAAACTGTGGTGATCTTCCTAATACATCATCAATCTTCTGTGGTTTGATACTAACGTGAGGTATTTTTGCAGCCAATTCACTTAACGCTCTCTCCCTTCGCTTTTTAGGGTCTGCTTGATCACGACTACGACCATCCTCTGGAGTTTCACGACCATGATGTGAAAGACCATCACTATCCTCATTAGGGTTAATGTCATGGTCTAAAACTTCACGTGGATTGAAACCTCCCATCATTTCTTGAGTTCGTGGAGTCCAAATAAGGGGTTCTCTAGGATTGCTAACTACCATCTTTTAACCTCCTACGAATTGAGCGATACGCTGTATCAATTTCACTTGCTAAAGTCATATACCATTGTGCTAACGAAGGAACACGTGCATAAGATTTTGACATTGGCAACATTTTTTGTTTTAAGTCAGTAATTATCTGTGTGCCATCTAACAAAGATATACACTCAGCATTTGGTTTATGTTTTAATATCTTCAAATCACTAATCAAAAGTCTTGTAACTATTAGCGAACCTAGTATGTCTGCAACTATGCTTTCGGGATATTCTAAATGTTCTTCAACCGCTTCAGCCCAACGCTTTACAACTACATCAACAGAATTAGTGTATGCTAACAAATCATCTATACTCCACAAATCTTTTGCTTTGTTATTAGATAAAATACTATGATGAGTAGGCAAATCTTTGAGCATCAACTGATGAACTGTTCTCAACTCATCACCCCCGATGCAACAAGACGCTTTTTTAATTCAGCCCATTCTTGGGGTGATTTTTCAGAATAAAATTGTTGTAATACGTTTAGAATAGAAACCGATTGTTTATCTTCAATGGTTTCTGCCTTCTCCATCCATTTTGCTAACTCAACTAAAGTATCTCGAACTTCACGATGAACCTTCAATGCAGTTTCAACATCACGCATTTCAACAACCTCTTGTTCATCATCAAATTGATTTTCAACATGATCGAGAACTCTCCCTAATAATTTATCTAAACGGTTCATATTAGTTTCAACACGACTTAACGACTCATGAACTGTTTTCATAGCATTAGGTAAGGCTTGAATATCTACATGTTGTTGAATGATTGGTTTTGTATGTTTTTCCATGTGATTTGACACTGTGCTACTAGCAATACCTAACTCAACAGCGAAATCATCTATACCTGCTCTACCTTCTAAAATGGCTGCTTCAATATCTGCACGATTTGGATCTGTGCATATAGGGCATGAAGAATTACTGTTATTGTAATATTCTCCAGAATGCCTCCGCATGTGTCTGTGAGTTGTTCCTTCAGCCCATTGATGTTGCCTATCACAGTCTTGAACATCTAATGAACCTTCTAGGATTTTTTGTTCGAGTAAATCTCTTTCAGGGTGCTGGCAAAACGGACAGTTTTTGCGTGTCTGCCGACCAGCCATAAATTACCGCATCCTTCTTGACTTAATTGGCTTTGTCATAGTTTCTATGGGTATAACACAAGTTATTTTCATCTAAATTACCTTGCCGCTTACACCTTTTACCAGATTTTGTAATCGCAATACAAGTTTCTTTTTGCTCTTTCTTTTTGCCTAATATTATCTTAATATCATCAAAATCAAAATCACCATCACCGTCTTGATCAAATTTAGTCAGCAAAGGACTATACGGTAGAGGATTAAACCGCCTCATTCCCGATGAGGCTACCGAAAAGAGGCAAATTGTCTAACTGCTATCCCAAAGGTAAAAATTAATCCAAAAGCACCCATCAGAACTTGTGTTGATGAAAGTGAAGAACCTCTCCAAACAAGCATAACAAACATGGCAAGCATAAATGAAATAATAAAAATCATTGTAGCACTTTCAACTAACATTTTGTTTGGACTCATAATCATGCCTGTGGCATTGTAGATATTTGCTTGCTCTGGTTGTTTATCTCTGGCATTCATAAGACCGCAGCCCCCATTCCTACTTTTGCAGCAGTTTGACCAAAGCCGCCCTGTTGCTGGACTTGATTTCCAAGCACATTACCTAGCAACGCACCAAAGAACCCTGGTTGCGTTTGAGGATTCATTGACATCCCCATATTATGTGCTTGTAAAAACATCTGCCTTTGGTTTGCATTGTTAGCAAGAGTTTGTTGTGCAGAAGATTGTAGTTTTGTCATTGTCAAACCTAGATTTTCAGGAGACAGTGTATTTATTGACGCTGGTAATGATGATTGGTCAAGTGTAATTTTACCATCTTCCGCTTGTGTAAAGGTGATACTGGTAAAGAATTCTTTGATAGATAATCGAACTACCTCTCCAACCAAATCCATAAGCAAACCTATATTTTGTGAAACAATAAATTGAGCAACTGGGTCATTTAATTCAAGCAAACGGGCAGTAGCAGTAATTGGATCGTTTGCCATTTGTTGCATCATTGGGTTTTGGGCTGCTTGCATACCCAAAATGCCATTATCCATGCTCATTCCGTTTGTTTGACTCAGATTTTGCGTTGGAGAGCCAAATTGTGTGCTTGTATTGTCATTTTTGCTAAACCAGCCCATATTATCACCTACTGTTGTTGAATTGTAGCCTCTTGTTGTGGCAAAGCCTGTGCGTTCATAGCAGTTTGCATAGAAATGCCGTTTGCCATAGCATTTCTTTGTGCCATTTGTGATTCTGCTTGTAATGCTCTCAAATCAAAAGTGACTTGCACAATATCTACTACTCCAGTTACAGGATTTGGCAATTGTGTTAATTGAACACCTTTGCTATGTTGTGCATCTTTGTGAACCATAGCAAAAAATGGCTCATACTTTAACAATGATTCTGCTGTGCTTCTATTTTTAGGAGAGTTACCTTTCATCAAAGCACTCATTCCAGGTATTTTGGTAAATTTAGTTCCTTTTGAAGCAATGCGACTAAATCCTTCTTCTGCCATTTCATGCTCTTGAATTAAAGATTTTAGAGTATGATAAATGTGAAGATGTGCAGGACATAGAGAACTGTTCATTTCATCACCGTGATCGCCATGAGTCCTTGCCAATGGCTTTCTAGCGTTTCCAGTTTCTTCATCGAACCAATAAATATCTGCTAAGGAAAGTCCGGTGCTTTCGTCAACAATATGTGCATAAGCGTTATCGCCCTCTAAAAATCTGCGAATATCGACTCCGCAGCAAGCACATTCATGCGCTGCATTGTAGCGGTATATTTTGAAAAATCCTAAATTATAATTTGGTGGCCTCAAAGCCTTTCTCAGCATCTTGATATTTTGCTTTCTAGCCTTCTTAGGATTTTTAGGATTAGATTTCAACTGTATTTCAACAGTAGGCATAAGTTGTTCTTCACCTATATCTCCAGTTGAACCAGCACTTGCCATCTCCGCACGTTGTTGAGATTTCAATAACTCATATGAAATGCCAGTTTGCTGTGATACCAACTTTAATTGCTCATCATCAAGTCCTTGTAATTTTAGACCTCTTTGATATGGCAAATATGACATCGGATTTAGAACTTGGGGATTCCACGCCATTAACCCTGCCATGCCTAACACCCCCATAAGCGTTATCCTACAAAGAATCCAATAATGCAATTAAACTCTTTTCAACATTAATTCCATGTTGAGATGACATTGCCATTACTTCTGCACGAATACCTGCTTTTCTCAACCGTTTTAACGAATCTCTAAATGGTGCAACGATAGGATGCTCTTTCTGCAAACCTAAAGACCACAACGCTTCAGCACGTTCATCCCACCATATATCCATTTTATTTATCATCAAACAAAATAAGCGTGGAACATATTTTTTAGAATTTTTCTTTGCCTTTCTGGAGATTTTTTTGCTGATGTCTTTTTTTACTATGTTATCAACCAAATATGACAAACTAGCAGAAGCATCCATAGCAAACTGTCGTGATGTCATTGCCCTATGATCAACCATGAACATTACCAATTCAACATTTCTACCAAACATATCATCTATCCAAAGATTACGAAACATCACATCTCCTGCAATATCTGTTGTAGTAATTGGCTTTTTGACCTTGACTAAACGAACCTGTTTTCTGGTTTCAGAGGGATTTTTATAACCAGTTGCTGTTTTACTTTTAGGATGTGCAGTTCTCAAATGAAAAGGTATAGGATCAATATCTCCTGGCACAGTGAGATACTGATCTAAAGTTGTTTTACCAACCATTGATGGGCCATAAATGCCTACTCGAAAAGGCCGTAATATTCTGTAAAGTGAGTAAAGTGCAGACGCTGATGCCATTAGCATATGCCCTGCAATCAAGGCAGACAAAGAGTTACCCCCTTCAGTTTCCTATGCTTGTTATAAAAGTCCATACATCTGAAGGTGATATTCCTAAGATTTCTAGTCCAAATAAAATTCCAAATGTCAAAGCGATTCCTCCAATTAGTGCAGTAATTGTTCTTACCCATCCAGCAACCCTCTCCATTTTTCTTTCATATGCGTTTTCTGCTAATATTTGCGACATTGCTTCCGTTTGTCGCTCTTGTGCAGTTGAGAACGGCCACATCTAGTTCACCCCAAAGTGAAATCAATCTTCATCTTTGCTATCATTAGGCAAACCGAACTGTTGTTTCCCATAAGGGTTTTGCTGGCCGTTATTTCGCCAATACTGCTCTTTTGTTGCCCTTCGCTGTTGTAATCTTTGTTGCTGCCTATACCATTTATCAATTTGATTTTCCCTAGAGAATTCTGCTCGCATAGCCAAAGAATCACGAATGCCACCCACATGAAACAACACCATTGAAGTGCAAAGGAAGCCAAATGCAATCAAACCATATTGTAATCCCATTTCTCCAGCACCAGCGTTAGGCAGATACCATCCCATATGAGATACTGCAACTGAAATACCAGTCAAAAGTGCTTGCCATAGCAACATTGCTATGAGATTTATGTCTATTCTATTTGTATCTTCGGCCATATAAGGGGGAGGATAAAAGCCTCTTTCCTTTTCATCAGGTTTATTCATCAGTGTTCACCTTGTCTTTGTTTTTGAAGTAAAATGCAAGTGCATGATTTACAAATGAAGATTTAGACTCACGCCCTCTTTCATTCTCCATTTTAGCAAATAGACTATCTTTCATTACAACAGAAACGTGTTTGCCCATCTAGCACCTCCCATGTATAACAAGTATATGAACTATGACAGTATAAACAACATCAAATACAAGAGGTAAGGTGGCTTTATTATGAGCCAACCTAACTTAATTGAAGCAGTTCATACCCTCCGTTCATATAACATCGCACTAACTGGGATGGCACATGATCCACAGAGCATTTCCTCATGGACTACAAGATATGCAGAAAATGATGGCAAATCTCCAAACTTTTGTCAAGACGCAGCAATTGGTTTGCTCTGTCATTTAGGCAATCCAATATACGCTTACAATAACATAAACAACAATCAACAATCATGGTCTGGCATTTTTGGTAGTGCAGAGCAAGCACTAAATGAAGAAGCAAACTGGCAAGGCGCACAAACATATCAGCACAATCTAACTTCATACGATAGAGTTTTCAGCACAGATATACAATGGATTCAACAATATGCTCAATCTTTACAGTATTCGATGGATATACCGTTTGAATATTTTGTGAATAAGGTAATTGCAGATTTACGCCAGTGTCAAGGTTCATCCGGTGCAGGTAGCATATCACATTCACCAATGACTCATCCTAGTATGCAACAACCTGTGCCTTAGAACAGCCTTTGTTGATTTCTATTATTACCTTGCTGCATTCGTCTTAATGCTTCATTAAAAGAATCTTGAGGAACATTTGCCATAGCCATAAGTTCACCGACTGTTCCTCTTGTTGAAGCCTTTGAACCTGACATATCTTGACGATTTAATTCACGAATGTCAAAACCTGCATCTCGTAACGGATTTACAATTGAAGGACTCATTGAATTAAAAACAACTGTTGGCACACCACGTTCCTTTGCGTCAATAATTTGTTGAAGCAATTTATCTTGCTCTTGCTCGTTAAAGAATCCGTGTGCGCCTTCTTCTCCAAAGTAGGGCGGATCGAAAGTAATGAGGTTTTTATCGGCTTTCATTTGGTCTTTGATGTCGTCATAAAATTGGAATGCGTCACCTGTTCTCCAATCCCAATCTTTCATTGCCTCATGCCAAGGCGAAAAATCATGCGGCCCTATACCGCCTCTAATGGGTGTAGGTCTGAAAGTATTGCCACCAGGTTGTATTCGGCCTTTGTATCTGTTCTTTTCAGGATTATAAAGCCCTGCCTCCATCAATCTATCGAAAAATGCCCCTGCCATCTGTGGGTTTTCTGGCAAATATTTTTTGTCACGTGAAAGCCCTGGAGGTGTTGAATAAGGGTTTTCAAGTGATGGTAATTCCTTAGTTCGACTATAACGAACTAAACTATTGAATCCAGTCAGTTGTAACATGTAAAATAATTCGGCCATTCTATCATAATCTTCCTGTGTTGCAGTTTGATTTGCGGCTTTTTCTCTAAGTGCGTTATATTGATTACGGAGATTGTAATAATGTGCTGGCACAAATGCTTCTTTTCCTTCACCAAATTGACTCATCAATTCAGGAGTCATTGTTCCAATATCAATATCCCCCAAAGTAGGATGTGGCATTATAATTGATTCCCCTTCTGCAACATTGTAATCACTAGGATTTATTTGAAACGGTTCACGGATGATTCTACGCATTAAATTGCCAATATCTGGATTTATGTCATTGATGATGGCTCTTGACGGCTTAAATCCTAATGACAAACCTCCACCCCCCCCAAATGTCTCAATCATTTCACGATCTCCAAGGGTATCTCTTAAAGCAGCCATGATGTTTGAATACATTGGATTATTTTTTACACCTTGAAGCCTAAATGCAGTAGGTAAAGCCCTCCTTCTTCCGAACTTTCCAGCAGAGGGATGCGGCATCTTCTGAATGCTAAAGTCATCCCTTATTTCAAGGGTCTTTATTAGATTTGTAACAATATCCTCAGTCATATCATTACCTCAATCCTTACGCACTTTGTTATGCAACCTCTCAAGAGTTTCACTTAATTTAACAGGTGTTCTTGGAGATTGTTTTCTCTGAGGCTCATTCCCCTTTGCTCTCGCAATCATTCTTTGCATGGTTTTATTTTCAGTAGGATTAATCGGTTTTTGTCGCATGTCTTTACGGGTTTTTTTAGTCTTTTCGTATTGAGCCATGTTCTCATCAATAACATCTTCTAACTCTCTTTCACGATTAGGATCTGTCATAGATTTTACTATGGCTGACCATACTTGTTCAAAGCATTCGCTACCAGCCATATAACCGGCATACTTATTTCAAATATCAATTTGACCCTTCAAAACTGGTCAAAAAGTGTCTTTTGTGCGTTTGAACCAAATGCGCCACGCCCTATTGCTCTTGAAACAGCAGGTGAAACTACATTGCCAATCATCTGATTTATTGCTTTAATTGGTTTTCCAGATGATGCTTTGTAAGTAGGTGCTGACAAAGCAGATGAAATATCATAATCCGGTCTAAATCCTTGAACCATCATCACTTCTTCCGGTGTCAAATAACGATTATACATATGAGATGGTAGATTATGCGTTATGCCTGTGAATGTTGAATCTAAAGGCTTTCTATGTATGAATGCAGTTCCAGGGCCTCCCTCTTGACTAGGATGGTTTGCTTTTACATTCATCCAGCCCTTTCCTTTACCTTTGCCTGGATTAATGCCTCCTGATTGCGAAACAAAACCTTGACTCATAAGATAATCTCTAACTTCTGGACTAATTTTACCTTCTGAGACTATCTGATTTAGAAATGCCAATTTGTTTGCTTGGTTTGCCCGTTCTTCATCTGCTAAATGTGGCAAAAAATCAAGTATTGACGGGCCTTCTTCTCTGCCCGCTATTGGTTTTGTGCCATACTTGTAATGTGTTGGTTCAGCAGTAAATCCTTCGCCTATGAATGTTCTACCTCTTGTTGTTGGAACTCCAAAATCAATTGCATCCAATTTGGGTTGATTTTTCAAAAGATTCATGACCCGATGTTGGAATGGTTTGCTAACATATTTATCTAACAAATGCGGATTTTCTTTGATAAACTGTGCAACGGCTGGTGCTTCTTCAAGTGACCATGAATTAAGATTAATGTCGGGATGCTTTATCATCTGTTCAGCCGTGTAAAGGGCATTTCCAATCATAGGAAAGGCAGCCAATTTGCTTTCATAAATTTCTTCCTCTGTTTTTCCTGCTGGCCCTGTTCTCCTTTGAGCCAGTGTAAAGGCTTGACATGGAGGGGAGGCGTGGTAATGAATAGGTCTGCCTTGAGATAGATCTGCATATCTTTCTACTAAATCGTCAGGATGAAGTTGCCCCTGTTCAGTTCCAATATACCCTTGAATAACCTCTCCTTCTTGATTTGCTGCTCTTACTTGATTAGCAGCATTCCAAGCATCTACTGATGCAATGGTTGGTATGCCCATACTTGCGAATCCTTCATCAAAACCGCCCATTCCAGCATATTCAGCAATTAGCCCTACATCATCTCTCATAGGGTATCTAGGAAATCTTGACTCAAAATTAGCCCTCATATCTTCTATATCATAAGAAGGTAACATTTTTGCCAGCATAAGCGAAAATGCTTCATTGAATAAAGCCTCGCTCATGATTGTTGGAAACAGTTACCAGATAAGAACTTATCTAAACTAACAAGTGGTTGGAGAGTCTTTAATAAGATAAGGAATAAAGCAATAACTGGCGAGCAAACAACCTCCTGTCAATTTTAGGCTTTAACTTTCACAAAACATATCGAATATTTGGGCATTCGATAAATACCTTGTTTGCTTCGCCACCTATCTTCATCCAGTAGTCAATACCCTGTTCTCCACACAGGTTTTTTATCAACCGTTACATATTGCGGATTGTCCGAATATGGTTCAATGGATTCCATTACAGCCCTCAAACCATCCATGTCGTTTGGTATTTCATCCAAAATATCGAGAACACTAGAGGCTGGCAATTGAATGTTGAACTTGTCAAGATTTTCTTGATAGGCTTGACCTGGATTCGCTGATGAAGAAGGCCACCAATCATACGGTGGAGGCATACCCATATCAGTATCAAACAAACGCCAATTCCCTGTCTGATCACGACCCCAATTAGCACTTACTCTATCGCCAAATATATGATTCATTGGAATATCTGCAATTCCTAAAGTTGGCCGCCCTAGTTCACCAAACCCACCATAAGCATGAGTTTCGAGAATTGGCTGAATAATATACTCATCATCTACATTAAATTCAGATACTACGGGGAAACCAAGACTTTCTAACAATTCAGTCATGTAGTAACCATCTCCATCATAATCACCAAACCTGCTTGCTAAATTGTCTTTAGAGTGTTGCATGTGGGGTAATTTAACAACAAATCTTCTATCACTTGGATGAATAAAGGTGCTTAATGAGCCACCTTGCCCCATCATATCATCCATTATAGAATCCTCGCTTAACAACTTTTGACGCTCACTCATAGAAAGTTCTGGCAAATTACTAGCAACATCTCTCCAATTTGGAGTATATTCTTTGACAAGATTCCAAGCGGTGTCGAAGGCGGTCATATCCAATCATCCTCCGAATATCCCGCTTCTTTGGCTGCTTTTCGTTGCCAATCCTCTAAATCCTCCCATTCGCCAAGCATTTCAACCATGCTATCGTCATAAGAAAGTGCCTCCATGAAATCATCGTATTCGGCAGTTCTAAACACATCGGCATCCATCTCATAGGTTGGTGGTTTGGGGTTAAACCTCTCAAGTGATTCATTATCCCTGTAAGCCCTCAAACGATTAAGAGCGTCTTTTGCGTGTTGCCCTCTTTGTTCAGGGGTGAATAATTCGCCTGTTGTTCCGCCCATAACCCCCTCATATCGTCTTTCATCAATGTATTCTTGAAGCAATTCAATAACTCGATCATGCGACAAACGTTCACCCATATTCTCATCATCCATAACACCAATACCAGGGCTATATGGATCTTCTTGCATTGCGTATTCGTATTCTTCAAAATCGCTTGGGTCAATGATTCTGATGCTCGGTATTGTTCTTCGCATTGGTGGAGAGGATTTTCCTTCTGTATTTCTTCGCCCTCTAAAATCAGCGTAGGGAATGGCTGAACCATACAAAGCATAATGCAAAGCAACATCAAGGTCATTTGAATAATAGCGTGGGTCATCTCTAAAATCCCCACCGCTATACAACATCTCATCATCAGTAATCTCCCTTATTCGGCCACGATCCGAATAAACATCAATGGGTGCTTTCATCAATTGCCAAGCGGTGTCGAAGGCGGTCATTCTAAACCACGCATCCTATCTTCATACATTCTAAAATCAACTTCACTTGCCGAACCATCAAAAGGATTGATTTCATTTTTGTCTTGCCGCAATGCGTCTTGTAAATCAAATGGCTTACCATCTCCAAATAGACCTGCTATTCCCATCGCATCATTTATTCGCTTATCCACAAAGGGATGAATACAACGACTACAATGATTTGGAATACCCTCAACAATGTTATTGATTTCACTAAAACACTCCCTGCATTGAGAGGGATAATTCACGCTTGGATCTGGGTCAAGTGAACCATCATCAATCATCAAAGCCAAATGCCTGTTCATCTCGGCAATTTCTTGAATCTCCTTTTTTGAAAAAAAGCGTCTATGGCCTGTTTGCATTTTTACAATAGCCCAAGCGATGTCGAAGGCGTTCATTCAACCAACCTCTCTATCCGTTCAATTGTGCTTGGTTCAGCAAACACCCTTTCAATCCCGCTTTGGTCTATGTAAAAGAGGGGTAAAGAAGGTAATTTATGAAAGGAAGCCGCATAATCGTCTGCAATATGCAAATGTTCGCCATATCCCAACCCCTGTTCTAATGCGGCTAAATCACTTGCCGATACATTGTTTGCTAAATCATCATAGGTTGTTTCAATTGAATTATCAATGATATAATGCAAAACTTCCACATCGTCAAAACCATTAACACAATTCCCGTAATACGGCAAGCCTTCTTTCAACAAAGACCAAGCGGTGTCGAAGGCGGTCATTCACGCATCACCCGCCTTTCAATTTCTTCAAGACTCAATTCTGGCGAATATCCCGTTTCATCTGGATCGTCATCGTATGAGGCCAACCTTCGTTTAACTTCACTTCTTGGCAGTTGAGGATCCATGCGCTCATATTCTCCATCAACGATAGCCTCCATGCGACCATAAGTGATTGGTTCAGTTGGGGCTATCTCGCTTTCAAAAACAAGTCGCAAAAATTGAGGCGGAATGACGACATTTGATTTGTAGGCATTCCAGTCTTTGTTGTGCCTAAGCGGAAAAGACGGGTCAATCTCAATAATCACAGGGCGACCCGATTTTGAGTCAAAGGTTTTGTCCGATGTTGCGGTAGTCCAGTTCCCTGTAATTCTGCCTTCATCTTGCGCCCTCCGCCTTGAGGCTTTATTTGCCCCCATCTTCGCATATTTCAACGCCAATTTTGGAAACGATGTAGCAAAAACCACAGGCTTTCCTTCTTCATATTGACCCTTGCCACCAACAAAACGATTCCCTGACTTCCAATCGCTCGGCTTCAATCCCTCACGCATTATGCTTTCAACACGATCTGACGTAGTTCCGTGATAAGGTGCTTTGAGCAAGCCCCAAGCCTGATCGAAGGCGGTCATACATTGTCCTCCATAAACGACTGTTCCTTTGAAGCACCTTGCTGAACCCTGTAATGAAACAAAACTTGTATCTGTTGCATGAAATCTAATTGAAGGAAATCATCATCGGCTGGATAGCCATTTTCATACAACCAAGAACGAAAATCACGGTCTTGTCTAACGAAACGGTGGCTGTTATCGGGGGCAACATACACCAAAGGGTCATTCATAATATCCATAGGTATAGATTTCATTAAATCCCAAGCGATGTCAAAGACAGTCAATCAAACTCCCCCTGTTCATACCGTTCCATCATTTCTTTTTTCCATGAATTGATAGCGTCTTGCCATTCATCCCATTTTTCTTTGTCTTTGGGTTTTGGCGGCCCGTAGTATTCTGTTATTGCACTTGCAGGAATGGGGTGTTTAGTCCATTGATTATCTCCATCTTCGGGTGTTGGTCGGAATAGACCTTGATTCGGATTCTTAACGGCTGAAAGAGGAAAATGAAGGAGAACGGGATCGCCACCATACTTACCTCTCGTCAAGTCGGAACGGATATTGGCAAATGCTATCGCCTGTTCAGGGCTTTGTGAAAAAAACACAGACGGGCTGGTGAAAGCGTCTGGCCTTTTTGGTTGAAGTCCTCGTTTTCTTATTTTTTTAAGAACGCCAGTTGTAGTTCCATGAAAAGGGGCTTTCATCAAATCCCAAGCGGTGTCGAAGGCGGTCATTCAGCAACCCCCAATGGTTTTTCCAACAAATCTCCAATGTTTATGGCTGGTATCTTCTTCAATCCAACCTGTTTATGAGAATGCAAACGGTGTCCTCCATCAACAAATTGATTTCCCGAAACAATGATCGGAGGTGAAGGGCTTCCTTGATTGAGCATTTCGATGTAGCGTTCAATGGTTTTTGCATTTGTGTTTTCAACAGGTCTTTGATTCGTCAAGCGACTTATCTCCATCTGCTCGATTTCGGGCAAAAACATTCCGAACATATCCCTTTTGAGGTAATTTGGGTGAATCCTTTTGTATTGTTCGTCTATGTGTGGGTTGCGTTCCAGCATAAGGTATGTAATGTCGTCTTGTGTTACTTGAGGTAAATCTTCAAAAAACGGCATTTTGAGCAAGCCCCAAGCGGTGTCGAAGGCGGTCATCCTATCAACGCCTCCATTATGCTGAACTTAGCATCCTGTTTGAAAAGCATGGTATAGCCACAATTTTTACAACTAACAGCATCATATTTCTTATTCGAGTAATTGATTAGACGACTCCACTTACCTTGCATAATGATAGTGTCAGTATCAAATTCAGTGGATTGACACATTGGGCAAAGATACATCATCTAAATCCCCTCTGGCAAATTAGGAATACGCATCTTCAACAACTGCCAAGCGATACTCATTGGCTCTCCTGTTTGTATGTTGTCATCAACTTGTATCGCACCGGACTCAAAGTAAGGTTCAGGGTTTTCTCGTAAATTTTCATATAATTCATCTAAACTGTAAGGGTATTTTGCGGTGTATAATGTCAAATGATGTTTGCCATCCTCATCTTGCTCTCTCTCAATTTTAGTCCAAACCCAATCTGGATAAATGGGATTATGAGGGCTAAGTGGCCCACCATCTTGAATTACCTTTGCTCTGAAGATTCGCTCATAATCGCCAGTGGGCGGTGCATCTTCGCCTAAATGAGTAACCCATTCGTTTGTGTCATAATCCAAAGCGTGTAAGTAAGGATGATAGAAACCATCTTGAGCAAATGAGGGCGGCACAGCAGCATTCATTAGGTCTTTCAAAGCATTACTTTCAGATTCATAAGCACCATATCCTTCAGCCTCATAACCCTCAATAAAAGGAATATGGCCGACCTGTTGCCAGTCGTTTTCATTATTGGGTTTAGAAGGGTTCGGCCCTATTCTTTGTTTAGCGTCACTCCCGTAACTCGTAATTGTGCTTAATGGTAGTTGATAAAATGCCCTAGCATCATCAATACCCTCTCCAAAAGACATAGTTTTACGATCAGCAAGTCCTGATAATGCGTGGGGCTTTACATCCCTGCGTTGTCCTTCTTCTTTGAGCAAAGCCCAGGCAATATCAAACAGGGTCATCCCATCGCCTCCCCCGTTTTGCTGACATAAATGGGCTACCAAATTGATTATGTGCGTTTGAAATATATTCTATCCATTGCTGATCGAGTTCATCTGCTTCGTCAGATAGTCCTAAATCTCGCAAATCTTGGTTTTTAGTTACGGCTTTCAACTTTACATACTCTTGCAGTAATTCTTGAACCGATTCAAAACCTAACTCGTTTAGTGCCATTGCTAGTGGATTAAACATGTGTTCGGGATTATATTCAGTCAATCTCTTTGGCTTATCGACTACATTTACACCCACATCTTCTAATGCTTTTATCTCATTAGGTCGATTGTCAAGTTGGGATTGTTTGTAATCATCATACGCTTGGTTTGTTCTAGCATAGGCTTCACCCGTTCCTCTTGTTCTCCTTCTGCGAATAGGCTGTAAAGCAACTGCACCACAATTCATACAAGTAAGATGATTTCCTTTGGTGTCCTCGACCATCATTGGCATCTTACATTCAGGGCATTCCCATCCTTTGGCTGGCATCTTAATCACACTCCAAGCGGAGTTAAATGTCGATGCCATATTAATGTGCAGGTGGCTATCTGAAATAAAGCCATTCCATCGAAAAAAAAAATTAGGCCACTTTTTGGCTATGTGGCATTATTTTAAGCCAGTTTTGAAACTACACAAAAAAAATTATTTTAGATTATCTCTAATGTATGCCATCGGTGGACTCTTGCCCCGATTTGCTAATTTGTAATTGGGATGAAGTATTGTGCTAAATCGGGCTGATCGTGCAGCATCCTCTCCGCCTGGATTTTGGAGATTATATGCCCCGATTTCATGCGCCCCTACGTGCTGATGATAGGCTTTTTCAGCGTCATCATAATTTTGAGCCTCCACCATTCTATCATACAAAACCTGCATCAACTCATCATCAATGGCTGCATGAGCGTGTTCATGAGCCAAAGTTTCTAATATCGTATCTAAATCATCCTCGCCTTGACGCATTGCTGATAAATTGACTCCGACATAGTGTGGTAGTCCTTCATGGCCTCGATACATTTCCCTCATTCGCATTGAATCAATTCGCCTTGGCGCAAACCCTCCTTCTTCTGGGTCATGTTCCATCACAACATTTCTCGGCAAAATAACTGGTTGGTGCTTGCCCTCAACAAAAGGCGAGGGAATAGGTTTGAAATCAGATCCTCTTGTAATCCTTCTCATATAATCGGCATCAATCATAGGTGGCTGCATTTCTCCCAACCGATCAGCAAACGAAAGAACGCTTCCGTCATCACGTCTTACGACATTCATTTTCGTGTCCTTGGGTGAAAAATAGAAATCCTTGAGCAAATCCCAAGTGGTGTCAAAAGCCGTCATGATAACCCCGCCCGTATTCTATCCCTAGTGGACTTAACCTTATTCTTTATTGCTATACGAAGCGTTGGATTTTTGATTTTATGTGCTAACTTACGTGCCGCCTTCAAATCAGATAGTTTAACTCCACAATCTATTCCTCTCTTATTACACCATCTCACTAATTCTTCAGTAGCAAGATTAGCACCAGAGTTCTCAACAAACGGACAACCGCCAAGACCGCCAATACTCGAATCAAACTCTCGCACACCGTTTGCATATCCAGTTGCCACATTATTCATCAAGTAGCGACCATGATGAAGGTGTAATGATATTTCATGTGTGAAGTCTTGTGCGATTCCTATACCAGTTGCTATATCAAATGGTTTGGCTGTGCCTTTAGTATCACATAGCACAATTCTATTTCCAAACCTTAAACCGTGTTGTATCGCTAATGTAAGTTCCTCCTGACTTGCTTCAAATGCCTCTGATATATACACTCTAACAATATCTGGAGACACATTTTGCAGAGTCGTTTCATATCCTTCTAATATCTGTTCTAACTTCAAACCGTAGTTTGCTACATTGAAAGTATCAGATGGTGAAAAGAATATGTTGAAGTTGCCCATACCAGATTCTATCGCTCGATCAAGACCACGCTTATTTGGAACCAGCACAGATAATCCAGTTTTATTATCAAACGCTTTGCAGACTTCTTCAGCGTCAGCCATGTTTGGAACTGCTTTTGGATGCACGAATGAAGCAATTTCTATTCGAGTAAGACCTGCATCACGCAGTAATTGGATTAGTTTGATTTTATCTTCTGTGGATGGAACATGGGGGAGATTCTGCAAACCATCACGTGGGCCGACCTCAAAAATCCTAATCATAAGTCATCCCTCACTCGCCAAGTATCGTCATCCGTTACTTTACCAGTCTTATATGCGTTTTCCCAAAACAAAAAACCATCTTCTTCTTGGTCGCCAGATGGAACGATAGATAGCGGTGGCTGGCCTCCCCATTGTTCTTCGTAGTTTGGATGGCCTCGACTTAACAAGTATGCTGCTAAGTCATATAATGCCGTAGCATAACCCCTTCTTTGACGGTCATCTTGGGTTTCTACATAACCTGCCGAATAGTAGGGCGGCAAAATTTCCCAATCTTCCATACGGTTTTTGTTACCTTGATCATCATATGTTATTCGGTAGGCGTTATCGGATTGGCTGTCAAGGTCAAGAGTCGAGAGTATAACTTCTTCTTTAGGGTCTTTGATAGTAACCTGAAGGTCACTTGGGCCATGTCTTGCCAACATTGGTAGTATTTCACCAGTTACAGGATCTTCAAATGAAGCCGTATATTGCTTGTAACCACTTTTTGCGTATCTGGCTCTAGGATCTGGCACTCCTTCTGAAACTGAACCAGGAACAATAGGCATTTTTGTAATGGAATCCCAAGCGACATTAAAAGAACTCATGGCTCTCCCTCCTTCGGATAAATTCCATAGAGTCGTAGCATTCGCCACTTCTCATCTTCATCAATTCCTGGTGTTGCACTCCACGCACCATATTCTTGAAATCTTTCCCAGTCATTATCAATCTTGGCTTGAAGTCGATTCCTCTCTGCCTCATCAACATCTTTGCTGCTCAATCCAAACATTGAAACCTCATTCCATAAATCATCAGTATAAGGTGGATGAAGGGCTTGGTGCATGTTTTCATGTGCAAGAATACGCAGAACCCTCTCCATTAATTCTTCATCATCTCGAAACACTGGATATGAAACGCCATCTCGATTCCAATCCGCAGGTCTTTTGAAATCAGAAACATGACTAGCGAGATTGACATAAGGTGTATCGGTTTTTGGATTGTAAGCACCTGCTAATAAGATACCTGGGAAGCCACCTTCAAAACGGAACTCTTTGAGCAACCCCCAAGCGGTATCAAAAGTATTCATTTTTTCTCACCAGTGACAGAACACCTCTTGGTCTGCTTTTCTTTTTCATCAATCCTTTTCGATTGAATATCAAGCCATCCGTCTAATAATTTACATCTCGTCATAAGTTTTCCCTCGTTTCTTTGTTTCTCCAAAATGGCATCTCATACGAATCAACTGTGCGGCCTTGATTAGCAGACCAAAACGCATCACCTTCATCCGATCTAGTGTCACTGGCCTTTACCCTATATCCTAAAGCATCTATCAAATCATATATCGCTTGTGCCATTCCCAAGTTTCTGAAATTATCTGCAATGTAAGGGCTTATATTAACGGTTGCACCTTCAATCGGATAATTCATAGCAAATGGCAAATCATCAGGTTCATGATCTAAGTGATAACTTACATTGCTACTACCAATTTTGTGACCTAACATTTCATCGAATTGAGTTTGTTCATCCGGTGGATATTCTATATCCACATTAAAATCATGTGAATATGAAGGCGTTGTCATAACCATAGGATAGCGTTTGCCAGTCTTAGGGTGTATAAAATCTGCAATGCTAAACCGCTTTTCATCATCATTATTTGGAACATAAGCAACCGGCTTGATTGAATCCATATCCAATGGGGCTTTACTTATTGAATCCCAAGTCGCTTCAAAAGAATCATCACTTGCATAGAACCCCATATCTTCTGCATTTTCACCTGCGCCAAACTCACATGCGTTCCAAGACTCCATTATACGTGCAGCCTCATAAGATTCGGTAGTCCTTCCCAATCCCTTTCTTTCGTTATGCGCTCTATATACCGGATGATTGTTATTAACTCCGGCTATATTTTCTAAAAACATCTTGAATTCATCACAATCCATCGCTTCATATTTTGCTATAATTGAATCGCTAAGTTCTCGGTGTGATTGTTTATCTCCCATCATTTCGTTCTCAGCATCAAACTGTTCCGTTAGGTATGTAATCCACTTCGACTTTGCCTCTGCACAACACTTGTCGCCACCAGCATCACCAACTTTGACTTCGGGCATCGTATCTACATTATCTAATGCACTGGTTGTCATCATCTGTGCAAAAATAGCCCTAGCCTGTTCTGGAGATACATCAGGGAACGGATCAAAATCTGTCGGCATCTTAAAGATAGAATCCCAAGCCGCTTCAAACGTATTTTCACTTAACTGCATCATATCGTGCGTGAAGTTTCCAAACTGCACACCTTTACAACTCTCATATTCCAATACTATTTGTCTTAACTGGTCTAGCGAATCTTGGTCAGCAGGGTCATCTGTCTCATATGTCAATACATTATTTATCGCTTCAACTAATTCTCTGCAATCCATAAAGTTTCCAAAGTCGCCCATATACACATCTTCGCCAGGGCCACCTCTGCCACCCCTCTTTACTGCGCCCAAACTCATATCGAGAAGCATACTTATGCGCTCAGTCAGTGTAGCAGCAGCCAAATCCGCTTTGAACTTATCACAACAACTCTCTGTGCGATCTCTTTGCGTTAAATCATCGTCATTTTCTGAAGTTCTGACTTTCATTGGCTCACTTTGAGCAAACCTACGCAAACGCATGATGTTATCACCATCTTCATACGGTGAAAACTCAGGCATATTACACTCGATGCAACACATTAAAATAAATCCATCTCAACTAATTGACATTCCTAACAACTTTTTCTCAAATTTTTTTCCGTGTAGCGTATGTCACTTATGGCGGCAGCCAAAAAAAAAAAAA